>OKRS01001036.1_pt1 | contig 19298 bp, 15 predicted proteins | sample 1601191 | NCBI WGS metagenome assembly OKRS01 (sample SAMEA3541509, study PRJEB24748) | human gut metagenome | biome: human gut; feature: human-associated habitat; material: faeces | place: China | collected 2012
CAAGCCAGTTGCGCGAGGAACTGGAACTGGTTGATGGCGTTTATCCTGAGTTTGATGTAGAAACCTATCGTTCTGCAGAAGTGGCACCGGTATTCTTTGGTTCAGCCTTGAACAACTTCGGTGTGCAGGAACTTTTGGATTGCTTTGTGCAGATTGCTCCATCCCCAAAGCCAACCAAGTCTGAAGAGCGTATGGTAGAACCAGAAGAGCCTAAGTTTACTGGTTTCATCTTCAAGATTACTGCAAATATCGATCCTAACCACCGTTCATGTATTGCGTTCTGCAAGATTTGTTCAGGAAAGTTTGTGCGTAATCAGCCTTACTACCATGTGCGTCTCGACAAGACTGTGCGCTTCTCTTCACCTACTCAGTTTATGGCGCAGCGTAAGAGTACCATCGATGAGGCTTATCCTGGCGATATCGTTGGTTTGCCAGACAACGGCATCTTCAAGATTGGTGATACTCTGACTGAGGGCGAGAAGATTCACTTCCGCGGATTGCCATCGTTCTCTCCACTTCTCTTCAAGTACATCGAAAACGATGACCCAATGAAGAGCAAGCAGTTCCAGAAGGGATTGGAGCAGTTGATGAACGAGGGTGTTGCACAGTTGTTCGTCAACCAGTTCAATGGTCGTCGCATCGTGGGTACCGTCGGTCAGTTGCAGTTCGAGGTTATCCAGTATCGCTTGGAGAACGAGTACAATGCCAAGTGCCGTTGGGAGCCTGTTCACTTGCATAAGGCATGTTGGATTGAGGCTGACGATGAGAAGGAATTGGAGAACTTCAAGAAGCGTAAGTACCAGTATATGGCAAAGGATATTGAGGACCGCGATGTGTTCCTCGCCGATTCTGGCTATGTGTTGAGTATGGCTCAGCAAGACTTCGAGCATATCAAGTTCCATTTTACATCAGAATTCTAAAATTTCAGCATGATAATGGATGAAGAGTTATCTGAATACAAACAAGGCAGGATAGAAAGATTTGTTGTCTGGCAGAAGGAACATATTTCCGACCGCCAGATGACCCTTATCCTAGCTTTTGTGATAGGTTTGCTCGCTTCTGTAGCAGGTTTCTTCCTGCATGGTATCGTGCATGAAATACAGTTGCTGCTTACTTCCGGGTTCCAGCAGAGCACTTATAATCTGCTCTTCCTGCTTTTCCCTATCGTTGGTATTTATCTTACCTCACTATTTATCAAGTATGTGGTGAGGGACAATATTTCGCATGGTATTACCCGTGTGCTTTACGCCATCTCGACCAAAAATTCCCGACTTAAGGGACATAACTGCTGGTCTTCGGTGGTAGCTTCCGGTATTACCATTGGTTTCGGTGGGTCTGTTGGAGCCGAGGCACCTATTGTGCTTACCGGTTCAGCCATCGGTTCTAATCTGGGACAGATTTTCCGTATGGATAAGAAGACCATGATTCTGCTGGTGGGCTGTGGAGCAAGTGCTGCTATTGCGGGAGTCTTCAAGGCTCCAATCGCAGGACTCGTCTTCACCCTCGAGGTACTGATGGTAGATCTCAGTATGGCTTCACTTCTGCCAATCCTTATCAGTTGTGTCACTGCTACCTGTTTTACCTATATCTTTATGGGTGAAAGTTCGCTTTTCGATTTTACTCTTACCAATCCATGGGAGTTGAATCGTACTCCAGCATGTATCCTGTTGGGTATCTTCTGCGGTTTGATGAGTCTTTACTTCATGCGCACGATGTCATGGTGCGAAGGTCTTTTTGCCAAGATGAAGAATCATCCTTATTGTAAGTTGGTTTTTGGTGGACTCATTCTCAGTTCGCTCATATTCCTTCTTCCTTCTCTTTATGGTGAGGGATATTCGGCAGTCAATGTGCTTCTCAAGGGGCAGAATGAGGCAGAGTGGGGGCAGGTAATGAACCGTTCTCTTTTCTCCGGTCATGAAAATTTGCTGATTCTCTATATTGGCTTGGTTACCTTTACCAAGGTTTTTGCCACTTCGGCAACCAATGGTAGTGGAGGATGTGGTGGAACCTTTGCTCCTTCGCTTATCATCGGTGGATTTGCTGGTTTCTTCTTTGCCCGACTCTGGAATGTTTACGAGGTAGGTGTTTATGTGCCGGAGCAGAATTTCACCTTGATGGGTATGGCTGGATTGATAACGGGGGTGATGCATGCTCCACTTACCGGTATTTTCCTTATTGCCGAACTTACAGGTGGTTATCAGCTTTTTATGCCACTTATGATTGTGTGCATATCTTCTCTCCTTACCATCAGTATCTTTGAGAGCCATAGTATCTATGCCTTGCGTTTGGCTAGAGAGGGAAAGCTTCTCACGCACCACATTGATCGTGCAGCGCTCACTCTGATGAGTATGCAAAGTTTGGTTGAGAAGGATTATCATCCAATCAAAGAAGATTTGCCGATGGAAAAACTGGTGAGTGAGATTAGTCGAAGTAATAATAATTTCTTGCCTGTGCTCGATGAGGCGGGTGTTTTACTGGGAGTTATAGATATCACCAAGATTCGCCACATCATCTTCCGAACAGAACTCTATAAGCATTTCAAGGTGAAACAGCTAATGTTGCAGCCTTCTGCCGTAATTAGTGAGAACGAGAGGATGGATGAGGTGATGCAGAAGTTTGATAAGACTGATGCCGCACAGTTGCCAGTAGTAGATATTAATGGTGTGTTGAAGGGCTATATCAGTCGTACCAAGGTATATGAGGTATATCGTCACATTGTGGCAGATATGTCTGCAGAGTAATAATATTAATCAATGAACAGTATGACAAAGAAAGATTTAAGAATCATATTTATGGGAACTCCAGAGTTTGCTGTGGAATCCCTCAAGTGCCTTGTAGAGGGCGGCTACAATGTGGTGGCTGTGGTTACTCAGCCTGATAAGCCTGTGGGCAGACATCAGGACACTTTGCAACCTTCTCAGGTAAAGCAGTATGCTGTAGAGCATGGACTGCCAGTGCTTCAGCCCGTGAAGATGAAGGATCCTGAGTTCCTGGAACAACTTAAGAGCTATCAGGCTGACTTGCAGGTAGTGGTGGCATTCCGTATGTTGCCAGAGGCTGTGTGGGCAATGCCTAAGTTTGGTACCTTCAATGTTCATGCAGCCTTGTTGCCTCAGTATCGTGGTGCTGCTCCTATCAATTGGGCTGTTATCAATGGCGAGACAGAGACGGGTGTTACTACCTTCTTCCTCGATCACGATATAGATACAGGTCGTATCATTATGCAGAAGCGTTTCCCTATTCCTGACGAGGCGAATGTTGAGTATGTATATGACGGATTGATGCATTTGGGGGCAGAAATTGCTTTGGAAACTATCGATCAGTTGATTGCAGCAGATGGTAATATTTCGAGTATCGCTCAGGAAGAATTCATCGGTGAGGGGGTAGAACTCAAGTCTGCTCCTAAAATATTCAAGGAAACTTGCTGCATTGATTTCCACAAGCCTGCTAAACTGGTACACGATTTCATACGCGGTCTCTCACCATATCCTGGCGCTTGGACCAACATCAAGAAGAAAGATGCCGTGAAAGAGCAGGTGCTTAAGATATTCAAGACCAGAGTTAGTGATGATTCTCGTGGTATGGCACCTGTAGGATGTTTTAGAATAGAAGGCGGACATCTGCAGGTAGCTTGTATCGACCATTGGCTCAATATCTATGAGTTGCAGCTTGCTGGTAAAAAGCGCATGGAAGCTTCAGCCTTCCTCAATGGAATGAAGGATATTTCTTACTACGAATGTCAGAAAGCACCCAATACAGATGCAGGATTACAGTAATTTGGATTTAAATTTCAAAGTTCAATTTTCAAACAGTTAAGAAAATGACTAGAGAAGAAGATATTAAGAATGCAGTAGAATGCATGCGAAAGGGTGGAGTGATTCTCTATCCTACAGATACAGTTTGGGGAATCGGTTGTGATGCTACTAATCCTGAAGCTGTGAAGAAAGTATATGAGATTAAGCAGCGCGACGATTCTAAGGCGCTTATCTGCCTCATAGACTCGGCTGATCGTATGGCTCGTTATTTTCGTAACGTGCCTCAGGTGGCTTGGGATTTCATCGATGCAGCAATGCCTGTTAAGCCTACTACCATCATCCTGGATGATGCGAATGGTGTGGCTAACAATCTTGTAGCAGAAGATGGTAGTTTAGCTATGCGAGTTACTTACGAGGAGTTCAGCAAGCAGCTTTGCTATCGTTTCCAGAAGCCTATCGTAAGTACAAGTGCCAATGTTAGTGGCGAGCCGGCAGCTCAGAACTATCGTGATATCTCTGAAGAGATTCTGAATGCGGTAGATTACGTGTGCTGGACTCGTCGTCAGGAGCATAAGCCTCACCAGCCTTCAAGTATCGTTAAGATTGCCAAGAACGGCGAGGTAAAGGTTATCAGATAATCATTTATATTGATTGTTGACTATGAAAAAGCCTGCTTAGAGATTTTTCTCTTAGCAGGCTTTTTCATAGTCTATATTCTAATAGTAGATATATCATATAACAAAAACTAATATGATCATATAACAATAAACCCTGCAAGAAATTACTCTTGCAGGGTTTATTCTGGGTGGAAGGTGGGACTCGAACCCACGACATTCAGAACCACAATCTGACGCTCTAACCAACTGAACTACGTCCACCATATTGGTTATGTTTTGCTTTTTCAAAAATAGTTGGGTGGAAGGTGGGACTCGAACCCACGACATTCAGAACCACAATCTGACGCTCTAACCAACTGAACTACGTCCACCATTTTCTTGTAAGCGGGTGCAAAGGTACGAAAAAAAAATGATTCCACCAAATTTTTTCGTACCTTTTTTTCGATTTTTTATTTTGCAGGGCTGCTTGGCACTACAGGAGCTGCCTTTTGAGCATCTGCACCTGCTGCTGGAGCCTCTTTCTGAGCACCTGCTGCTGCATCCTTGCTAGCACCTGGCATAGCTGGAAGAGCTGTCTGCTCCTGAGTTGCACCCTCCATTACGCTACTTTCGCCTGCTGCCTGTGGAGCAACGTATGCGCAAGCTACGCTGATTACTACCATAAGAGCTGCAAGACCCCATGTAATCTTTTCTACGATGTCGGTAGTCTTGCGTACACCCATGATGGAATTGGTTGAAGAGAAGTTAGATGCCAATCCACCTCCCTTTGACTCCTGGATCAGCACGATGAGAACCATCAGGATTGAAACCAGGACGATTAATACTACAAATAATGTGTAAGCCATTTTTTAATTTTAAAACTAGTTTTATTATTATTATTTTATTTATTTCTTTTCCCCCTTTGCAGGATATTTTATTTCTTTGCATTCAGTATCAGCTTCTCCAGGAATCTGAGCTGATCTACATAATATGCACTCTTTTGTGGGTGCTGCTTATGCAGACGATCGATAATCTGATAGGCTCTCTCATACTTGCCCTGCTTGATGTAGATTCTTGCAAGGGTTTCTGTAAAGATTCCGCCGTTATCGCTTGACTCGTTATGGGGAGTTGCTTCGGCAGGTTCAGTTCCTATATCAGTTCCTGTATCAGTTCCTATATCAGTTCCTGTATCAGTTTCTGTATCTGATCCTATATCTGCTCCTGTCTCAGATTTTGTTTCAGATTCCTCTGTGCCGTTGATTTTCTCCAGATTAAAGCCGCCTTCCTCTATAAAGTCATTGATGAGACTGATAGTACGGGATGGTTGTTCCATCTTCTGTTCTGTCTCGGTCTCCATCAAGTACGATACGTAATCTACCGCAGCATCGGCTGGAGTAGGCTTGCGCTTCTCTTTCTTCTTCTCATTTTCCTCGTTATCGGTAGGAATGGAGTCGAGGAAGTGGTCGATGAGGCTGCTGGTGCGATCTTCTTTCTTCTTGGCATCAAGAATGCCCATACCTTGTGGCTTATTCTGGGTACGCTTGAGCTGATAGTGAGCTGCCTCTATCATCTGGAAGATGACTTTGCGGTCGGAGATATAGATGGCTGCTCGGCGAAGTTCTTCATCGAAGCTGGGGTCGTGGAGCAGGTATAGGTTTTTCAACATCAGCAGGCGAGCCGTTTGATAGTACGGATAAAGAGCCAAGAGCGCACGTAGGTCGTAGAGCGTCTCTCGGTCCATTTCCTCAGGATGTTGTATTAATCTATTTAATTCCACGATGTTTTGCTTTTTTCTTTGAACATTGATTTTTTTACCAGTTAGCTACAGTTGCATTGAATATCTGATCAACCAAATCCTTTACCATCTGGGTAACCAGCTCTTCCTGCACAGATGCCAGGCTCTGAGTGGTATCGTAGGTCTTGGCGGAGGTAAACTGTCGCTCGAAGTCCTCGTTGTGGTTTTTGGTATTGGTGAAGCGGACGTTCACTGTAATGCTCAATTCTGTCTGTGCAGAATATCCCTCTGCACTCACCGACTTGTTACGCTGTGAATATTGGGTGATTTCTCCCTCTATCTTTAAATCTCCGTTTCTGGAAACCTGGCGCAGCTGAGTGTTGCTGGCAAACTTGTCTTTCAGCTCATTGTTGAACAACGGACCCATAGGTCCCCAGACATACGAGCTTCTGATAGGGAAGTCGGCCAACTGAATGGTCTTGGTCTTGGTATAGTCAATGCTGGCTCCGTTAAACGTGTAGCTTACGGAGCATGCAGCCGTAGTTCCCATTACCAATATGATGCCTATTATATATAGGTACGCGCGTAAGTGCTTCATTTTTTTATTCTTTATTTTTATCTTTCCCAGCAATGAGTCGTTAATCATTTCCGAGCCCGTATTTCTTGATTCTTCGATAGAGGGTGCGGTCGGAGATTCCCAATTCATCGGCTGCTTTTTTTCTGTTGCCGTTGTTTCTCTCCAATGCTTTTTCTATCATCTGCCTGCCCAGCTTGCTAAGGTTAAGCGATTCGTTCTCGCTCATCTCTTCGTTGTCGAAATCCTTGATTTCCTCTGCTTCTACTTCCTGGGCTTCTGGTCGGGAATGTATCAGATCTGGATGAGAGTTCAGCATGTCCGAGTGAGACTGTATGATATCCGACGTACGAGATGATGTCACATCTATTGGATAGTTTGCGGGTATGATACTGTTGTCTATCGGTTGTGATTGAGAGAACCCTTGGGCACCGTTCAGTCCGCGCGCTTCATCAAGTTGTTTTCTCAACGAGTTCATTTCGCGTCTCAGGTCGCTCACGTTTCCTCTCAATTCGTACAGAATCTTATAGAGAATTTCTCGTTCGCTTTCATAACTGTGCTGCCCTACGTTCTGTTGAGGAATCGGGGCCAGCTGTGTACTCTCCTCATCTTTTGGGATGAATTGGAGAAGAGCGTCAAGTCCGATTTCTCTTTCTTTTGAGAGTACCGACATCTGCTCTGTGATATTCTTGAGCTGTCGTACGTTTCCTGGCCACTTGTATTTCAACATCAGTTGCTTGGCTTCTTCCGAAAGCGAGATTTTCGGCAAGTGGTATTTCTCAGCCATTTGCATGGCAAAGAGACGGAAGAGCAAGAGTATGTCACCGCCACGTTCGCGCAAAGGAGGCATCTGGATAGGAATCGTATTGAGACGATAGTAGAGATCCTCACGGAATCTTCCTTCGCTCACCGCCTTACGCATATTCACATTGGTGGCGGCTACGATACGCACATTGGTCTTTCGGATTTCTGTGCCTCCTACTCGGATATATTCACCAGTTTCCAGTACACGAAGCAGGCGGGCTTGCGTCTGGATGGGAAGTTCTCCTACCTCATCTAGGAAGATGGTTCCCTTGTTGGCTATTCCGAAGTAACCTTCGCTTTCACCGATGGCTCCAGTGAAGGAACCCTTTTCGTGTCCGAAGAGTTCGCTGTCAATGGTGCCCTCTGGGATGCTTCCACAGTTGATGGCGAAGTATTTCTCTCTTCTTCGTGGAGAATTGTCGTGGATGACTCTTGGAATGATTTCCTTACCCACTCCGCTTTCTCCGATGATGAGCACGGAAAGGTCTGTCGGTGCCACCTGTAAGGCAACATCGAGAGCACGATTCAATCCGTCGCTGTTTCCGACGATATTGTATCGTTGTTTTATCTTTTGAAGTTCGGAATTATCCATTTAGCTGCCAAAATTACACATTTTTTTTGAATTATCTGCTTTTTTCGTCCAAAAATAGGTTATGGAGAGCAGAAAATAGGTGATTTTTAACTTTTTCGCCTATCTTTCTGCTCTTTTTCCTTAATTTCTAGTCTTGTATCAGGCTGATATTGCTGCCGGAAACATACAAGTTCCAGCAGCTAATTTCGCCTTGTTTTTTACTCTTTAGAAGCTGGCTTCTGACCAGCCTGAACTGCAGAGAGAACAGCAGAGAGTGCTGCAGCAGCCTGTGCAGCCTTCTGCTTGTTTGGCTGTTGAGCTTTCTGGTTGTTGTTTTGCTGCTCGTTGTTTCTTGGGGCATTGTTCTGTACCTCCTTCTGCTCATTGTTTCTTGGAGCATTGTTCTGTGCTTCCTTCTGCTCATTGTTTCTTGGAGTATTGTTCTGTGCCTCCTTCTGCTCGTTACCCTTTGGTGCTCCCTGTTTTCCGTTCTTGGATGGGAATGGAGATGGAGCATGCTTCTTTGGAATAGAGAAGCGAACCTTTTCACTTTCGTCTCTCTTCTCGTGATAGAGTTTTGGCAATGGGTTTGTACCCACCTCGTCGCTTGTTTCGCGATGGCGGAAAGCATCGAGTGCCGTGAAGATAGCATGGCGGAATGATGTTGGGTCTGCCTCGTTGCAGCCTGCCATGAAGTAGCAAGGAGTAGTGTTGGCTGCGGTATGGATGAGTGGCAAGCCTGCAGTGTAGAGCACGCCATCCTCGTTGTAGAGAGCATGGAATGGCACGGTAGCCTGATCGTAGTACATTGCCATGATTCCATCGAATTCGCTGAAGTAACCGCTGCCGAAGAATTCGTCTGCAGGGTAAGGACCAAACGCCTGGATTCCCTTGTCAGCAAGGTGGTCGATAGCCGGGATGATGATTTCGCGTTCCTCTTTGCCGCAACTCTGTTCCTCGTTGATGCTAGGATTCAGAGCTAGTACGGCGATACGTGGATTGGTGATGAGGAAGTCGCGCTTCAATGTCTGCCAGAGCAATGTTGTCTTGCTCACGATACTTTCCTGACTGATTGCACCAGCTACTTGAGCCAAAGGTGTCTTTTCTGTGATAGCTGCGATACGGAGGTCGTCTCCGATGAGGATGCTCAGGGAACTGTTGCGGTCGCCGATGCATGTTTCGATGTACTCCTTGTGTCCCTTGAAGGTATATCCTTCTATTTTGACGTTCTGACTGCTTACTGGTGCTGTAATCAAGACATCGTAGAGATTGTTGCGATAGTCGGTCATAGCACGGTCGAGTGCTTTGATGGCTGCAGCTCCTGATTCATCAGTAGGAAGTCCCATATCTACCTTAACCTCTTCATCTACGGCTGCGAGGAGGTTGATACGTCCATCTTCAGCATCTTCAGCTTTCTGGATGATAGAGAACTGGGCTGGCAGATTCATCGCCTTGCGATAATAAGCTGCCACTTTAGGTGAACCATAGATGATTGGGGTGCAAAACTCCAACATCTCTGGCTCACTGAATGCCTTAAAAATGAGTTCATATCCGATACCATTGGTATCTCCGTGGGTGATAGCCACCCTGATTTTCTTGTTGTCCATTAATACTTATTTTATAGTAGAAATCGCAGCTTCGAGCTGCTTGATTAATATTTTCTTTTTCATTTCTGGAGCATAGACGAAGCCGATGATGTAGAGGTTGTAGCCTTGCTGAATTTCAGCTTGGCTTGTTGACTTATGAATGCAATGCATGACATAAGGGCCTCCCATGGCATCCCCCTTCATCTCCCAGATCCCTCTTTCAGAAAGAACTGGAATCACCATGTACATGCTGTCGGTTTCGCCGAGCATATTGGTTCGAAGAATGCTGTCAATCTGAGCCTTGTCATTTACATGAAAAGCATTTGAATTCTTCATTCTTCGTTCTTCACTCTTCACTTTAAACACGAGCAGGTTTTGCATTCCCGTACTTGCATTATTCGAGATCCAGATGAAGTCTTTTGCTTTTTTGCTGGCGTTCATCGAGACCGGAATCTTCATGTCAATTCCAAACATCTTCTTGATTTCGTCCTGCATCTCCTTGTTTTGTTTGCTGGGGTTGCTGGAGATGATATCTGCCAGATGTTTCAACTCTACCTCATTCACGATTTGGCGGAGTTTTTCGCTATTGAGCTTTTCCAGCAACTGCTGTGTCGAGCGGGCGGTAATGCGGATGATATTCTGCGGTGCAGCATTTTCGTCGTGGCTCAGCCTGACGGAGAAATCCCGCTCTCCGATATTCACGATGATTCGGGTTCTGACGAGCAGATAGCTGCCTTGTGTCTTGCCCTTTTTCACCTGAATCAGTCGGCAGAGTGGTTCGGGTTGGGGCAGTCCTGTCACATCCTCCGTCAGCATCTTGGTTACGATGCTGTCGGTATCACCCTCGAGTACCACCTCGTAAGGTTGTCCCGTGCTGGCTGGCTTTTTCCTGTTCTTACCTGTTATATCGCAACTTGTCAGGAGAACGAATATAAGATAGAACGGGAAAAGAAACGTTATCGTTTTTCTCACCATTATGTTATTCTCTCTACATCTCCTCTTTCTGCTTCTCATCCTCATGATGTCGGATTTCTCCGATCTTTTTCGAGGTGCTGAGCAGACCGCAGGCTGCATAGATGTCCTGGCCGCGGCTGGCACGGATAGTGGTGAAAACACCATGGGAAGTGAGGTAATCACGGAACTGCTCCATCTTCTCATCGTTCACACCCTGCAGCGGGATGTCGGGAATCTGATGGAAGCGGATGAGATTGAAACGGCAATCGAGCCCCTTCACCAGTTTGATGATGGCCTTGGCATGCTGCATACTGTCGTTCACTCCCTTGAATACGATGTACTCGAAACTCAGGCGGCGCTGATGAGAGAAATCGTAGTTCTTCAGAAGCTCTACCACTTGTTCTATACTCATTCCGCGTTCAGCAGGCATCAGTTCTGCACGTTCTGATGGTATCGGGTCGTGCATCGAAATTGCCACATGGCATTCGCTCTCTTCCAGGAATCGCTTCAGCTTATTCTTCACGCCCACAGAACTTACAGTGATTCGTTTCGGACTCCACGCCCAACCGTAATCGGCGGTGAGAATTTCAGTGGCACGAAGCACATTGTCGAGATTGTCCATCGGCTCGCCCTGTCCCATGAATACGATGTTGGTGAGCTTGTCCACCTCAGGCAGCGAGTAAATCTGGTTCAGGATGTCGCCGGCAGGTAAGCTACCCTCGAATCCCTGCTTTCCGGTCTGGCAGAAGAGGCAGTTCATTTTGCAGCCCACCTGTGATGAAACGCAGAGGGTGGCACGGTCTTTATCCGGGATATAGACCGTTTCTACGAATTTGCCGCTTCGGGTAGGGAAGAGGTACTTGATGGTACCATCCACAGAGTATTGTGCGTCAGAGAATTCTGCGCATCCTATTTCGTATTCGGCAGCGAGCTTGGCACGGTTGGCTTTCGAGATGTTGGTCATCTCATCAATGCTCTTTACGTGCTGCTCATAGAGCCACTTCGCCATCTGTCCGCCGGTGAAGGCAGGCATGCCGAGATCCTTAGCCACCTGCTTCAATTCAGCAAGTGTAAGACCTAAAAGATATTTTTTTTCATTATTCATACTGCAAAGATACGCTTTTTTGCTGAAAAATTCGTATCTTTGCCACATATTTTAATATAATAAGCTAAAATAAGGTGAAAATGAGAGAAAAAATAGATCTTTTCTTGCCTTGTGACGACCTACAGGAAGCTAGATTTACGACCATAGATCTTCACGAAGACAAAACAGTACAGCATATCAACCTCCTGGTGAGCGCTGACTTCGCTGCCCAGCATCCGGTGCCGGAAGGTTGCACCTTCATTGCCGTTGACCGCCTTGAGAGTTCTAACACTGTAGAGAGCATCGCTGAGAACACCGATGCCGACTATGTGTTGATCTGTACCAAAAATACAGATATCCGATGGGGCAATCTCGCATTGGAGCGTTTTCTCCGTGTGGCTGATGACACGGGAGCGGTGATGGTTTACTCTGATCATTACACAATGGTAGTGGATGAGGAGAAAACAGCCAAATTCCAGGCTTCATTGGGTGAAGATGCTTCTGACCTGGAAAAATCACTGAGAGTTCCTAAGTTGGAAAAGCATCCGGTAATCGACTATCAGCAGGGTTCACTCCGTGATGATTTCGATTTTGGAAGCCTCTGGCTCATCAAGGCACAGGCTCTCCGTGATTATGTAGCTCAGCGTGATCGTCAGGAATACCTCTATGCAGGTCTCTACGACCTGAGACTTTATCTGAGTAGAGTGGGAGAAATCTTCCATATCAATGAGTATCTCTATACCGAGACCGAGAGGGATAATCGCAAGAGCGGTGAGAAGCAGTTCGACTATGTGAATCCTCGTAACAGGGAGGTGCAGATAGAAATGGAAAAGGCTTGTACCCAGCATCTTGGCAAATTGGGCGCTCTGATTGATACCTGTTACTATCGTCAGCCGAATTTTGATGAGCAGGATTTTGAATATGAGGCATCCGTCATCATCCCGGTTTTCAATAGAGAGAAGACCATCGCAGACGCTGTGTTTAGTGCAATGAGCCAGAAGACCAATTTCAAGTTCAACGTCATAGTCGTAGATAATCATTCTACCGATCGTACTGGAGAAATCGTGCAGGAAATAGCTGATAGCACGAACTGGGATGTAGAGAAACTTGATTTGGTATATAAGGAGGGAAAGGTAAAATATTCGATGCAGGGAAAGCTGGTTCCACGTCTCTTCCTGCTCCAACCTGCAAGCAAAGACCTTGGAATAGGTGGCTGCTGGAATCTGGCCATCTCTAGCGAGTTCTGTGGAAAGTTTGCTGTTCAGCTCGATAGCGATGATCTCTATTCTTCTCCCGATACACTGCAGAAGATAGTAGATGCTTTCCATCAGCAGAAGGCTGCGATGATTGTGGGTTCTTATCGTATGTGCGACTTCGATCTGCAGACCCTTCCTCCTGGACTTATCGACCATAAGGAGTGGACCGAGGAGAATGGCTGCAACAATGCCCTGCGCATCAATGGATTAGGTGCTCCTCGTGCTTTCTTTACCCCGTTGGCAAGACAGATACAGTTTCCTAATACCAGCTATGGCGAGGACTATGCGATGGGCTTGGCTTTCTCTCGCCGCTACCGCATCGGCAGAATCTATGAGGAACTCTACCTCTGTCGTCGCTGGGGAGGAAACTCTGATGCAGCCCTCAGTATAGAAAAGGTGAACGCCAATAATCTTTATAAAGACCGTTTGCGCACCATGGAGTTGAAGGCACGTCAGCAGATGCTGTTGGGAAAGGCTGATATCATGGAAGATAGCAGTATTTCCCGATTCTTCAATCGACAGTTGGAGCAATGGGAGGAGGCTCGACATCGTTATCGCGACCTCAAGCACGTAGAGACCAAGACGCTCTCTGAGTTTGTGAAGTTGCAGTGGAATCCGGCTCGTATGGTTAGCACGGGAGCCAAAATCGACAAGAAGGCTTTGAGCGAGCGCCCTTGCTTCCTCTGTGCTTGCAATCGTCCGGAAGAACAGATGGTGCAGCAGATAGACGATAAGTTCCAACTTCTGGTGAATCCGTTCCCTATCTTGCCAATCCATTTCACGATCCCGGCACGCAAACACCAGTATCAGCTCATCTATAAGAACTATGGTGAGATGCACAGATTCCTGAGTCTGCACAGCGACTTGATGGTATTCTATAATGGTCCGAAGTGTGGAGCTTCTGCTCCAGACCACCTGCATTTCCAGGCTGGTTCTAGTGGACTTCTTCCTTTGCAGGCAAACTGGCAGCGCCTTTCCCGCAATCTTACCGACATCATCTCGCTGAATGATGATGAGAAGATTGCATTGGTTCGCGATTTCATCGTGCCAGCCTTTGTTATCATCTCGAAGAGCGAAGAGAGTGATGAAACCCTCTTCCGCCGACTTTACAAGGCTTTGCCTCATCGTGGCGACGAGAAAGAGCCAATGATGAACATCGTTGCCTGGCGTAAGTGTGAAGAATTCATCACTGTGGTTATCCCAAGAGAGAAACATCGACCAGATGCTTACTTTGCTGAAGGGGATGCACAGGTGATGGTTTCGCCGGGAGCACTCGATATGAGCGGACTCATCATTACTCCTCGTGAGGAAGATTTCCGTAAACTCACCGATGAAAAGGCTACTGCTATCTTGCAGGAATGCGGTATCAGTCCAGAGAAGGTAGAGACTATCGTTAACAAGCTGAAGGCGGCAAAGGAAGCAAAGGCTGCTGTCGGAGCTTCTGCCTTATATGATAATGGTAAGGAGCCTGAGGTGACTGTGGGAATCGTGAGTGCGCAGAAGGTTCATTTCATACTCAACAAACCTTATCTTGCCAAGGGAGAAATCGTGATTGGTGAGCAGGAGGTGGAATTCTCCGAAGGTGGTGTGCTTTGGAATGGAAATCAGTATAGTTCACTTACTTTCCATCCGCAGAGTCCGGATGCCTCTTTCTCTTTGAGTGATGTAACCATCGGTGTGAACTTCCATTGGGAGCGCAAGGAAACCCAGACTTTCCTGGGTACGCTGAGATTCCTGGTAGAATCTGATAAGATTTTAGCCATTAATGAGCTGCCTGTAGAAAAATATCTGGAGAGTGTCATCAGTAGTGAGATGAGTGCCACATCCAGTCTTGAACTCCTGAAGGCGCACGCCGTGATTTCCCGCTCTTGGCTTTTGGCTCAGATGCAGTATCGTAGAGAGGTGGCGGAGAGTGGCAACAATTTCTTCTCTTTCGTGAAGAAGGAGGATATGCTCATCCGTTGGTACGATCGCGAAGATCATACTCTTTTCGATGTTTGTGCCGATGACCACTGTCAGCGTTATCAGGGAATTACGAAGGAGACCTCACCACATGTGGCAGAGGCGGTAAGACTCACCAGAGGACAGGTTCTGCTGGATGGTGATGAGATATGTGATGCTAGATTCTCGAAGTGTTGTGGCGGTGTTACAGAAGAGTTCCAGTATTGCTGGGAGAATACGCCGAAGAATTATCTCACAGCCGTAAGGGATATAGCCTTGGGTATCGAGGATGCAAAGGTTATGCCTGATCTTACCATCGAGGAAGAGGCTGAGAAGTGGATTCGCTCGAACCCACCTGCTTTCTGCAATACGACAGACAAGAAGATTCTTTCGCAGGTATTGAATGATTATGACCAGGAGACTGCCGATTTCTATCGCTGGAAGGTAACGCTCACTCAGGAGAAACTCCAGCAGCTTATCGCTGACAAACTGAAGATGGACTTTGGTGCCATCCTCGATCTGAAAGCCGTAGAGCGAGGCAAGAGTGGAAGAATCAGTAAACTCCAGATCATCGGTACAGAGAAAACCTTCACCATCGGTAAGGAACTTGAAATCCGACGTGCACTCAGCGATTCTCATCTTTTAAGTTCTGCTTTTGTGGTAGATAAACAGGATGAAGATGAGCAGGGAGTACCTCAGCGTTTCGAACTCATCGGTGCAGGATGGGGCCATGGAGTAGGTCTCTGTCAGATTGGTGCTGCTGTGATGGGAGAGGAAGGGTATCTCTATGATGCTATCCTCCTGCACTACTATCAGGGTGCAGAAATCAAGAAACTCTATAAATAAAGCTGTAGAATGGGAACATTGAAAAATAGTCGGAATCCATGGGCTTGGATTCCGACACTCTACTTTGCGGAAGGACTGCCTAACGTCATCGTGACAGCCCTCTCTGTGGTTATGTATATGCAGTTGGGCTTGACCGATGCTGAGGTGGGTCTCTATACCGGATGGCTCGCCCTGCCTTGGGTTATCAAACCCTTGTGGAGCCCATTCATCGATCTGCTGAAGACTAAGCGTTGGTGGGTATTGACGATGCAGGCGCTCATCGGAGCAGCTCTTGCCGGCATCGCTTTCTCGCTGCCTACTGCCTTCTGGTTCCAGGCAACGATGTGTTTCTTCTTCCTCATCGCCTTCTGTAGTGCCACCCACGATATTTCGGCGGATGGTTTCTATATGATAGAGTTGGATGAGCATACGCAGACCAAGTTCGTGGGTTTGAGAAATACCTTCTATCGCCTTGCCATCATCTTCGTGAATGGATTCCTGGTGATGTTGGCTGGTGTTCTCCAGGTACTGTTCCGTAACCAGATCCGCTTCTCATGGGCGCTTATCTTCTACGGACTGGCAGGTATCTTCATCGGATTGTGGCTCTATCATAGCAGATTCATGCCGCGTCCGAAGGAGGATGTGCAGACCGATAGAACGGTGGGCGAAGTGGCGCACGAACTGAAGAATATGTTCCGCACCTTCTTTGTGAAATTCGGATTGGGAGAAACCATCTGTGTGATGCTCTTCCTCCTGCTCTATCGTTTCCCGGAAGCACTCCTGAATACGATGACCAAGACCTTCATCCTTCGTCCTAATTCACAGGGCGGACTGGGATTGTCTCCGCAGGAATATGGCTTTGCCAATGGTACGGTGGGACTGATCGGTTTGCTGCTGGGTGGCATCATCGGCGGTATTCTGGTGAGCCGCGATGGTATGAAGAAATGGCTTTGGCCGATGGTTTGCGCCATCACCCTGCCGGATGTGGTTTACATCTATCTGAGCTATTCGCTGAACAGCGACATCATCGTGGTTTCAAGCTGTCTCTTTATCGAGCAGTTCGGTTATGGTTTGGGCTTCACGGTTCTTACCCTTTATATGCTGTTCTATAGCCAGGGCAAGTTCAAGACATCCCATTATTCCATCTGTACAGGAATCTCTTATTTAGGTTTGATGTTGCCAGGTATGGTTTCGGGATATCTGAAAGATATGGTAGGCTATCGCTTGTTCTTCATCATTGTGATGGCATGCTGCGCCATCACTTTCCTGGTTACCGCTTTCCTGAAGATAGATCCTGAGTTCGGAAAGAAAGAGAAGGAAATCAAGGAGGAAATAGAAGAGGAAGAAATGGAAGTGATAGAATAATATTTCTATATATAAATAGGTGAAAATCTGAGAAAAGGTCGTTGGGTATCGTCCCGACGACCTTTTTACGTTAAAGTATTTGAAATCTTTTTCTTCTGCCCTTGTTATATCATTTTAATATCGTATATTTGCGATATCAAAATGATATCAACAATATTAACGTAATAAATAGAGTAAGATTATGGAGAATAAGGAATTTACTTATCAGGGAAAGACCTTGAATGGCATCCTGATGTTAGTATTAAACATCATCGGCTTCCTGGCTGGAGTTGGCTTGTTTATATTTGCCTGCGTTTCGCAAGAGGGCTGGCTGGCAAATGTCTGTGGTGTTTGTGGCGTACTGCTTCTCATCCTGAGTATCATCTGCGTTTGCGGTTTCATCCTGGTAGAGCCGGGTCAGGCTCGCGTATTGCTTTTCTTCGGTAAGTATCGTGGCACTTTTACAGAGCCGGGTTACTATTGGCTGAATCCGTTTATCAGTCAGAAGAAGCTTTCGCTTCGTGTGCGCAACCTCGATGCCGAACCTATCAAGGTGAATGACAAGACGGGTAATCCGATTATGATTGGTATGGTGCTGGTGTGGAAACTGAAGGATACCTACAAGGCTATCTTCGAGATTGATACCCAGACCATGGCTGAGGGTTCTACAGGTCAGACTGGCATCGGTGCTTCTGCTGCACAGATCATGAATATGCTGGGCCGCTTTGTCCAGATTCAGGCAGATGCTGCTCTCCGACAGGTAGCCGGACAGTATGCCTACGATGATGACGAGGGTGGAAAGTCGAATCAGATTACGCTTCGTGATGGAAGTGATGAGATTAACAAGGAGCTGGAGACTCGTATCGATGAGCGATTGGCAATGGCAGGTATCGAGGTAGTAGAGGCTCGCATCAACTATCTGGCTTATGCGCCGGAGATTGCCGCCGTGATGCTTCGTCGCCAGCAGGCTTCAGCCATCATCTCTGCTAGAGAGAAGATAGTAGAGGGTGCCGTGTCAATGGTGAAGATGGCATTGCAGAAGTTGAGCGATGAAGATGTGGTAGAGCTTGATGACGACAAGAAGGCTGCCATGGTCAGCAATCTGCTCGTAGTGCTCTGTGGTGATGATACAGCCTAGCCTGTAGTAAATACGGGAACATTGAATCATTAAAAAAAGTATGGCAAAAAAGGAGACAAATATAAAAAGTTTTATATTGCGCATCGATTCGGATACGATGAGTGCCATTGAGGCATGGGCGGAGGATGAGTTCCGCTCAACCAACGGTCAGCTGCAATGGATCATCGCCGAAGCGCTGCGTAAGGCTGGCAGACTGCCGAAGAAAAAGAAGGCTGCATCAAAGAAAACTAAGGATGAAGTCGATTCAAATCAAATAGAAGAGAACGATTTAAATCAAATAGGAGGGGAAAAGAAAGATGAAGAATAAAATATTTAATTTTGTGCTCGGTTTATTCAAAAATGGCGATAAGGAAGAGCAGGCTGGCATCTTTGCGCAAGTCAAGATCTATCGTTCTACAAGTGCCAGGGTCTTTGAATTTATTGTAGGAATCCTGGTTCTTGCCATGTGGCTGCTCACCATCAGAAACATCATTCATGCCACATCTGATGATTTGCCTTATCTTCTTCTGTTGGCTGGAATGGGTACTTTTTTCCCTATTGCTTGTTTGCTTCACAGCTATCATCCAAAGGCCAATGACTTTCCTTTTGTCAAGATTGTCAATGCCCGACAGGTATATTACCTGTCACTGTTGGATCGCTATGCAGCATTATGGTCAGCCCTCTTCTGGTTATGGATTAGTTGTATGGATTTTATCGGAAGTGAGCCTGTATTTGTGGGTGGAGTGATCGTTTGCTGTGTTCTTTTATGTCTGAACGGTATATTCTTTTTTTATAAGATATACCAGTTGAGAAACCTGGTAGAAGTAGAGGATCCTGAGCCAGCTATCAAAAACGAGAAACTCTTGACCATCGGTGTGTTGGTATTGACGGCGGTTTTAGGTTTTGCGATGCATCTCCTGCCGATTTGGGATTGTATGCCAAAGATATTAAGTGGATTTTTAAGAGGAATCCTCGTCATAGCAATGGTAGTAGGTATTGTCTGGGTATGCAAGAGATACTTCGGCCTTTTCCGTGAAATTGATAAAGACGCCTCCGATTCATCCAGAAAATAGAGGCGTCTCCGATTCGTCGCAACGGTTATTTATTCCCCGATAATCGTTGCGATGAGGTGTCGGCTTCCGCCTCCCTCTCTGAA
>OKRS01001044.1_pt1 | contig 19246 bp, 28 predicted proteins | sample 1601191 | NCBI WGS metagenome assembly OKRS01 (sample SAMEA3541509, study PRJEB24748) | human gut metagenome | biome: human gut; feature: human-associated habitat; material: faeces | place: China | collected 2012
ATGGGTCATCGGCCTGTTCAATCAGGAGCCTGCCGTCATAGAGACGGGCTGCCGGTATCTTCGCATCGTCTGTTTCTCCTACCCTGCTGTCGCACTGACATATCTGCTGTCCAACGTCCTGCGCGGTACAGAGCGCGTCCGCCTGCCGCTCTATGTCTCTATCGTCACGACCATCGCCAACGCCTTTGCGGACTATGGCCTGATCTTCGGCGCGTTCGGCCTGCCGCGGCTCGGCGTAGAGGGCGCGGCCATCGCAACGTGCATTTCGTCCTGGCTGGGGCCGGTGCTGATTCTGATCTTCTCTGCGTTTGAGAAAAACCTGCTGATGGGTCCGGTGCGGGAGTTGTTCACGTTTTCGTGGAAGCAGCTGGGTGAGTTCTGTGCCCGCGCGCTGCCCGTCATGTCGAACGAAGGTCTGTGGGCACTCGGTATGCTCACGCTTAACCGCATTTACGCCAACATGGGCTATGAATATTACGCGGGCATGACCATCTTCAAGACGTTTTCCGAGCTGGCCTTCGCGTTCTATGTCGGCCTCGGCAACGCCTGTGTCATCATGGTCGGCAAGTCTATCGGCAGCGGCAAAATCCGGCGCGGCGTAGCCGACGCCCGGCGCTTTTCCGTGCTGGTGCCGCTGATGGGCCTTGTTGTGGGCCTGACGATGATCGCCGCGCGGCACCCGCTCGTGTCCCTGTTCGCCATGGGCGACAATCTTTCGGCCACGACCATCTCAACGGCCTACGCCGTGACGATCTTCTGCTCGCTGGAATACTGCTTCCGCAATATCTCCTATGTGCAGGTCGTGGGCGTGTTCCGCTCCGGCGGCGATACGCTGACGGGCATGATCTTCGACCTTGCAAGTCTCTGGGTCGTTGCCATCCCGCTGGCGCTGCTGGGTACGCGGGTGCTGCACGTGTCGTTCCTCGGCGTCGTGATCCTCGCGTATCTGGGCGAGGACATCCCGAAGAGCATCCTGTGTCTGCTCCACTTCAGATCCATGCGCTGGCTCAAGCCCGTCACCGAAGAAGGCCGCGCCGGATTGAAGGCGTACCGTGAGGAAGTATGACACGCTTCCGGACATACAGTTTGTAGAAATCCATGCCGGTCACAAGCCGTTCGCAGCAAAGAAGCGTTACGGATGTGACCGGCATCGACTTTTAAATAAAAGCTGCAGCATTCTGCTGCGGAGCCGCTCCGCCCCGGTGCGCTGTGTAGAAAGCTTGCTTGTCGAATTTTCACAATTCCGCAGATTCCGGGCAGCTTTTCTTTTTGCATTATTGATTCTTTACATTAGCGAATCAGTATGGTAAATTATTAGCACGATAAACAATCCACTACCCGATCTTAAACTTTCAGGAGGAACAAAAAATGAAAAAGATGACCGCTCTGCTGCTGGCTGCGCTGATGGTTCTGTCCATGGCGGCCTGCGCGTCCAAGCCCGCCGAGACTGCCGAATCCGATCTTGCCTACATTCAGGACAAGGGCACGCTCGTGGTCGGCATTACCGATTTTGCCCCGATGGACTACCAGAACGAATCCAGCGAATGGATTGGCTTTGACGCCGATCTGGCCAAGGCCTTTGCCGAGTCCCTCGGCGTCAAGGTGGAATTCGTCGAGATCGTCTGGGACAACAAGGTTCTGGAGCTCGACAGCAAGACCATCGACTGCGTCTGGAACGGCATGACGCTCACGCCCGAGGTCACAAGCGCCATGGCGTGCTCCAACGCCTACTGCAACAACGCGCAGGTTGTGATCGTCCCGGCTGATAAGGCCGCCGACTATCAGACCGTCGAATCCGTCAAGGATCTGACCTTTGCCGCCGAAGCCGGTTCCGCCGGTGAAGCTGAACTGAACGCTCTCGGCTACAGCGTTACGCCTGTCTCCGCACAGTCTGACGCGCTGATGGAGGTGGCTGCCGGTACGTCTGATGCCGCCGTCATCGACTCTCTCATGGCTGCCGCCATGGTCGGCGAGGGCACGGGCTATGCGAACCTCACTTACACCTGCGGCCTCAACTCCGAAGAGTACGGCGTCGGCTTCCGCAAGGGTTCCGACCTTGTCCAGAAGCTGAATGACTTCTTCAAAGCAAGCTATGCCGACGGCTCCATGCTGAAGATCGCAGAGACTTACGGCGTACAGGCTGCCGTCATCGAACAGAAGTGATTGACACAGCACTCCTTTTCCAGTAAGATAGACAACGGTTTCCCCGGCGGAGCTGCCGCCGGGGAAACCGCCGTGTCCAGACTAACGACAGGCGGTACATACCATGATGACTTTTTCCGAACAGTTCCCCATTGTCTTTCAGGCGCTGAATATTGGCTTTTTACAGACGCTCAAGCTGTTTTTCGTGACGCTCATCGGCGCGATCCCGCTGGGCCTGATCATTTCCTTCGGCTCTATGAGCAGCTGGGCGCCGCTTGGCTTTCTGCGCCCGCTTCTTAAAAATCTGCCGAAAAACACGAAGCTGACGTGGTGGCAGCGGTTCCAGATCTGGTGCTATGTGGACTTCAAGCCCATCCGCATCATCGTCCGCTTCATCATCTGGGTCGTGCGCGGCACGCCGCTGATGCTCCAGCTGCTGGTGTTCTATTATTTTCCCGGCCTTGTGCTGGGCAAAAACATCTGGGGCGGCGGCGAAGCCGGGCGCTTCCTCGCGTCCTCCATCGCGTTCATTTTCAATTACGCGTGCTATTTCTCCGAGATCTTCCGCGGCGGCATCCAGGGCGTCCCCAAGGGCCAGCAGGAGGCCGGGCAGGTGCTCGGCATGACGAACCGGCAGATCTTCTTCAAGGTCACGCTTCTGCAGATGGTCAAGCGTATTGTCCCGCCCATGTCCAACGAGATCATCACGCTGGTCAAGGATACATCCCTGTCCCGCATCATCGCCCTGCAGGAGATCATCTGGGCCGGTCAGGCGTTTTTGAAGGGCTCACAGGGCATTTCCGGCGCGATCTGGCCGCTGTTCTTCACGGGCATTTACTATCTGCTCTTCTCCGGCGTTTTGCAGCTGCTGCTTGACGCGCTGGAGAAAAGGCTGGACTATTTCAAGGCGTAAGGAGGCGGCGATATGTCTGTTCTGGAAGTCAGAAATCTGAAAAAAAGCTTCGGTAAGGACACCGTCGTCCTCAAGGGCGTCGATTTTTCGCTTGAAAAGGGCGAGACGGTCGCCATCATCGGCTCGTCCGGCAGCGGCAAGACGACGCTGCTGCGGTGCCTCAATTTTCTGACCGTTCCCGACGAGGGACAGATCGTGGTGAACGGCGAAACGCTCTTCGACGACGCCGACCCCAATACGCAGAAGGAGCGTGAAATTCGCCGCAAGCGGCTGCACTTCGGCCTTGTGTTCCAGAATTTCAATCTGTTCCCGCAGTATACGGCCCGGCAGAACGTCATGCTGGCAAGCGAGCTGCTGGCAAAGGAGCAGCCGGATTACAAGGCACAGAAAAAGCTGCTCCACGCGCAGATCGCCGCCCGGGCCGAGGAGCTTCTGACGCAGGTGGGGCTGAAGGAAAAGATGGATCTCTATCCGCACCAGCTCTCCGGCGGCATACTTTCTAGCAAAAGTAACAGAGAAAAGGCTTGGCAACTTTATAATCTGTTTAAGCACTTAAGCTAGAAAGCAAGGTGGGGTGAGAGCCCCACCTACTCCGATTATAGGACATTAAATCATGGATGGAAAGTTATATAAGCGTTTAAGAATGGCACTGGGCTTAACTACCAGTGAGTTAGGTGAAAAAGTTGGTGTTGGTAGTAATTACATCTCAATTATGGAGAATGGCAAACGTCCTGTATCAGAATTACAGGCTATGAAGCTTAAAGAACTGATTGAACAGCGTTACAAAGAGGGCGATGAGTGCTTTAAGATCTTGAAGGAGATTTTTAGTAAGTAAGAAAAGCCCCTCACTTTGGAGGGGCGACTGATATACCTATGTATTTTTGAGCTTAGTTTTGTATATGCTATGCTCTTTGTCTAAACAAAGAAAGTGAAATATGTTACCCCTAACAAATCCCCATATTCTTGTTTTACCATCTATTGAAAGTTGCATGATTTGCTCTTGTTCAAGATGTTTCTTAGATATGATATTTTGAAATGTTTTATCTAATTTGTCAGCTGAATCCCAGTTGTGGGTATGAGGCGTGGATCTCTCAATTTCTGAGATTGTTTTACCTTCGTAACGAGTAATGAGCTCATCGTAATATCTCAGGAAGTGAATTGGTTTAAATCTATAGCATTCATCTTCAAGCTCTATAAACTTAAAATTCCATCCAATAGGATAATCTCTAATACTTGTTCTTACAGGTGCATTCTTGTTCTTTGAAAGCTGAATGTTCTTAGGTCGTTTCTTGTTATTCATTTGACTGTTGTGTCATATAGAAAGATAAAATTTCTTCTTTAGGAATAATATTATGTGAAGGTTCGTTTATAGATAGACCTGTTCTAGCTTTCTTCCAGGGATCTTCACTGTGAGTTAACTGAACTAATTCAGATGAAGAATAAGAGCCGTAATATTCAATTACATGATCGATTGTATCTTTCTGATTAGATGATAATCTTTCAATATTAGCAGATACAACTTCAGAGGGACAAAAATAGAAGCCTTTTAGTTTATGAAATAATGAAACGACAACAGGACCATTTACCCATGCTTCAAAATCTTCATCAAACAATGGTTCATCATCCCAGACTAGAGACCATACCTGAGAATAGAAAACCAATTTTTGAAGCTTAATGGTTGTGATGTCTTTATTTGCTTTCTTAAAAAAATCTATGATGTACTGTGCTACATCAATAGGCAAAACATTACTCATATCATATCCTTAAGAAAACAATCCCTGGCGCGAACACCGGGGTAGCTTACAGCCGTGATTACTCCGACACCGTAAGCGATGAATTTCTATTGCAATATTAACCAAAAAATAATCATTTGTAAATAATTTAATAAATTACTTTACAAAGTATAATAATTTGCTATACTAATAATCAAGGAGGTGATATGTAGTGCCTGTCAAAGTAAAGACAGTGAAGTTTGAAGTTAACTTAGTAATTCTCAAAGTTCAAGTTAACTGCAAAGTCACAAAGAAGCGTCAAAAAAGACCACGCAAAAGCAAAGAGTCTTAGTTAACTAACAGCCTCGAAAGGGGCTGTTTATTGGCACTCAGTAATCACCTCATGGAGTTCATTATATGTTATATGCATACGAAATTAAAGAAACACAGGAAGGCTTTGTAGGATACGTATCAGATCTTGATTTCTCTACAAAACCACAAAAGACATTTGAAGATGCTGAGAATGTATTAACAGATGCTTTTTTAGCTTACATCGAAGTAGTTTATCGTAAGAACCGCAAGCCAATACCTCTGCCAAAGACAAGCTGCGAAGGTAAAATGGCTTTGTATATTCCTATTAGAATGCAGTTGCGTTTCTTGTTATGGAATACAATGCTTGAGCAAAACTTAAAGCAAACTGAAATGGCTGAGAAACTTGGTATCAGTAAAGCCCAGATGAACCAAATGCTATGCGGTAAAGGTAGTACAAGTGAATCGAAGTATGAGTATGCTTTAAGGATCCTTGGTAAAACACCAAACGTTGTAATCTAAATGTTAAAGCCAGTACTCAGATACTGGCTTTTAAATTAAAGTCTTTTTTGATGAATTGGTTTGCTTTGACTTGTTTGACTCAGATAAGAGTTTTGCTAACTTATCAGTATTATCAACAATATTTTGCATAACACGGTTGTTTTTTTTGGTTTAAGGCAAAGCCTCCATTTTTGTATATTACAACAGGAGATTTACTTGAAGCCCAATAAGAACTACTCATTTTTTTTATCTCCGCCTATTCATTCCATGAATTATAAATCTTTTACACTTAAAGGATCTGTTTTCCATTTTTGGACAAGTATTTCTAAATCTTTAAAAAGTGTATCCTTTCGTTCCTTATCTCTAATTCCCATGACTGTAGGAGAAACAGCATCCCAAAGTTTTATAAAATTCGAACAATGAAGCCTTTTAAATAATTTCTCATCTAAGATACCATGATTTATAGCGGCCGCATAAAATTCGTATCTATTTAATACCAATAATAAAGAGCCTCTTTCAGTAGTGAATTTTTCTTTTTTATTAACGAATATATCAAATAGCTTATTTTTATCTTCTCTTACATAGCTAAAAATTTTATTACTAGCGTCGACTAACTTTTGGTCTTTGTAATCGCTGAGTACAACGTCTAGTGTTGCCCTTTCTTTTGAAGTTCTTCTGGCAACAATAATTGTTACTACAGCTATTATTGAAGTAGTTAAAACAATCACAAGTTGGATAACTGTTGCCCAATCTCTTAAAGAAAGTTCTGATACTTTTACAGGAAGCTGATATTCCTTAAATAAGAGACTTATAGCTATAAAAAAAGAGATTAGCGAAAATGCAATCGCTAATCCCAATTTTCTTTTATTGTAAAAATGTTTTAAATACTTAACCATTCCAGCCTTCGTTTATAATTTTATTTTTCATTTTAGCCTTGCCCCTTAAAATATTTTCTATGTCAATCATGTTTTGAATTATAGAAAGGAAAAAAAATCGTGTCAAATTTAGCTTAGCAACATTTTGAGTTTTAGCTGAATTATCTTTATCTATTTGATTGTTATTAGTTGGCATTAGATAATTCCTTGGCAGCTCGTCTTATTCTATTACCTCGCTGTTATTTGTGAACGTTTACTTTTGTAAACTATAAAAGATTGAAAACGTAATGTCAAAATTTTTATAACCCACCACCCCGGCTTATCTATAACACGACCTTAACGTTGGTAATTTGTAATTTTTCCGGATCTCTCTATTACTTTTCCTATAATGATAAGTCTTTTCGCATCCTCACTGTTAAGCTGTTCTTGAGGATATAAAGATGAGTTTACAGATGAGATTGTTATACCGCCTGAAAAGCTCTTAGTCAGAATTTTACAAAGAAGTGTGCCATCATACCATATAGCATAAATTTGACCGTTATCGATATGCGTTCTAGCTTCATAAGAGCAATCTACAAGAATACTATCACCTGAGCATATTACGGGACACATGCTATCACCATGAGCTTTGAATCTTTTACAGTTTTGAGGGTTGACACCTATAGAATTAAACCAATCTTTGTTGTATATCATCGGAACCGAATCTGTGATTTCTTCATAAGAAGGCTCACTATCTCCTCCTAGAACTCCACAATCAAAAGCAATTTTGTATTCTTTAATAGCAACGCAGCCTTGAGGGATCGGGTTACCGCTTTCATAAACTAGGATATTACTATGAGTTTGTTGTTGCCCTTCTCCAGAAATTAGCCAAAGAAGATCCACGTTAAGAGCTTTAGCAATTTTAGACATGATATCTGCAGGCGGTAAATTTTTAGCACTTTTAGCGTGGAGCCATCTAGAAAGATATTGAGGTGTTTCGTTTATTTCTTTTGCAATTTGAGAATTTGATTTTCCAATTTGTTTCTGAGCTTGTTTAAAGCGTTCAATAAAAGACAGAAGTTTATCCATCGTAAACACCTCATAAAATGACTTTTTCTGAATTTTAGGTTATTTCAATAATTATTAAAAATTTATACTTGATTTTTTAATTCGCTTACATTAAATTTTTATTTAAAAGTATTTAAGGATTATTTATCAAGGTTTTCTTAAATGAGAAGAAAAAAAACAGACAAATACATACTTTCGTCTTCTAAGTTCATTGAAGAAATTGGAATAACTAAACTCGCACAAGAATGTAATTTAACGTATCAAACCGTTTACCAATGGAAAAAGATAGGCATTCCAGCTGGTTGGGCAATGTTTTTTAGAACTCAACAGCCATACAAGCAGATCTGGTTCAATGTCTTTGAAGGCTAAATATGACTAAAAAGCAGATCAATGTAATCGATCCGATGTTAGCAAAAAGTCGACAGCTAACTCCAATAGCAAAGTTAGTGTTAGGACGCCTCGGTGGACTATCGTCCAACTGGAGAAAGCCTTGCTTTGCATCGAACGCTTATATTGCTCAAGAATTAGGTATCTCAGTTCATGCAGTTTCTGATGCTATAAAGCTATTAGTTTCAGCAAAGATCTTATCTAAGTCATTTAAGATGGTATCTCATAGCAAAATAAGATATCTCAATTATATCTATATCGAAAGTTCAGAAAACGAAAGTTCAGATAATGAAATTTCAAATATCGAAAGTTCAGATAATGAAGAACCATCGTTCAGATCTTGCACTACCGAAAGTTCAGAAAACGAAATTTCTTCTATATATGTAGAAAAGAATATTAGTAATGATATTAGTTATGAAGAACAAACAAACACATCTTCCTCTCAATCACACACACAATTTTCTATCGAAAAAATAGAAAACGATGCTCTATATCTTCAGAACATTTTTACTGAAGAAATTATGAAACTTGCAAAACGAAATATAGAGGCAAGAAATGTCTCTTCGTTCGTTGAGTCAGAGAAATGGCTGAAATGGAATAAGCAGAATGACAAGCTTAAATTCATCAAGAGTGAGAAACGTCTGCGTGAGCTGGTGTCTTCTTGGGTGCTGAAGTCACTTGAGAATGCCGTAACTCATTCTGAAGTAACAAATCAGGAAGATCTTACTGAGAAAAGACAGGCTTTCTTAGCCAGTCTGAAATATTAAAAGGCTACCTGTGACAGTAGCCTTTGAATGATTTATAGCAAATTTTTTTTTGGGAGGTTTTCCCTTATGAACAAGAGTGATTATATCAAATTTAGTGATAACTGGAATGCTTTAAAACTGTTTTACAAACATGATTACAAGATTGATGAGAGTTCTACTCTTTTTTTCTTTAATCGTTTTATTAACTATGATCTTCAACGGGTAACAGATGCTTTAGCATACTTTGCCTTAACCTCACCAACAGAACCATCGTTTCAGATGTTGTGTGACTACATTCGCTTAGATGGTATGTCTAAGAGTGAGGCTGAGAGTAAAGCTGCTTACTTATGGCAGAGAATATCAATCAACTACAGCTCATCAGCTGATTATGTCTTTGGTGACTTAAAAGCTAGTTTAGCGTTCTATATCACCTGTGGTACTCATGAGAAATATGGCATGACTCAGGATAGTGACGAACCGTTCCTTAAGAAAGAATTTGTAAAAAACTATGTTAACTGTCCACTGTACTCAATGCTTGATGAGGCTAAGAGATACTCAATACAGACATCAAGATACAGGAGTACACCACAGCAGTGTGTGTTCATTGGTGAGCATGATGCTTGTTCTGCTCTTGCAACAGAGTTTTACGGTGAAGGTAAATTTACAGAATGGGAAATACCTGTACAAACTCAGTCACTTGAGATTGTAAAACCTCAGACAGTTATCAATCCAGATGAGCAGAAGAGAAACATCACTGATGCTATTACAGCTCTTGAGAGAGGTGCTTAATGTCAGACGTAACTATCGATAACTGTGCAAGCATTGACGATGAAAATGCCCTGTTAGCTCAGTTAATATTCCAGGGTGACAAAGTTTATTCTCAGATCGCTGATCTTGTATCAGCTGATGACTTCTCATCATCAGAACGTCAGTTAGTTTATGAAGGCTGTCGAAGAATGCTTGAAAACAAAGAGATTTGTGAGGATGGTTCTCTTGATGTTCTGACTATCAATCAGTTCTTGAAAGAAAACGGCTATGACAACTTTCATCATGTACTGACTAATATTGCTGAAAACGATTTAAAGAAAGCTTCTATCAGCAAGCAGTTAGCCAAGACAGTTCACAAGTACGCTCTTAAACGTCAGATGATTGCAAACTTCAATGATGCTCAAAAGTATCTTGTAGATAACATCAACCTTGATCCTAAAGAACTACAGGATGGATTAAACGATATCCTCGATAAGAGAGCAGATATAAAACAGGTTGACGTGGTAGATGCAGCTAAGGTAGCTATGGATTTCTTTTATAAGATTAAAGACGGTAACGTAAACAATAAAATCATTCCTACTGGTATTGCAGCTGTCGATGCTGTTATCGAAGGTTTACGTCCTGGTACTTTAGATATTATTGGTGCTCGTACTGGTGTTGGTAAGTCCGCATTTGCAACTAATATCCTGTGCAACATCCTTCAGGCTGATACCGAAGGTAAGAACTATCCTGTTATTCTCTTCTCTCTTGAAATGCAGAATGCTCAGGTTATGCAGCGTATGATTTCAAGCTTTGGTAAGGTCAATATTACTGATCTACTTGATGGTAGAGTTGAATCTTATCAGTGGCATGACATCATCGTTAAATCACAAAATACCTTCGGTAAGACGGTAAACGGTGCACCTAAGCTGCTGCTTTGTGATAAAATATCACTTAATATCAACGATGTAAATCGTATTGTTCATCAGATTAACATTCTTTATGGTGGTGTCTCAGGTATTCTTCTAGACTACATTCAGTTAATGCCAATACGAAACAAGGCAGAATCAAGAGCTGTTGGTGTTGGTGAGATCTCAAGACAGCTAAAAGAAATGGCTATGCAGTATCAGATGTTTGTCTTAGGTCTTGCTCAGTTAAACCGTAACATCGAACAGAGAAAAGAGAAAACACCGTTAAGTTCAGATATCAAAGATTCAGGTGCGATTGAACAGGATGCAGATCTGATCATGTTACTTACCCGCAATAACACAGAAGCAATGTGTTATGTTACTAAGAATCGTAACGGTGCCTGTGGTTCTGTTCCTCTCCATTTCAACGGTAATGCGGTGATGTTTTATTAGTAAATTTTGGTTGATAAAAGGTGATCTATGCGCATAAGAAAGCTATCTTACGAGTTTTTAAATTCAGTCAGGACAGGATATAACTTTCCTGCGTGGGTAGAAGCGTTTGGACACTGGGCAAGAGTTGATCTTGATAATCCGAAAAACTACCGTTGTTGGCTAGGGGCTAAATTTCACTCAGAAGAACCTGTCGAGCACAAGAGATATATTCCTATACGTGACGATGAGGCATTAGCCCTTGACGAGGCTTTAAATGGTGTCTGTGGGCAAAATAAATACTACAAGTCACTCATCGAAGAGTTTGTGATCAAAGAAAGTTCATGTCTGGATGTTTTAAGATCAAAATGGATTGGTCGCAGGTACAAGAAATTAAACCGCCAGTTTAATTTAAAAACTCTGATTGAAGACAAAGAAAACCTTTACGAAGATATCCGCCTTGCAGTGATGGATAAATTGGAAATGAGAGATGGGTGACGCTAAACACAGTATGCTTTATTTTGGTTTGGTATTATTAAATTGAAACATTGAGGTGCTTTTATGACTGATACAAAAATAGTTAATTGGACACAAGTTAATGGTTTCTTTGATGTAGAAGGCGTCACAGAAGACACTCTTGATAAGCTTTGGAAAAACTTTGATGTAGAAAATCTCGATTTAGCTGATATTGAATTTAAGATCTATGGACCTAATTACAATAGTTCTATACGCTCTGATTTTGCTGAAGGCATAGCTTCTTTTCAAAGCATTTTTAACAGACAGCTTTTATTTATTCTAGAGGATAAAAATCCTTACAGGCAGTTGCAGAAAACAGACAAAGAAAACTTCCTGTTTTACATTTCGATTCAGTCTGGATGTACTGACGTTATATTAAAAATCACCAAACCACTCATCAATGTTCTAGCTAAGAAATTAAAAACAATGAAACCTTGTCAAATTTGTATTTTTTTCTTTATTTTAGCTGCTATATATGAAAGCCCAAAGTTTTATGAAACATGGACCGAGTACAGCATAAAAAAACAACAGTTAGAACAAGAACGTTCTAATGCTAAATTTGAGGCTTTGATGAAATTGTCAGAGTCAGATGTATTCAAACGTTTTGTTAATTCTCAGGATTATCAGAATATTAAATATCTGATCCTTGATGATGTAAGTAACCAGCAAATCAGAGCAACTAATGAACTTATCAGGAACACAGCTGATGTGGAAAGGATTGAGCTTAACAGCGAAAGTTATAATGTAAACGATATAAAGAGAATTAAAGAAACACCTGACGAAGATGTTATACCATCAGCAAGTAAATTCGTAGAAGGTGAATTTTTAGTCACATCTATTGATAGACTGCACTACCCTTACATAAAACTGCACTTAAAGTCAGTTAACAAAAAAAATGCAACTGTTGATGCTTCTTTAAATTGTGAAGAAGGCTCTTTAACATATGAACAGATTAAGATAATTTGGACATACTGCGAACAAGGACAACCACTCAACTTTAAGTTAAATGAAACCATAGCTAAAGATGGTAAAATTAAAAGTGCTTACGTAGAATACGTTTCAACTCTGTAGCAAAGTAAAATTAAAATGAGAATTGATTACAACATCTTACGTGAACTGTTGAAAGCTATTGATGAAGACAGATTGCCTGAGTTTGTTAAAAACCTAGGCAATGATACTTCATGGCAGGACAAAATCACAGATCCTGATTTACTTGAAGAAGAAACTGAACTTAGACGTAAACTATATCTTGGTAATTTAAAGGTTTTAGTTGATGAAGGTTTTATTGATGGAGTAAGTGTTAGAAAGTCTGTAGATTTGAAGTATTCTGTAGGTTTTGAAGATCCAATGATTACAGTCAAAGGGTTATCCTTTTACGCAGGAATTAAAACTCCTAAATTTCTCAGAAAGTTAAAAGAGTTTGTTGAAGATAATGGTTACGCTCTAACCTTTCAAATTATTATTGACTATGCTCCAAAGCTTTTTAGTGAACTGACAAAAGATTACTTTAAGAAATAGGCAGTATCTCACCTGCTGAAAATTTGATATGATTACAACAGGATTAAACAGATGGATTACTAAGAATGAATATAGATGCTGTGCTTAAAAAAGAAGAGTTTCTTAATTCTAAGAACTTTTTAAAAGTTATAAACTCTAAAGATGCTGATAATATAAAAACAGTCACTTTTATACCTCCTAAAATTGGTAAAGATAAAGGTTTCGGTCAATTTAAGATTGTTTACAAAACCCCTTATTATTGTGCAGGCAGGTAAATATGAGCAACTTACCTAAAACGCAAAATAATAGTACATCTGAAGAATCTGTTCTCAGAGAGTTCATTAACATTCAACAAAGTGATTTAGAAGTTAAAAGATTAGAAGCTTCTAACAGAAAAGCTGAGATAGAATCTAATGAAAGGATCGCTTTGGCTTCTATTCAAGCACAGGCAAACAGTGATTTAGCTCACTCTAAAACTTTTAAATACGCTTTCCTAGTTAGTCAGCTAAAGATAATTTTGATAGCAGTTATCGTTGCTGTTATCGTAGTAGTTGCTATCGTATATGGTTACAGTGAACTGGCTACAGATATAGCTAAATATGCCTTCTTTGCAATATCAGGTTATTTTGCAGGACTAGGACACAGTCAAGTAATACAGAAAAGAAAGAACAATTCAACATCGAATAAGGATGATGAATAGGCAGTATCTCTACTGCCTTAAACTCACTTCTTTAAAATTGTATCTACAATAAAGCGACTTGTATTTTTACCAGACTGTTTTGCAAGCTCCTTGATTTGTTCCATTTCATTGTGAGTGCAACCAATCACAATACGACCGTCTTTTTTAAGTTCATCTGCTTTGTATGCTCCAGTGGTACCTGCAGGACGTCCTGCCCCCTCTCTTTTTCCACCTCTCATGATTAACCCCCGAAATATTGAACCAACTTTATTGTGATACCAATAACGTTAAGTACGATGATAGCAACTAACAGCCATTCAGTTCGATTTAACTTTTTCATTTGAAAATACCTCAAGTTTAACTTAAACTTAAAGTACCCTTAGGGCTCCAACCTAAGGGCAGTTAAGTTTATCTTAATACTAGGTCAAGGATTTGATATACAACTGTTGAAAGGAAAGTTAATAACATCAGTATCTCTATTCTTGACCATTTACGTTTGCACGATTGCTTACGTTTCTTTTTCATATCAACCTCCCTACGCTTATTATTGTATTTTATAGATTATTTTATATCAAGTAATTTTTCTATAATAAGCATATAATCAAGGTTTATTCTATAAATATGTATACTACTTCTGTAACAAATTGTAATGGAACAGTACAAGTTTTTAGTAACTGCACAATCAACGTATATAGCAGCAAAACAATTACTTATATTCAAAATAGAGAAGAAGATCTTCAAGATAAACTTGGTAATGAAGAGAAAAGGTTTAAAGAAGGGGTAAATAAATCAAAAACACAAATTACTCAAAAGATAAAAATTGAGAAGACAATTTAAGAAGTGAATGAAATATGCATCTCTGAGTATGAATAAAAAATTCAATCAGTGGATCACATATTGGATCACAAATCTTTAAAAATAAAGATAACTGATTGAATTTTAAATAATATAACTACAATAGAAATATATTAAGGCAAATCTTATCTAATTTGCCTATAATTACGACCTATGAAGATAAGACAGCTTACTTTAATCGTACTCACATTCAATATGCTACTTTTAAGTAGCTCTAATACATTGGTAATGCCTTTTTTACCACTGTATCTTCAGGATGAACTAAACTGTCCTCAATCATATCTTAGCATCTATATTGCTACAGCTTATTCCATCACCTTTATTATCAGTATGTTTGCAGCCCCAATTTGGGGTAAATTTGCTGATCTCTATGGCAAGAAAACTATGCTAGTAAGAGTATCGGTAATTTTAAGCATCTCATATTTGTGTTGTTACTTATCTACTAATGCCATCGAGCTGTGCTTATCAAGAGCTCTGCAAGGTCTTGCCTCTGGAATGACACCTGCTTTTTTAGGCCTTGTATCTGAATTACAAGCATCTAATAAGACAGGTAAAGCCATGGGCATTATTCAAAGTGCCAACCTTGCAGGTACCATCATAGGACCAATAATAGGTGGCTTAATTAGTGAGCTTACAGGTGTTAGAGAGTGTTTCTTTATCGTGATGATTGTAACTACAATCACCGTTGCACTTAATATTTTTGTAGTAAAAGAACCTTGTGCTATACATCAGGATAACACCAATCAGCAATTACCCGATGACAACAGCTTTTCTCCTTTAATCAAAGATCCTGTTATTCAGTCTTTGGCATGCTGTATTTTTATCAATGCCATGTCTATCATGATGGTAGTGCCAATGTTATCTACCTACGTGATTTCACTTACTGACTACAAAGATCCTATTGTGATGTCTGGTCTAATCTTTGCTCTAAGTGGTATCGCAGGAGCCATAGCCTCTCCTATATGGGGCTCATACGGTAATAAATTTAGCTACTTAAATATTCTGGCCGTAAGCACCTTTGGTGCTGCCCTCTCATACCTAATTCAGACATTCGTAAGAGAAATATCAATATTTGCCATGTTGCAATTTGTATTTGGTCTGTGTATCTGTGCCATCGCTCCAGCAGTACATTCAATTACAGCAAAACACGTTGAAAACAAAAATAAAACTAAGGCCTACTCTCTTATATACAGCTCGCAGCAACTAGGTAATCTCTCTGGTCCTATCGTCTGTGCTGTAATCACAAACGTATTTGCGCATAACTATGTATTTTTATGTATTAGTGCAATGCTAGGCTCTCTATTTACATATCTTATTCTCATAATGGTTCTTAAAAGAAATAAAGGTTAAGAAAGACTCAATCTCAAAAAGGAAGTTGTCTTGGTTCTACTAAAAGAACTTAAATAAAAGCTTACAAACAAATGTTTAATAAAAGATCATTTATCAATATAGTTTGCGTAATTCATCGCAAAATCAGAAATCTATCAACAAATTGCATAACATTTTATGGATAATTACATTGTTGATAATTATTATTGATAATAGCAGTGGCAAAATCACTAAAACTGTAATATATTTATATAAACAGTAATCATTCTTAATAAGAATACTGAGGAAATTATGCTCCAACGAAGGAACAGCAAACAAAGAAACGTAATTAGGGAATATCTCTGCGGTCGAATTGATCATCCTACAGCTGAAAAGCTCTATAAGGAGATCAGATTAGAGCATCCTAAGATGTCTTTAGGTACTGTTTATCGAAATCTGATGTTTCTTACAGATATTGGAGAAATTCAAGCTCTAGATGTTGGAGATGGAATTACGCATTTTGATCCAAATCCAATGCCTCATGCTCATTTCTATTGCAAGAAATGTAAGAGAGTATTTGATGTTTTTATGGATGATTACGAAAAAATTCAAAATATCTTTGCAAACAATGTCCAAGGCAAAGTCGAAAGTTGTGCTGTAAGCCTAACAGGATCATGCAAAGAATGTTCTGAAAATAATTAAACACATGCATGAGTCATATGATTCAAGGAGACTAACTATGAACAAATATGCTGGTACAAAGACTGAACAGAACTTAAAAGATGCATTTGCAGGCGAGTCACAGGCTCGTAACAAGTACACCTACTTTGCGTCAGTTGCCAAAAAGGCCGGTTACGAGCAGATCGCAGCAATTTTTTTAAAGACTGCTGATAACGAAAAAGAACACGCTAAGATGTGGTTCAAAGAGTTAGGAGGCATTGGTAACACCGAAGAGAACTTAGCAGCTGCTGCAGCTGGTGAGAACTATGAGTGGACCGATATGTACGACACCATGGCAAAAGAGGCAGAAGCAGAAGGTTTCACAGAGCTTGCTGAGAAGTTCCGTAGTGTAGGCGAGATTGAGAAACACCACGAAGAGAGATATCGTAAACTTTTAGAGAACGTAAAAGCAAAGCAGGTATTCGAAAAATCAGGTGTAACAGTTTGGGAGTGCAGAAACTGCGGTCACATTGTAGTTGGTACTTCCGCACCAGAGCTATGCCCTGTATGTAACCACCCACAGAGCTACTTTGAAGTTCATGCTGAGAACTACTAGTTTCTAAATTCAACACAACTTTGATTTTATTCATAAAAGAGCATTAGGCGGAAGTAATTCCGCCTTTTTTTGCTTTCAGATATAAGTATTCTTCGCAAATTTCTACTTACAGTTACTTGGTCAATATTATTTACATTAGAATATTTAGCTTTTAATTTAACATAAACTTAACAAGTTTACTTTCAAAAGATTGAACTATTATATTATTTGCCTATCTAACTCAAAGTAAGTAAATTGATGACAATTTACTTTTTAACTTAAGCTAATTACAAGATATGAAAATTATAAATATAAAATTAAACAGAGGCATCTATCCAGTACTTACTTTCTTTGTACTGTCAATTGTCATCTTTATGATCTCAAGAACTGCCCTGTTAATTTGGCATCCAGAGGGAACTGAGAGCCATATCTTTGATATATACAAATACGGTCTACTCTATGATGTATCAATCAACTGCTCAATGTATGCAGTGGTTTTCCTAATTTGTATTCTGGCAAACTTTTTAAGTAAAGTTCCTGCTTTTATCCTTATTTTACAGAAAATTCTATTAAGTCTGATTATTACCATTCAACTCTTACTAGAGGTCTCAACGCCTTCATTTATTATTGAGTACGGTGTAAGACCAAACCATATCTATGTTGAATATTTGATCTATCCAAAAGAAGTTGTATCCACTTTAGTAAATGGCCATTTATTTGAATCATTATTCTGCATTCTAATTTGTATTACAGCTTTCATACTCTTCTATAAATTAGCGTCAAAGCTCTATCGTGACTACACTTCTATTAAAGTAAAAAAAAGTTTACTGTGCCTAGTACTTGCAATTGTGTTAATTCCATATGGGATTCGTGGAACTATTACCAATCACAAACCATTAAATCCATCTAATTCTAGTTTCTGCACCTCTCCTCTAGGAAACACTATTCCTGTAAACTCTCCCTTTAATGTCTTTTATGCTCTAAGACATATCTCTGATAGCGACATTAAGAGTTCAAGCATTTTTGCTTTTGACAATACAGTAAATGTTTTAAATAACTATGATAAGTTCTCAAAGGTAACAAAACCAGAGACCATTGATAACTCTTGTCCAATAAATCAGGTTATTACCCCAAAGATCTCCCCTTCACAAAAACGCAATGTTGTAATTATTGTCGAAGAGAGCTTTGGAGCTCGTTACGTACAATCTTTAGGTGGAGATCCTATAGCTCCTGAGCTTGAAAAACTGAAAAACGAAGGCTGGTGGTTTGAAAGACTTTATGCTACAGGACATCGCTCTGTAAGAGGTCTTGAAGCAATCACTGCTTCATATCCACCTAGTCCCTTAGCCTCTCAGGTAAAGCTAGAACACCGAGAGGAACTTACCACCCTATCTTCTATCTATAAGAGATTAGGCTATAAGACCAGCTTTATCTATGGTGGCGAAAGTCACTTTGATAGTATGAGAAGTTATTTTTTAAATAACGGAGTTGAAGAGATCATTGAGCAGAAAGATTACAAAGATCCTGAATTTGTTGCCTCATGGGGTGTATCTGATGAGGATCTGTTCAAAAAGGCTAATGAGAAATTTGTAAAGTTATCAAATAACAATCAGCCTTTCTGTTCTGTAGTTTTCTCAAGCTCATTCCATGATCCTTTTGATATTCCTCAAGGCAAAGTCAATATCGATGGCGTGAAGACAGATGATCCTAGACGTTTGACAGCTGCAAAATATGCTGATTATGCTTTAGGCAAATTCTTTGAGCAGGCTAAAAAAGAAGATTATTACAAAAATACAGTATTCTTAGTGATTGCAGATCATGACTCAAGAGTTCGTGGCATTGGAGCCTTCCCTTTAACAAACTACTCAATTCCAGCTCTAATTATCAGCCCTGATATCACTCCTCGCGTAGATAAGAGAATTGTAAGTCAGATTGATATGCTACCTACTCTATTGTCACTTACAGGCGTGTCAGGTGAGTTTCCTTTATCAGGAGAAGATCTGAACCGTGATGATATTATTGAACGTGCTCCTGTAAGCTATAACGAGCTCTTTGGCTATGTTAAAGGAGACAAGTTCACACTCTTAGTCCCAGGCACTGCTCCAATCTTCTTTAAGATAGGAGAGCACAACACCATTACTGAGAGTGACTCTCTTTCACAAAAAGATCTGGCTGTATCTGTGAGTGTGTTAAATCTTGGAATACAGATTTATGAGAACAATTTCCAAAGAATAAGCTGTATTAAAGGATTAAAACAAGAATAGAAGGACACTATAAATCCTAACAAAAAGCCTGCTTTAGTATGGCCCCAGAAATTGATCACTTAAGTTTCTAGGTCATACTAACAGAATTTAAGGCTTGTTTTCTAAAATTAATTGGAGACAGGCCTTTTAACTTTTTACATACTCTGTCAGAGTTAT
>OKRS01001045.1_pt1 | contig 19232 bp, 17 predicted proteins | sample 1601191 | NCBI WGS metagenome assembly OKRS01 (sample SAMEA3541509, study PRJEB24748) | human gut metagenome | biome: human gut; feature: human-associated habitat; material: faeces | place: China | collected 2012
CACCGGACTGTTGCTCTGTGCCGCTCGTCCTTCGAGCCCCTATGCAAAAGAAAAAGCGGCCACCCTCTGACGAGGACAGCCGTTTTTTGGTGGAGACAACGGGGCTCGAACCTGTGACCTCCTGCGTGTGAAGCAGGCGCTCTGACCAGCTGAGCTATGCCTCCGAGTGACAAATAATAGTTTACCACATTTTTTGAATTTGTAAAGACCTAAATTTAAAAATTATCCGTGTTTTTATATATTCAGGCAAAAAAGAGCCGCCGCGGCGGTCGGGCTGCGGCGGGTACGGCTCGTCAATCGACAAAATCCTTGAGCTTTTTGCTCCTGCTGGGGTGGCGGAGCTTTCTGAGTGCTTTCGCTTCTATCTGACGGATCCTCTCACGGGTGACGTTGAATATTGCGCCAACCTCTTCGAGGGTGTGCGGGTGGCCGCCCTCAAGGCCGAAGCGCAGACGGAGCACCTGAGCCTCTCTCGGGGTCAGGGTCTTGAGCACGTCGTTGAGCTGCTCTTTAAGAAGCATCATCGATGCGGCATCCGCCGGTGCGGGGGCATCGTCGTCGGGGATGAAGTCGCCGAGGTGGCTGTCCTCCTCCTCGCCGATGGGCGTTTCAAGCGAAACGGGCTCCTGAGCGACGCGCAGGATCTCCCTGACCTTCTCAACGGGCATATCAAGCCTCTGGGCTATCTCCTCGGCGGTGGGATCTCTGCCGTTCTCATGGAGCAGCTGGCTGTTGGTCTTTTTGACTTTATTGATGGTCTCAACCATATGCACGGGGATACGGATCGTCCTCGCCTGGTCGGCAATGGCTCTGGTTATCGCCTGTCTTATCCACCACGTGGCGTAGGTCGAGAATTTGAAGCCCTTGGTGTAATCGAATTTATCGACCGCCTTGATGAGGCCGAGGTTGCCCTCCTGAATGAGGTCAAGGAAGTGCATTCCCCTGCCCACATACCTCTTGGCGATACTGACGACAAGGCGCAGGTTGGCCTCCGCAAGGCGCTGCTTTGCTTTCTTATCGTCATCGGCTATTCTGATGGCAAGCTCGATCTCCTCCTCGGGGGTGAGCAGCGGCACCCTGCCTATCTCCTTGAGATAGACCTTAACGGGGTCGTCCACATTCGCTCCCTTATCGTCGCCCGCACCGATATCGAGCGACTTCGGGATATCCACATCAAAATTCTCGATAGCGTCGCTTGAGATATCGTCCACAACTTCAATGTTATTTGCCTCGAGTGTTTCATAGAGCTTATCAAGCTCCTCAACGTCGAGATTCATCTCGATCATGGCGGCGTCGATATCCTGAGTGGTCAGCTTACCTGTGGCTTTACCTTTCTCCACAAGCGCCTTGAACGGCGTTTTCTTCTCTGTTCCTTCCATTAAAACTCACATCCTATGTATAATTATTTTTTATTAAACAGCTTCAAATATTCCTCCGCGCTGAGGGAGGAAACATCGGTAGGCTTGCTCTCAGCCGCATTTTGCAGCACGGATATGCAATCCTCGCACTCTCTGAGCGTATTATTCAGCTCCGCGGAGCTCATATATATCCTCGTAACGCTGCCCATCTCCTCCGGGGTAAATTCCCTTGCGAAAAGGCTTAGCTCGGGGATAAAGCCCTTGTCGAGCTTGTCCGCAAGGCAGCGCATTATCCGCTTGTTGAAGTCGGTCACGAAATCATCGGCGGAGAATTTATCTTTGAGCTTCGGATAAAAATCGGGGTTGCGCATAAGCGAAGCTATCAGCGTTTCCTCCGCTTTGGCGGCCCGTATATTGGCGGCTCGCTGCGGATTATTTTTATCGGCGAAGCTACGCTCTATCAGCGCCTCGCTCTCCTTGAGCCTTTTTGACTCATCGCTGCGCCGCTGCCTTGTCTTGACAGAGCGGATCTGAGCGTTGATGCTTTCCGCCGACACGCCAAGCTCATTTGACAGCCTGGTGGCGTAGATATCGCACTCGATAGCGCTGCACTCGGCGAGAATTTGGGCTGCGGCGGTCAAAAATCGCAATTTGCCGTCGTCGGTATTGAGATTGTATTTGTTCCGCTCCTGAAGCAGGCGGTATTCCGTCTTGTTGGCGGCCATACCGAGCAGCTCGGCGAAGCGCTCCTTGCCGTGGGTGCGGATTATCTCGTCGGCGTCCTTGCCGCCGCTCATGGTGACGACGCGGAGCTTCAGCCCCGTCTTGCCGAGCACATTAAGCGCGCGCTGCGTAGCCTCCCTGCCCGCGCCGTCGTTGTCGTAGCAGATGATTATCTCCTCTGCGTAGCGGGAGAGCAGATTCGCCTGCTCGCTTGTGAAAGCCGTGCCGAGGCAGGCTATTGCATTGGTAAAGCCCGCCTGATGCAGGGCTATGACATCCATATATCCCTCGACGAGCAGCAGCTTGTTTTCGTTGGCATTCTTGGCGAAATTCAAGGCGAAAACGCCGTTGCTCTTTTTATATACCGGAGTGTCGGAGGTGTTGATATACTTGGGCTTCGAGTCATCCATGACTCTGCCGCCGAAGGCTATCACGTTGCCCCTAAGGTCGATTATCGGGAACATCACTCGGTTGCGGAAATTATCGTAATAATTCGCCTTGCCGTTCTTATCCGAGCGCCTGACGAGGTTAGCGAGCACCATTTCCTCATAGGTGAAGCCCTTGGAGCGAAGGTGCTCCGTCAGGGCGTGCCAGCTGTCGGGCGCATAGCCGAGGCCGAAGTGCCTGATCGTGGCGGTAGTGAGCGCACGGCGCAGAAAATAGTCGAGCGCAGGGCGGTTTTTCTCATCCATAAGGCAGGTGTTGAAAAATCTTGCTGCCTCTCGGTTCGCCGCAAGCAGACGCATTCGCCGCTTGGCAAGCGTATCGTCGTAGCCGTCCTCGGGCATGGACATCCCCGCCATCTGAGCGACGGTCTTGACCGCCTCAACATAGTCGAGATTGTCTATCCTGCGGATGAAGCTGATGACGTCGCCGCCCGCGCCGCAGCCGAAGCAATAGAATGAATTTGTATCGGGATACACCGTGAACGACGGTGTCTTTTCGTTATGGAACGGACACAGACCCACAAGGGTCTTGCCCCGCCGCCGCAGAGTTATGTGGGAGGATATCACTTCCTCGATATCGACCCGCTCTTGCAGCTCCTGGATAAATCGCTCGCTGATAGCCATAAGCCCACCTCGCTTCCCTAACGGCTCAGCGTTTTATTTCACTTTCGTTTGTTTTTGATTATCAATATCACAATTATCATGACCGCCGCAAGACCCGCACAAAGGGGCAGGAGCTTCGCCGCATATCCGTCGGAGGCGTTCTTTGCCTCTGCGGAGGTAACGGGTGCCGTGCTCGCATGGGTAGTGGGCACCGCAGCGGTCGACGGCACGGAGATGAATTCCGTCGTCGTCTCTGATAAAGCCGTAGTAGCGGTGGTCGCCGCGGAGGTCGATAACGCCGTTGTCATGGTCGCGGTCGCCTTGACCGTCGCTTTGACGGTGGTTTGCTTCACGGTCATCGGTTTTGCCGTTGTCGCCTTTGCCGTAGTCGGCGCGGCGGTGGTCGTCGGCTTCTCGGTCACTGTCTGAGAAACGCCTCTCGGCACGGGGTCGGCATTGCCGCCGAGACCGACGGGAGTATATAAATAGTATGAATCCGATGGGTATTTCAGCCGCCTGCCGACGCCCGCCTTGCCCTCCCAGACCACATTCTGCTCAAACAGAGTGAGCTTGCCGTCGGAGTAATTCTTGACTATTGCCCAGTGGTCGCTTGAGGAGCCTCGCATGGCCGCCGTGCAATAGACCACGTCGCCTTTTTTAGGCTCGGAGGTCGGCTCAAAAGCATAGCCCTCGGTGAGCATGACAAGCCCTGTATTCGCATAGGCGAGCACCTCAAGTCCGAATGCTTCACGGTAAAATCGCATTATCAACTCGTTGCACTGGTAATAGCTGTCATTTTCGTTATACAGGGCGTCAACGCCGCAAAAGGTATCCGCAACGAAGCCCTTTCCTTTTATTTCTTTATATGTACCGCCGCTGACATCGTCATACCAATTTGCAAACGAGCTGACGGATATTGCAGCCGCAAGAAGCAGCGCCGCGGCAACGACGGAGATATATTTAATTCTCTTTTTCATATCAGAATGCGTCTCCGAGCTTACTCCACGCCTTGGGCACAAACAATTCGGTAAAGACCTTAACGGCGTATCTGTCGGTCATGCCGGCAATGAAGTCGCACGCCGCGGTCGGCACTCCGTCACGCTTCGCAATGGCTACGAACTGCTCGGGCATCTGCTCGGGATTCTCTGAGTAATAGAAGTAAAGGCGCTGTATCATCTCTATTGCCTTCTTTTCCTCGCCCTTGCAGGCGGGGTTGGTGTAGACCTTGGCAAACATAAATTCATGCAGCTCGTCAAAGACCTCGGCAACGCCCTTCTCAAGGACGATATCGTCTCCGCTGTGCTCGATGCAGCTGATAACAAGGGTGTTTATCCTTGCGCTCTTTGAATGCCCCAGCTCGTTGCGAATGGCAAGCGGGATATCCTCCTCGCACATTATGCCGGCGATTGTAGCGTCGTCGATATCGTGATTTATGTAGGCGATCCTGTCGGCAAGGCGGACGACACGTCCCTCAAGGGTCGCCGCCTGCTCGCCGCTTGTGTGGCGCTCGATGCCGTTGCGGACCTCAAAGGTGAGATTCAGCCCCCTGCCCTCTTTTTCGATCTTATCCACCACACGCAGGCTCTGTTGATAATGCCTGAAACCGTTGGGGCAGACAGCATTCAGCGCACGCTCGCCCGCATGGCCGAACGGGGTATGACCGAGATCATGGCCGAGCGCAATAGCCTCGGTTAGGTCGCCGTTGAGCAGCAGAGCGCCCGAAATAGTCCTTGCGATCTGAGCCACTTCAAGAGTATGAGTCAGTCTTGTGCGGTAGTAATCGCCCTCGGGTGAAAGGAAAACCTGAGTTTTATGTTTCAGCCGTCTGAAAGAGCTGCAATGGATGATCCTATCCCTGTCGCGCTGGAAAACGGTGCGGATAGGGCACTCCTCCTCGGGGCGAAGCCGACCCTTGCTCTCGGCGGCAAACGCCGCCCTCGGCGAGAGGATCTCTTTCTCCCTCCTACAGGCGTTTTCTCTGATGGTATCCATTTAATCACCCCTTCAATTAATAAATACAAGCCGTTTCGGTCGAATCCTTTACGGAAATTATGAACAAATTGTAAATAATACACCGCCGTGCCCGTTTTCGGCACAGCGGCACAGAGAAATTGCGTTCTTTGATTTTTCCGCCTTGTGCGGAAGTCGGAATTGAAAAATTACGCCCTCACAGTCTTTCCGCTTCGGCGAGCCATGCGGCTGCGGAGGCGTCGCCGGGCATACGCCAGTCGCCGCGGGGCGAGAGGGCGATGCTGCCGACCTTGACTCCGTCGGGCACGCAGTTACGCTTGAACTGCTGGCTGAAGAAGCGGCGGCAGAATGTGACGAGCCATTTCTTGATCGTTTCGCCGTCGAAATCGTCCTTAAACGCCTTGCAGGCGAGGAAATATATCTTGGCTAGCGAGAAGCCGTAGCGGAGCATATAATAAAGGAAAAAGTCATGCAGCGCATAGGGGCCGACTATGCTCTCGGTCTGCTGCGCTATCTTGCCGCTCGCGTCGGGCGGCAGCAGCTCGGGGCTTATTGGGGTGTCGGCGATATCTCTGAGCGCATCGGAGCTGCCCTCAAAGGTGCCGCCCTTGATAAGGCTCTCTATCATCCAGCGTATCAGCGTCTTGGGGATAGTGGCGTTTACGCCGTACATGCTCATGTGGTCGCCGTTGTAGGTGCACCAGCCGAGGGCGGATTCGCTCAGGTCGCCCGTGCCGATGACTATGCCGCCAACCTTGCCCGCAAGATCCATGAGCACCTGCGTGCGCTCACGAGCCTGAGAATTCTCATAGGTCAGGTCAAACTGCTCGGGGTCGTGGCCTATATCGGCGAAATGCTGCATACAGGCAGCTTTTATATTTATCTCCTCAACGGTGACGCCGAGAGATTCCATAAGCGAAAGGGCGTTGTTATAGGTTCTGTCCGTCGTGCCGAAGCAGGGCATAGTGACGCCTACCACGTCGGAAGCGGGTCTGCCCAGCTCCTTGACCGCCTGCACGCTCACGAGCAGCGCAAGGGTCGAGTCAAGCCCGCCCGAAATACCGATAACGGGGCGGCAATTCGTCTTGATAAGGCGTTTTTTGAGACCTGCGACCTGCATTTCAAATATGGCAAGGCATCTCTCGGTGCGGTGCTTCTCAGTGTCGGGCACAAATGGCAGCTTGCCTATCTTATAGTATGAGCCGTCAGAAGCGGACTCCGCCTTGGGGACTCTAACGGTCTGTATAGCGGGGTCGCCGTAGCGCTTCCTGCAATCGGTGAAGCTGCTCTTTTTGGCTCTGTCGCTGCGGATGCGCTCAATGTCGACATCGGTTATCAATATATAATCGCTCGTCAGGGGCTTCTCCTGCTCGCAAAGGAGCTTGCCGTTCTCGGCGATAAGCGAATGACCCGAGAAAACAAGGTCGGTGGTCGATTCAAGGCTGCCCGCCGAACAATATGCATAGGCGCAGATGCTGCCCGCCGACTGCTGAGTAACTATCTGACGGCGGTATTCACGCTTGGCAATGACCTCGTTGCTGGCGGAGAGATTGGCTATGACCTCCGCACCCGCAAGGCAGAGCAGAGTGCTCGGGGGCAGGGGCGCCCAGAGATCCTCGCAGATCTCGAAGCCAACCTTAACGCCGCCGAGGTCAAACACGGAGCTGCCGACTGGTACGGTGTAGCTCTCGCCGCCTATGCCGAGCTCGGCCGAAGCTATCGACTCGGGAGCGCCGTCCGCAGAGTCAAACCATCTCTTCTCATAGAATTCGCCGTAATTCGGGATAAAGGTCTTGGGCACAACGCCCACGACCCTGCCGCCGAAGAAAATGACGGCGCAGTTATAAAGCGAGCCGCTCATCACGACGGGGGCGCCGACCGCGAAGGCAACGCCGCATTTGGCGCTCTCCGCGGCAAGCGTGTCAAGCGCCGACTTGACCCCGTCGCCGAGGGTGCGCTGAGCGAATAGATCGGCGCAGGTGTAGCCGGTCAGCCCCAGCTCGGGGAAAACAAGCAGATCGACATTCTTATCGGCGGCGCTGCGGATATAATCCACGGTGCGCTGCGTATTCAGCTCCACATCCGCCACCTCAACGTCGGGGACGGCGCAGGCTACTCTGAAATAATCAAACATATCATGACCTCTTTCGGTTCTTTGATATTTTACGGCTGGACGGGCACGGGGTGAGCCTCGCTCACATGCTCAATGGTGATAAAATTATTCCTTGCCGCGTAAGCCCACTTCATACCGAATATCTTGCAAGCCGCGTCAAGGGGCACATAGAGCTGGCCCTCGTTGCCTCGAAATACTTTATTGCCCATCTCGACCTCGCCGTTCGGCGTTTCGGCTTTGCTGCTGCCCTCGTTAAAGGCGGCGCTCCTGCCGTAGACCGAAAGCTCCACTCTGCCGGGCTTCCTTGCGACCTCGCCGCCGATGAAGCCGATGAGGGTAGCAAAGGCGGCATACCACACGCCGTCGATGCACACGGGCGGGAGCGAAGCGGCGCAGAGTCCGAGGTCAACGCCCTTGAACATGGTCCTCGTCCTGCCGGGGCCGAATACAGGGGCGACCCTGTAGGGTCTTATCTCGTCCTTGGCCTTATCAATGCAGCATTCGTCGACCACTCTGCCGTCGTCAAGCTCGGAGATAAACGTGGCTTTATCGCCGTCGATCTCGATAAGGGCATACATGCAGTTGAATTCCTCCTGCGGATAATATGAGCAATGCCATATCTTATCGCAGGTCTTGGTGCCGGGAGGATTCATGTGACCGTTGCCCAGCTCATAATGGACAGTGCCCTGTGACGGGCGGTCAAAAAGCTCCTCATTGCGTATCGGATAGCTTCTTGAGAAATTATGCTCGTGACCCGAGAAAAGCACATCGAGCTTCTCCATGCCCTCGCGCATCATCGGGTAAGCGTCGTCATTCGCAAGATTTGAGCCGCTGTAATATATCGGGAAATGGTATGCTCCGAATTTCCACGTCTTATCGGAGGCGTCGAGATCCTTTATCAGCCAATCATTGACAAGTTCGGGCTCGTTGACGCCCATGATCGCAAAATGGACGTTGCCGTAGTCAAAGGAATAGTTCTCGGGGCGCCAGCCCTCGGGGCCGTTGAGCGGATAGGAATAGGCAAGCTCGGCGTTGAAGAATTCCGCAGGCTCGGCATAGTATCTGCCCTGCTCGGTGGGGAAATACTGCTTGAAGCCCCTGTTATCGTGGTTGCCGCAGCACATCATATAGGGCAGGTGCTCCATAACGCCCTCCATGCCTTCGTACATGGCGTTCCACTGTATCTCATGCTGGCCGCAGTTGGTGTTATCGCCCGCGGTGAGGATGAATTTAACGTCGGGGTGCTTCTTGAGCACGTTCTTGAGGAATTTATTGAGGGCGGAATAATCGGGGTTATAATGGTCGTTATCCTTCTGATGATCCGAGATGGCGATGAATTTGAACTTGGTCAAATTCTCCTCCTCGGTGTCGAAATAATACTCCTCGCTGCGCTCCTCGGCACTGCCACAGGTGTAATAATAACGGGTGCCGGGCTTCAGACCCTCGAGCTTCGCCCAAAAAAGTCTGCTGACGCTGACGTCGCTCTTGAATTCATTTGTTATCGCCTGAACTCTCTTTTTTTCTCCGCCTTTTTCGCTGAACTCGACATAGCCCTCGGTCACCTCGGCGCTCGCACGCCATGTGATCGTCATCGAGGTCTTGGCGTCGCCCGAGATGCTGACCATGATATGGTCGGGCTTCTTTGTGGCAAGTCTGTAATTCGGCTGTCTTTCCATATATTTTACCTCACATTATCTTAAATAATCTCGCGCCGTGGGCGTTAACTTTTGCCTTTAGTTCGCCGCCGTCAAGCGGATACTCTTCGTGCGCCCAAAGGTCGCGAGCCTTGTATTCTCTGCCGCCGACGGCGATATCGGTGATATCAAACGATATCTCCCGCTCGGCTTCGTCAGTATTGAAAAGGGCTATGTATTTGCATTCTTCGCCCTTTGCGGCCCAAATAATCTCTCCTCTGCCCTGCGTCTCGTCACGGCGGAGCTGCCGCGCGGAATGCGAATTTTTGAGCATATCTATAAGCTCCGAATTCGTCAGCAGCGAGAGGGTGAATTCGTCATTTCGGCGCATCTCCGCGCCTATCATAAGCGGCGAGCGGAAGATGCTCCAAAGGGTCATCATCGTTATCTGCTCGTCGTGAGTGAATCTTGTGTATCGCTCGGTGTTGCCTCTGCCGCCCGCCACGGCGAGCCTGCCGATGGGCAGCATATCGCAGTCGGGGTATGCGCCTGTCTGCACATAGTCCTGCCACGCAAGGCAGCGGTCAAACATATCGTGAAGCCTGTCCCAATTATCCCAGAAATCGCCCGTCATGCGCCACATATTGGCGTTCGCGGCAAGGTGCTCATGCTCGCTGACGGGGGCGGGTCCCGGCGAAAGGCTCAGCACCATATCCCTGCCGCAGCGGTCGATGGACTTGCGGAGCATCTCTATCTCGCCCCGCGCGGAATACGGGTCATTGGGCTTAAATTCGGTGTTGGCGATATCGTCGCACTTGATGAAATCGACGCCCCACGAAGCATAAAGCTCTAAGAGCGAATCGTAATACTCCTGCGCTCCCCTCTTGTGCGGGTCAACGCCGTACATATCGGTGTTCCACGGGCAGACGGAGAACTGCTGCGCTATATCCCTTGCGGTCAGCCCCTCGCATTTTATCGCCGTGCCCGCATGGACGGCCTGCCTCGGGATGCCACGCATTATATGAATGCCGAATTTCAGCCCGAGGGCGTGAATTTTATCGGCTATCGGTTTGAAGCCCTTGCCGCCCGCCGAGGACGGGAAGCGCTCGACCGAGGGTATCAGGCGGGAATATTCATCCATGCACAGCGGCGCAAAATTGTGATAATCGAAGCCGTCAGCCGTCGGCTCCGACCACTGGATATCGCAGACGACGTATTCCCAGCCGTATTCTTTAAGATATTTTGCCATGTATTCGGCGTTGCCGAGCAGTTGCTCCTCATTGACCGAAGCTCCGTAGCAATCCCAACTGTTCCACCCCATGGGCGGGGTCGGGGCAAGTTTCTTATGCATGGCGTTCTTCCTTTCGGTAAACTCTGACGCAAAACTCCGCCTGCGTCACAAGGCGGTCGACCCCGTCGAGCTTCTGCTGATCGGCTCTGCCGGTTTTGTAATAATACGGGGTCATTTTAAACAGCGCAAGCACGGCGGCATTATCGGCAAGCTCCAATTCGGCGGATATCCTGCGCTCATCGACAAGCTCAAAGCTGTCAAGCTGCGGCTCCGGCATTTCGTTCCTGTAGGGCTTGTCATAGACAAGCTGCTTTAGCGAAAAAAGGTGATCCTCGGCGGGGATAACTCTGATCAGCACTCCGCCGTCTTTCAGAACCCTTCGGAATTCATCATCCGCCTCGGGTGAAAAAATATTGAGCACGCAGTCGCATTCGCCGCTCGCAACGGGCAGCGAAAACACACCCGCAACGGCGGTCTCCGCGCCGCATTTGCGCTTTGAGAAATACTCGAGGGCGTCCTTTGAGATATCGACCCCGAGCACCTGAGCCGACGGCAGCGCCGCTTTGACGCCCGCCGTGTAATAGCCCTCGCCGCAGCCCGCGTCAAGGATAACGGTGTCGGGCGGCAGCAATTCCCTGCATACGGCGCAGACCTCGTCACGCAGGAAGGAATAATACCCCGCATTGAGGAAATCACGCCTCGACCTGACCATTACGCGGTCGTCGCCGTGGCGTTTAGCACCCGAGCTTTGTGAGAGCAGCAGATTGACGTAGCCGAATTTTGACTTGTCGAAGCAGTGGTTGCCCTCGCAGCGCAGGAGCGTGCCGCAGTCCGCAAGCCTGCTGCCGCACACAGGGCATATGAATCCCGACATATTAGGCATATTAAATCTCCGAAAGGCTGCATCAACACTCCGTCGGAGACAATGATGCAGCCTTGAACGCAATTATTCCTCGGCCTTTTTAAAGCCGTATTTGATAAGTATGTTATTGATCCTGTCCTTGGGATCAAGCAGCTTGCTGACCGATTCGTCGTGGTTGAGCGTGTCGATTATATAAGCGCAATACTTGGACATATCAACGCTCACATACCACTCTCTCGCCAGCAGCTCGGGGGTAGAATAAATAAGATTTGTGGTGAAAACCTTGCTGATGAGGCCGTCGGCATAAGCCTTGTCAAAGGTCTTGAGACCGTTGCAAAACAGGCCGAAGGAGGCGCAGATGAAGATCCTGTTTGCCTTGAGCTCCTTGAGCCTTGTGGCGACCTCTATCATGGAGTCGCCCGAGGATATCATATCGTCGATGATGATAACATCCTTGCCCTCGACATTGTCGCCGAGGAATTCATGCGCCACTATAGGATTCCTGCCGTCAATAATGGTGGAGTAGTCGCGGCGCTTATAGAACATACCGAGGTCAACGCCGAGCACGGAGGAGAAGTAGATACATCTGCCCATGCCGCCCTCGTCGGGTGAAATGACCATCATGTGGTCACTGTCAATGTTGAGGTCTGTGATATTTTTGCACATCGCCTTTATCATCTGATAAACGGGCTGCACATTCTCAAAGCCGCTCTGAGGAACCGCATTCTGGACTCTGGGATCGTGCGCGTCAAAGGTGATGAAATTATCCGCACCGTAATTGAGGCAAAGCTCACGGAGCATATCGGCGCAGTCGAGGGATTCTCTGCTCAGGCGTCTGTGCTGCCTGCCCTCATAGAGCATGGGCATGATGACGGTTATCTTTCTTGCCTTGCCCGCCACGGCGCTTATAGCCCTCTTGAGGTTGGCGTAGTGGTCGTCAGGGCTCATCGGGTGATCCTTGCCGTACATCTTATACACGACGCCGTAATTGAACGGATCACAGAGGATGAAGAGGTCAAAGCCTCTTATAGTCTCCTTGATAACGCATTTACCCTCGCCCGTACCGAATCTCGGGAAGGAGGCGTTGATGATGTAGGAATCTCTCTGATATCCGTCAAACTGGATAGACTCCTTATGCTCGTTTTTCCATTCTCTTCTCCACTTGACAAGATAGTAGTCTATCTTGCTTGCAAGCATCTCGCAGCCGGGCAGAGGAATTATGCCGAGCTTGCCGACGGGAATGGATTTAAAATCTTCGTATTCAGCCATTGCGGTTCCCTCCAAATCTTATTATAAAACTATTCTACAATATTTTGGAGAATTTGAAAAGGGAATATCGAAAAAAGGCGGTGAAAATTTGTATAAAATAAAACATTATATTTTGGTTATTTTGCCGAGATTGATGTAACCGTTACAGCACATAGCTGCGGTCGATATTGATAACGCAGAAGCATTTGCCGTTCCTCTGCCTGACACGTTTCTCGACCTCCGCCCTGAACTGCTCCTCGCTGAGCTTTGATTTATAGGGCAAAACGACGTCAAATATAAGATTGGTGTGGGTCGGGCCGTCCACCACTCTGAAGTCGTGAATAGTCGCGTCCGATTCTATCTCTTTAACCGTCTCGGTCACGAGCGCCCTGAATCTGTCGGTCTCCTCATCATCGACCATGATAGGATCCATGTGAATGGAAAGCTCGATGCCGAGCTTCTCCCGCACCTCGCGCTCGATAAGGTCTATCATATCGTGAGCGGTCAGCAGGTCTGCGTCGGCGGGCACCTCGGCGTGAAGCGAACCGATCACCCTTGAATGGCCGTAGCTGTTGAGCACAATATCGTGAATGCCGATTATCCCGTCATGTGAGAGCACGAGCTTTTGCAGCTTGTCGACGGTCTCTTTGCCAGGGGGCTCGCCGAGCAGCGGCCCCATCGTGTCACGGATTATGCCGATGCCCGTGAAAATAACGAAGCAGGCGACGATGATACCCATAACCGCGTCAACGGGTAGCGATGTGAAGCCCGAGGCGATAAGGGCGATGAGCGAGCACGAGGTGGCGGCGATATCACCTATGCTGTCTGCGAATACGGCGTTGACAGCGACGGAATCTATCCGCCTGCCTATCGAGCGGTTAAAGAGCGCAAGCCAAAGCTTCGCGGCGATGGATACCGCAAGGGTGACCGCCGCGGGCACGCTGAACACGGTCGGCTCGGGATTTGTGAATTTGTCAACGGAGCCTTTGATAAGCTCAACGCCGGTTATCAGGATAAAGAAAGCGAGTGTCAGCGCCGAGACGTATTCCACACGGCCGTGGCCGAAGGGATGCTCCTTGTCGGCGGGCTTGCCCGATATCTTGAAGCCGATAAGGCTGATGATGGACGAAACCGCGTCAAAGAGATTGTTGACGCCGTCGGCGACCACAGCTATACTGTGCGCCGCGGAGCCGAATATCAGCTTGAAGAGAGACAGCAAAGCGTTCAGCGCTATGCCGACCGCCCCGCTGAGTACTCCGTAACGCATTCTGACGGCTTCGCTGCCGGTATTTTCATTGTCCCTGATAAAAAGTTTGATAAGCAGCCTTGTCACGGGATCACTCCTCGGTCAAATCTTTTGAAATGTGTACATCGAGCTGGTCATAGGGAATTGCGATTTTATTCTCGTCGAATGCGAGCTTGACCGCTTCCTGCATATAATAAAATACGTTCCAATAGTCGTCGGTATGACACCAGACGAGGCAGGAAATATTCACCGAGCTTGCCGCCTGAGCGCTCACGGCGATTATCGGCTCGGGTTCGGTCAGGATAAGCTCGTTTTTACGCACCGTTTGGGCTATAACTTCCTTTGCTTTGGCGATATCGGCGTCGTAGGATATGCCGAAAACAAGGTCTATCCTGCGCTTGCTCTCGGAATTATAGTTGATTATGTTGCTGCCGGTTATATGTGAATTCGGCACTATAACTCGTTTGTTATCAACGGTTATAAGCTCGGTATACATGATTTTAATCTCGTGCACCTTGCCGCTGACCGTGCCGAGGTCGATATAATCACCGCTCTTGAACGGGTGGTTGATGAGTATCTGAATACCGCTGGCGAATTGGCTGACGCTCGCCTGCAAGCCGAGGCCGGCGGTGATGCCGGCGGCGCCTATGGCGGCTATGAACGAATTGACGTCCACATTCATCGTCGAAAGTGCCGACAAAATGACCGCAAATTTAAGCAGCAGCACGACGATGGTCTTGATAAAGGTATGTATCGACGGGTCGATGCCTCTTGCCCTCATGCCCTTGACCACCAGCTTGCCCACGAGGTTTGACAGCACGAAGCCGACGACCACTATTATGACCGCGCCGAGCAGCAGCGGCGCCTTTGAAACGACAAATTTCACCACATCATCCCACTCAGGGAAAATGTTTGATTCTGCAAGTTCTATATCTCCGACTTTCATATTTATCTCCTTTCACTCACGGCTCAAAATCCACTTTGCGTAATTTTGAGCATTTACAAATGATATTGTACTCTTTTAAAAGCAAATTGGCAATACTGCCGCAACTAAAATTTTTAAAACAGTCTTTTTTGTCAAAAAGTCTATTGAAATTCTCAAAAAAATACTCTATAATTTAATCTAATTAAAAATATAAAGAAGGTGAAAGAAACATGGCCTCCGAGGTTATAAACGCAGTGCTCAGCGCGGAAAAAGCCGCAGCGGACTCCTATGCGGAGTCCGTTCAAAAATGCGACTTGCTCAAAGCCGAAGCCCACGAAAAGGCAAGATCCATCCAAAGAGAAATGAAGGACGAAGCCCTCGCAAAGGCAAAAGAGATCAAGGCCCATGCCGAAGCCGAAGCTGCAAAATTGCAGGAGGAAGCCTCAAAAAATGCAGCAGCCGAGGCAGCCCGTCTCAAGGCCGACGCTCTCGGCAAGAGCGACGGCGCGGTCAAAACTCTTTTATCCCGTTTCATCTGACTCAGGCAATAATCAATTAATCTTTAACGATAGGAGGTGTTTTCTTGGCAAAACTCAAAATGAAGTATCTCGAAATCGTTGCACCGCTCGAGCAAAGCAAGGAGATAGTCGATATGCTCCAGCTCCGCTCGGTCATCGAGCTTCACTCGCATGAGGAGCAGGAGGGACTGACCTCGCTCGAATCCGGCAGGACTGCGGCTCAGCTCAACAAATACCGTGACTGCGCCCAGACCGCCCTCGACATCCTCAACCGCTACGCCCCCGCAAAGAAGGGGCTGGTCGAGTCGTTTATCCCCGAGCTTCGCGAGATGACCGTATCCGAGTATCTCGGCAAATCCGATCAGGCTGATGAGCTGCTCTCCCTCTGCTACAAGATATGCGACAGCGAGAAGGGCATTGCGGAGGCAAAAGCGGCTATCGCCCGTTACGGCGCTCTGCGCGAGGGTCTTGAGCCTTGGCTCGGCCTCGACGTGCCGATGAAATTCAGCGGCACTCAGACCACGGCGGCGTTTATAGGCACCCTGCCCGAGGACTACACGGCTCAGAGCCTTGATATCGCCCTCGCCGAAGTCCTCGACCCCGAATGCGGCTTTGAGTGCGAGGTGATATCGCATTCAAAGGACAGAAGCTGCATATTTGCTCTCTGCAATAAGAGCAGCTCCGAGGAAGTGTTCAACGCGCTGCGAGGTCTCGGCTTCGCTTACCCGACCGACCCGACCAAGCACCCGCCGAGGGTTCGTTACGAACGCTATGCCGCGGAGATCGAAAAGCTCCGCGAGCAGATAAAGCAGAGCGGCGAATATATCGCCTCACTCGGCGACAGGCGCAGCGATATCGAATTCGTCAGGGATTACTTCTCGATAAGAGCCGACAAATACGAGGCTCTGGGCAACCTCAGCGCGAGCGAAAGCGTCATCGTCATCGACGGCTACGTCGCAGAGAAGAACGTGGACAAGCTCGTTGCAAAGCTCGAGAAGAAATTCACCGTTGCGGTCTCCGTCACGGAGCCGCCGGAGGATGCGGATATCCCGGTCTTGCTTGAAAACAACAGATTCAACGCCCCGATGGAAGCGATAACCGAAATGTACGCGCTCCCGTCCAAGGACGACCCAGACCCCAGCCCGATAATGGCATTTTTCTATTATTTCTTCTTCGGATTAATGCTCTCGGACGCCGGCTACGGCCTGCTGATGGTCATTTTCACAACGATAGCCAAGAAAAAATTCAAGCTCAGCGACAAAATGCGTAAGACGATGGATCTGTATTTTTACTGCGGCATCTCGACCGTATTTTGGGGCGCAATGTTCGGCGGCTGGTTCGGCGATATAATCCCCGTTATCGCCAACAACTTCTTCGGCAAAAGCCTGACCACCGCAGACATCGCCATATGGATGGATCCCCTCTCGGGCAACAATCCCATGACGCTGCTGCTGTTCTCATTCCTCTTCGGCATATGCCACCTCTTCCTCGGCCTCACCGTCAGGCTGGTAATGCTTTGGAAAGAGGGCAAGAAGCTCGACGCGCTTTGCGACACCGTGCCCATCTATCTGCTCGTAACGGGCATAGCCCCGATATGCGCCAACATGGTGGCCGGCGGCTTCCCGCAGACGGTGCTCACAGTCGGCAAATACCTTGCCATTGCGGGCGCGGCGCTTGTAGTGCTGACCTCCGGGCGCTCGTCAAAGAAGCTGCTCGGCAAGCTCGGCGGCGGCCTTTACGGTCTTTATAATGTCGGCTCGGGCTACCTCGGCGACGTGCTCTCATACTCAAGGCTGCTCGCCCTGAGCCTTTGCACCGGCGTTATCGCCCAGGTCGTCAATATGCTCGGCACTATCCCGTCGAATCCCGTTGCAAAGGGCATTCTGCTCTTCTTTGTCTTTATCTTCGGCCACACGGTGAATATCGCTATCAACATGATAGGCACCTATGTCCACACCAACAGACTCCAATACGTTGAGCTGTATTCAAAATTCTATGAGGGCGGCGGCAGAGCCTTCGCCCCGTTCGGCACAAATACAAAATATATTTCTCTCAAGGAGGAAAAAGTCAATGAATAATCTCGGTATAGTTTTTGCTCTCGTAGGCGCTGCTTTCGCAGCCATTTTCGCAGGCATGGGTTCGGCTAAGGGCGTCGGCCTCGTCGGTCAGGCAGGCGCAGGCGTCATCACCGAGGATCCCTCAAAATTCGGTAAAGTCCTTATTCTCCAGATACTCCCCGGCACCCAGGGCCTTTACGGCTTCCTTGCAGCCATCCTTGTTCTTCTTCAGGTCGGCATCATCGGCGGCTCCTATGAGCCTATCTCGCTTGCAAGAGGCCTGCTCTATTTCGCAGCCTGCCTGCCCATCGCCATTGTCGGCTACTTCTCGGCAATAGCTCAGGGCAAAGCCGCAGCGGCGGGCGTTAGCATCGTTGCCAAGAAGCCCGACCAGAGCGGTAAGGCGATCACTCTCGCCGTCATGGTCGAGACCTACGCCGTGCTTGCCCTGCTTGTTTCCCTGCTTTCAATCATAAGCGTTTCCGGCCTTGATGTTTGATTAAGCGAGAGGATGAACTCCCGATGACAGGTTTAGAAAAAATTATTTCAAAAATAAACTCCGACGGGAAAGCAAGATGCGATTCCGCCGAGGCCGCAGCGGCAGCCGAGTGCGATAAGATAATCGCCGCTGCCCGTGAGGACGGCCAAAAGAATGCCGACGCAATTATCGCCGCCGCCGAAAAGGAGAGCGAGCAGATAATCGCCGTTGCGAAATCCGGCATCACTCAGCAGGAGAGGCAGACGCTGCTCGCCGCAAAGGTCGAGGCGGTCAACGAGACTCTCAATAAGCTGCTCGCGGCCGTTAAAGCTCTGCCCGATGATCAATACTTTGCCTCGGTCATCAAGCTCGCCTCCGAGAGCGCCATGAAGGGCGAATGCACCGCATACCTCGGCTCGGCGGATCTCGCAAGGCTGCCCGCCGATTTTGAGGCGCGTCTTTGCTCCGCTCTGAGCGCAAAAGGCTCGACCTGCACCCTTTCAAAGGAAGCGGCCCGCATTGAGAGCGGCATCATGCTCGTCTACGGCGATATCGAGGTCAACTGCACCTTTGAGGCCGTTATCGAGTCAAGCGCCGAGGAGCTGAAGGCTCAGATCGGCGAAATGATATTTTAGGCGGTGAAGAATATGCACGAAACCGAATACGCCTACGCCGTGGCGAGGATAAGAGCCAACGAAACGAAGCTGCTCACACGAGCCGATATTGATCAGCTCATTGAGGCGGAGAGCTATGAGGCGGCAGTTAGACTGCTTGCCGACAAGGGTTTTGCCGTCCCCGAAAAAGGCGAGAGCTTCGACATTGCGGAGAAGGATCTGAGCGGTGCATGGGAGCTGATCGAAGAATGCGCCCCCGACGCCGAGCTGCTTGAGGCGCTCGTCATTGCAAACGACTTCACCAATCTCAAGGCAGCGGTGAAATGCGTTTTCTCCGACCTTGACCCCGCCGCATACTACATTTATCCCTGCGTTACCGACACGGCCGTTATGACCGAAGCTATCAAGAACAACGACCTTGAGCTGCTGCCCGAATATCTGCGCCCGTGCGCCGAGAAGGCTATGACGGCGGTATCCAAGCTCTCGAGCGGTCAGCTTGCGGAGACTGCGATAGACAAAGTCTCGCTTGAGGCTCGCCGCAGTTTCGCCGCAAAGGCGGGCAGCCCCCTGCTTGAGGGCATTGCCGACCTGCTTGCGGTCGCCGCAAACATCAAGCTCGCTCTGCGCTGCGCCAAGATGAATAAGAGCGCGGACTTCGCCCTTGACGCCGCCTGCGAGAGCAGCCTCGACTTCGAGGAGCTGCTGAGCCACTGCTCAACACCCGAGAAAGCCGCCGAATATATCACGGCGACGGATTACGGCTTCCTTGCCGAGAGCCTCGGCGAGAGCTTCACGGCGTTTGAGAAGCAGTGCGACAACGAGATAGTCTCAAGGCTTGAGAACGCTAAATACGCGACCTTCGGCCCCGACCCGCTGATAGCTTATTACTACGCAAAGCAGGCGGAGGCAAAAAACGTCAGAATAATCCTCTCCGCCAAGGCAAGCGGAGTCCCCGCAGAGATAATTTCAGAGAGAGTGAGGGATATATATGTATAAGATAGCCGCCATGGGCGATAAAGACAGCATCTACGGCTTCGCCTCGCTCGGCATCAGCATATTTCCCGTCACACTGATTATAAGCACAATGCTGAAATAGATCACCAGGTAGATGATAAGATGCAGGAAAAGCATCCTGACTGCCATCC
>OKRS01001047.1_pt1 | contig 19200 bp, 32 predicted proteins | sample 1601191 | NCBI WGS metagenome assembly OKRS01 (sample SAMEA3541509, study PRJEB24748) | human gut metagenome | biome: human gut; feature: human-associated habitat; material: faeces | place: China | collected 2012
TAATTTTTACAGAATACAAGCGGTATGTAATTAACAAATCCGTGTTTCTTCGCCGCGGCAATCAATGTTGATAACTGTTCAAATGAACAAAATACAATCATACAAGGACTGTTACTACTTCTACCCCTTGCGATAGGCTTTGTGTCCTCTTTTTTCAACATTTTTGAGCAAAAATGGAAGTATTCATACAGATTGAAATTAAAATCTGAATTAAAAGCTGCTTTCTTCGCAAGTTTGCTTTCTCCGTTCTTATTATCGCCGCCGTTGTACCACATAGGGTTACTGCCATAGAAGTTGTTTCCGACATTATAGGGAACATCTGCTATAATCAACTGTGCTGGCGGTATCGCATATTTCTTGTAATTCTGCATTGAATCACGATATATCTCACATTTAATCTTCTTTTTATACATTTTAAATCTACCAAAAGGAAACCTCGGTTTTATGTCGCGACAACCTATTCCTTTCTTTGATTTTAGTTAGTTATCTTCTTTTCTTTTAAAATCCTCACAAGGTACTGTCTTACTGCAAGCATAAATATCTGTTCCTAACGGATTTCTCACTCTCAAATAGCCAAACTCGCAAATGTTACAAAAGTGACTTCCCGCATTGCTTTTACAATCGTTAGGCTGTTCTTTTGTTATTTCATCAACTTTCATCTGCAATCTTTCATTTTCATTGGAAAGAGTTTCTATTCGGTCCATAAGCCAAGAATAATCTTTACTGCTCAAAATTCTCATTCTGAATCACCCACTTTCAATAAATCCATAAACTTCTCATACTGCTTCTGTGACACCTTGTTATGCTCTTTTTCGGGCTTTAAACAGATTATAAGATGTTTTTCTGCGATAGATGATAATTCTCTCGCTAACACCTTTTTGCCTTGCTGTATGCCGTCACGATAACCTTTAGAGGGTTTAAACTCATTTATCTTTTCTTTACCCTCTCCTTGACCGCCCGCTGTCTTGTTGTATCTGCATTGATAACCTTTTTTGGTGTACTCCAAAATCCAGTACTGTTCCCATTTGTCTAGTTCGGATTCGGGATAGTAAAGTACATTCAACTTCCACCCATAAGGATTATTTTCGCTATAAAACCCTCTTTTTTTAATCGAAAGGTCTATATGCTGATATCCCATTAAGTGAGACACGCTTCTTTCAAGGCAATCTACACTCTGCCCTATGTAAAAATATTTGATGCCGTTTTCATCTTCTCTAGTGTAAAAGTAGATACCGCTTTTATTTCTCATATCGGGGCATACGCTTAAGATTCTCTTTTTGTTATTATTCTTAATTGCATATAGCTGTTTATTATCCATAATTACACCTCTTAATTAAATGGTAATCCCTCGTCAGCTACACCATCTGGAATAGCCATAAAGCTGTCATTACTGCTATTACCGCCCATAATTCCATTGTTATTATTGCTCTGCTGATTAGTACGGCTTTCGCAGAACTCGTGTCTTTCAACAACACAATCATTTGTGTAAACTTTCTGTCCGTCCTTGTTAGTATAGTTGCCTGTCTGCCATCTGCCCTCAACGATAATCTTAGTTCCCTGGTGCAAATACTTCTCTGCAAACTCTCCGTTCTTGCCAAATGCAATACAATTAATAAAGTCTGCTGCCTGTTCGCCCTCTTTCTTAAAAGCTCTGTCAACAGCTAATGTGTATCTTGCAACTGCCATACTTCCGTTTGCTGTCTGCGAATATCTAATCTCCGGCTCTCTAGTCAGCCTGCCACATAAAATTACTCTGTTCATTATTTTTCCTCACTTTCTTCTACATAATCATCCCAAGCTTCATTAAGCACCTTGGCTCCATCATCGTCATCCGTAACAATAATCGTGTACTCGCCTATCTTAGTCGAGATAAATCCTGCATTGCTATCTTTAAGCATTTTAATTAATGAATCAATTAACCCACTCATCTTTATTCCTCACTTTCTAATAACTCTGGATTGTCAAATGTATTGCCGATAACTGCTATTTCATAACTTCTCCAAATGTATAAATCCCACTTTGTACCGATTTGGAATATGTCTGATTTGACACAAATCCAAGAAAACTGATAATAGTTATTCTGCCAAAAGGCTTTATAACAATTACCCTCTTTATCTCTGACAATATCATTTTCCCAAATCAGCTCGCCATTCTTGTCTTTTAAGCCTGTGCATTGGCAGATTGTGTTCGGGTCTATCTCGTAGAAATTTATGCCGGTAACAGTCCAATCATCACAAGCAGTTCCTGTATATTTCTCAACAACAAGACCACCTACAAACATTCTCCCATTTTCAAATCCATCATCAAACAAGTAACCCTGCACCCATTGTTCATCTTTTGGTAATTCCTGCCAGTTCTTCTTCTTTGCCTTAAATAAATATCTATCATTCATCTATTCCACCTGCCCTTACTATTTCGATTGCTCTTTTAACAGGAATGAGATAATTATCACTGTTACCGCTTCCATATAGTTTTACTAAAGAGTCCGTTTTAAATTGTTCCACAACCTTGTCTACATCATAGGCAGTGGGATATTTATCCAGTAATAGCAATACTGTATTTGTATTGAGTAAAGTTCCATTACTTAAAGTAACTGATTTCAAATCTTTCTTTAGTTCATCAGCGTCAATCAATCCCATTGTTTGTCCTCCTGTTCCAGTGTTGAATAGCTTCTTCATCAGAGAAAAATGCTTTTCCCATAGTAATGCCACACTCTTCGTTAGCACAGCCGACAGTCACCGTTCCATATTCAGCATTAAAGATTATGATTTCTGCTTTTCCACCACAGAACGGACACGGCTTTAATTCTTCATTCATTCTTAATCCCTCCAATCTAATGCCTGACCACATTGCTCACAATATTTGATGTCGGTATTTTTGTAGCCATCATCACACAATATTTCTCCGCAAGTAGGGCAATACCATTCAAACGGAATTCTCTCTCCATTGTTTTTTACTTTCTTCGGTATCTGCTTTTCAAGTGCCTTGTCTGCTAATTCAAAAGCGTCTCGAATAGCATTATCCTTAAAGTTTTTTGATATTTGATAACCATAAGTATTGTAAATATGTTGTAGTAGCACTCTAGCATCTGTATTTTCCATATTTATCTCCTATTCCGCTTCTGATTGAAGCCACTCCATACAACTAGCTTCTCCCTCGTATTCCTCGCCGAATGTGTTCTTAAATCCGACAAGAAATTCTGCTAACTCTTCATCCAACATATTTCTAATTCTGTCAGCGTTGGTCTTTCTGCTATCACATCTGCAACAAGGCTCATTATCTCTTGAATTGCTGTTGCGCTGGCAGTTACAAGTGTGACTATCAGCATTTGAAAGCATATCTGATAAAATACTTATTGCTTCGCCATACCAAACAGACACACCTGTTTTAAGGCTTCCATAACGTGTGTTCCAATATCTACTGTTATACTTATCCATAGTGTCTATGGCTATTTTAATTGCATATTTCTCTTTATCCGTCATTTTCTCAACCTCTCAATTCTTTCAGTTTTGCTTCTGCTTCTGATTTGTTCAAAAATACTGACTTGCCGATTTCACTTTCTGCAAAACTTCCTGTGATACTTCCGCTTGAGTTTGCATAATAGAATACGGCTTTTTTTGTTGTAACAGGTTCACAAATGTATTCTTCGCATTCACCAAACGAAAAGGCTGTTATTGTATATGCACAAGGTCTGCCAAAGTCATTATCCCATACTGTATCTCCCACCTTACAAGGCAACTTAATAAGTCTGCCCTGTTCTTCTAAGTCCTCATATTCAGCTAATTTTTCTGCAGCTGATACATAATCGTGTTCTTTTACCCACACGCCAGATTCTCCATCCGGAACATTATCAATTCTTTCTGTTAATCTCTCCATTGCTGCTCCTTTCTACCACACTGGGTAATAATTTCCTTTATCATCCATAATCCAATAGCCTGTACTCCAAGTATCAGTTAATGGGTCGTAGACTTTTCTGCCTTTAATCATACTGTCAAATCCTTTCATATACCTTTGTTCCGCAAGAACATATATACTCTTTACATTTGCTTGTATCTATTCTGTGACTTTTACCACAATTACATATAATTGTGAATTTCATTGAAAATTCTTTGGTTTTACGCTTTCTCAAAACGGACACTCTCCTTCCTTTCTTAATAAGATTTCTAAACCTCTCTCTGCCACGCACACATTCGCCCCATAAGCGACTTTTTTCATCTTCTCGATGAAACTATCTCTATCAGCGTTTTCTGCCGATAGATGGCACATTATAACGTTCTGCAAGCTATCTGAATAATTCGCCTTAACAAAATCGCAAGCCGTGTCAATGGATAAGTGACCTCTGAAAACGTGATTAGCTTTGCCTGTGTCTCTGTCGATTAAATCCTTGTCATAATTCACGCCTAAGAGAATGTAGTTTATGTCTTTAAACTTCCACTTGATTAATTCGCAATCGGTTATATAAAGCATTCTCCCCATTTCCTTGTGCGTAATCAGAAAGCCGAATATCGGACAAGGTGTTCCGTCTGCATTAGTATGTGTCCAACTTCCGTCTATTGTCGTTAGGTCAAATGCCTGTATCTTGAACTCCTTGCCCATTCTCATAGGTTTAAGACTTATGTATGGTGTAAATACTGGTATTCCCATAGCTTCAAAATCTTTTACTGACTTGCTGTGGTCTGAATGAGCGTGGCTGACTATACAGCCAACCACATTTCTTATATTCCACTCCAAGCCTTTTTTAATCTCCTTAATCGGTATTCCACAGTCAAGGATAAGTGTTTCTCCACTGTCGGAAGTTAGGGTGTAGCAATTTCCTGTACTTCCTGTAGCGATACATTTAAGTTTCATCATTTCGCACCTACTGTCATAATCGCCGGATTTACAACTCCGTCTCCGTCATAGCCGTACTCTTTGTTATGCCATTTTCTCAAATACTCTCCGTATTCCCAACACTGTGAAAGAATACTAACTGCACATCCGTACATAAATCCTGTTATGCCCTCTGTGTCTGCTTCACGGCTCAATCTGTCTGCATTATCAACAAAGCACTTCATAACATCATTGCTCTTGTCAATTTCTGTTTCTAACAGTTCAGCCCGCCTTTCAGCATAAGTGAAGCAAGCTCTGCTGTATCCGTCACTATTCTTGTCATACCAATCCTTGTATTCTTTCTCTTTGCCTTTAATAATTCTCATACTCACACCTCGATTTCATCATCCTGTGGAAACTGAAAGTACTCTGTTGCAGCTTTCCGAAATTGTTCCTCGCTCAAAATGCTCTGTGCTTCTTCAAAACGCTTTAAACCGGCTGTGCAATGATAAAACACATTATTTTCATACACTTTTCTAAACATTTTCATAGCTTTAAGTGCCTTTGCGTTGGTTGAATATTCAGCAATTTTTACACTTGGTGCGTATGAGCTTTGGCAATATATACGTGCTACTTTTGCATCATATTTAGCACCAATAACAAATAATTGATAATCATTATATGGAACATCTAATGTTCCGTCCTGTGAAATTACTCTCATACTCAAACTCCTATTCTGCCTGCATAAATGGTGGCAATGTGCTATCTTCTGCCTGTTCTTCGGTTACTTCTGTGGCTGTACCCTCGATAATGTCTGATTCGTCAAAATCAACGCTGTTTGCGTTCTGCTCAATATCGTACGCAACATCCTGTTCAAGCATTTCATCGTGGCTGATTTCCTCGTAATCCTCATTTTCATTGCCACTATGGGAATTATTGATATATTTAAGCAATCTATTTTTGACAGTTTTCATAGCCATCTGGTCAGCAAATTTCTGATGTGTGCCATTGCCATTCTCTTTGTAGCCATAACCCTGTTTCCAAGCCTGCTTAATCTGTGCAATAGTCATAACCTCTGCTATCTTCTCTCCGTCATCCATAATCGCCACTGCATAAGCCCCGGTAATCTTATCATTGTCAATGTTCTCAAAACTCTGTTCGTGGCAATCAATGATTGTCTTTGCATCCTCTTTGTGGTACTTGAATACATCCCCTTTATAAATGACCGCTGCGTTAATGTCTTTAAGTCCGAATCTCCTTGCTATACAAGTGTTTCCATACACTGACTTCTGACACTGTAGCTTGCCGCCATAAGCAACTGGGTAGCACTGTTTCTTCTGCATTGAAAGTCCATTCGTAACCATTTCAACAAGTGCATTTTCGATGCTTGCCTTTGTGCAACTCTGCAATACAGGCTTTTTGTTCATATCTACCGTATCCTGCAAAATCAGCATTGCCGACATAAACTCGTTTGTGTAGTTGTAATCTTTAGGGAATGTCAAGCCGAATTTCTCTTTCTGCTTAATTTTAACTACCATTCCCTCTGTAAAATCTTTTGCTACAAGCTCTCTGCTTTCAGCTTCTTTCTTTTCCACAACTGCCGTATTCTCTGCCATAATTAATCCTCGCTTTCTCCGCTTAAAATCTGTCCGACAATCTGTCTTAATTCATCACTAACCCTATCTACAGTCCAAAAATCCGTAGTATCAAATGCATGAGCGCAATCAAATCCAATGTACCACTTGTTTTTATCATCAATTTCAAGTGGGCTAGGTGCTTCTTTGTTTGCATATGTGATACCGCCGTGGCAATCTATACTTGTTGTGTTGATAGGCAACCTTTTGGAAACCTGCACATATCCACATCTATAAGTAGATTTACCAATATGTCGGAGTATCACATAACAGTTAAAGCCATTGAAATTGAATGAGCGTTCTAATATAGAAGTCATATTATCCCTCCATAATCTCTAATTTCTCACTGTCATTTACAATCAGCATAATCAACTGACTATCTACCATTTCAGCAACTTTCTTCTGATTGTCCGTACTAAGGCTTTCAGAATCATCTAAGATAATAGGCACTGATATATCGCTAATCTTCTGAATTGAACTGCAAATATCGACTCTGCCTAAAATCCTGTTGCCCTTGTTAGACATAGTTGTTAAAATGCTCTTTCCGTCAACAGTAGGTATGCAACAGCTCTTGTAATTTCCATTCTTGGCATATTCAAACAACTGCCACTTAACTAACCCAAAATGGCTGTTTACTGCTTCTGTTAAGGCTTCATTCTTTGCTTTGTCTAATTCATCAAGTAAATCAAGGATTTTCTCGGCATTAGCCTCGTTCTGTTCAGAATCAATCCTTGCCTGCTTTAATTCTTCAAGTCGCTGTTCATCTGCTGTCGTATCAGCCTTTGCAATCTGGCTTTCACATTCTGCTAACTGCTGCCTTAAAGCTGTTTCCCGTGCTTTTAATTCTGCCTTAACTGCTGAAATATCATTAGCCTTGTGCATAGCTTCTTCTTTTTCAGCAATCTGCTTTTCAAGTGCCATGTATTCTTCTGTGGCTGATGCATCAATTTCCTGCGGAAGTTCTGATAACTGCTTTTCAAGGTCTGCAATAGCTGTATTCAGCATTTCAAGGCTTTCTTTATGCTGTGGTAGTTCTTTCTGCAAATCTTCAAGAATCTTCTTATTCTTATCAAGTTTGTCTTTAAAAAGGTTGCCATTGCTTGTGATAATCTTTAATTCTTCTGCCTTGTGACTATCAAAATCAGCTCTTAACTGTTCTTTCTTATCCTCGGGATATTCCTGTCCGCAATAGCTACAAATAAGGCTTGTTTCGTCAAATTTACGCTCATTCTCCGCTTTCCATTTATCCCTTATATTCTGCAAATTCTTATTTATGCTATCAATGGCATTCTGCTGATACTCGATGTTCTTTTCTGTATCAGTAATAGTCTTTTCTGTCTGCCTAACAAGAAACTGCTTATCAGAAATCCTGCTCTCAATATCTCTCCTAGCCTTAATATTGTCCTCATTGGCTTTACGGCGAATATCGTCAAGCTCAAACTTTAAGCTGAGAATATTAGCACTAGCATTGTCATATTCAGCCATTAACTTGTCATTGTCGGTCTGCTTTGCCACGCAATCAGCAATCTGCTCTTTAAGGCTGTTCTTCTGTAATTCAAGGTCAGATACTTCAATAGCCTGTTTAAGCTGTATATCCCTTTCCTTTTCCTTAATTTGTCCGTCAAGAATAGGCAAATCCTTTGTAATCTTGGTCTTGGCAGCCTTATTCATAGCGGATAACTCTTCAACTGTATACTTATTAAGTAAAGGAACTAACTCGGCTAATTCAGCTTTCTGTGAAGCTATATCAATGTCTGTAACATCTCCTACTAAACCAAATAAGTATTCTCTCATTTCTGCTGGTTTCTGATTAAGAAAAGCATTTACATTACTGCACATCTTGAACACATTCATATCAACATCAAGGTACGCATTGAAGTCCTTTAATGTCTTAGGCACATCATTGATGAAATACTTGTTATCGTCCTTATAACTGCTGCCATCTTTGCTGTAAGTACGCTTCTGCACTTTCTTCATAGTTACTTCTTTTCCGTCAACATCAAGTGTAAGTTCAACACTTGTGTCCATATCATCAACGGACTTTCCGTCAACCTCTCGTCTAACAACCGGATTATCCTTTAACTCATAATCACAGTTGAATAAGCACCACAGATAAGCTGTGGCTATTGTTGACTTACCTACACCATTCTTAGCAATAATCTTTGCAATGCTGTAAAAATCAAACTCTGCGTGTGCATAACACATAAAGTTTTCAAGTACTACCTTTTTTAAAATTGCTCTTTTCATAAATATATCCTTTCCTTATTTATATATTCATAATGAACACATCATCTTCTATTGAGAAGTTATCAACTGTCTTATCCGCAAGATAATGCCGCCTGTCAAGTTCATCAAATGTGCCGTCAAAGATAACGCCTTGAACTGGATGCCATACCTGACAACGCTTTTCATTATCTGCTGCCATACTAGCTAATTCCGAAACAGTAATATCACTATTCATCAGCATTCTCCTCTTCCTCTATAATCTCAACTCTGCCTACTGATACCTCGTAAGCTACTCTGTTTTCAACTTCATCTTCGCTTATCTTTTTTGTATAAGGTCTTGACTGAAACCTGCCTGTCATTTCTATATGTGTTCCTACTGGCAAGTGACCGACAAACTTAGCTGTTCTGCCCCAAACTATACAAGGTATGTAATCTGACTTGCCATATGGTCTGTTTACTGCGACAAGAGTATCAGCGATTTCTCTTCCAAGTGGTGTCTTTCTATATATAGGCGGCTTGCATAAGCGACCTACAATCTCAACAGCATTATTTGCGTCCGGATTAATTCCAACATCTTCTAGCACATCTATTTCCCTGGCGAATACACTAAGTATCAGATGACTATGCTCCTCATTATCTGTATGCTTGTTGTATGACCTTATCTGTCCGTTAATTACTACAGTTCTGTCTACATCAAGCCTATTAATACTTATTAATCTTTCCGATACGATTACTGGAAGCGTATCTGTACTTCCACTCTTTCTTAAAACCTCTATATAAAAGAGGTAAAATCCCTCACCACATATCTCGTGTGAAAAAACCGGCTTTTTAGCAACCTTTCCTAATATATAAGTCCTGTTATTATTTATCATTTGTTACTCCTTTCTCAACAAACCCTACAACTTTACCGCCGTCTATAACTGTTACCATATCTTTCTTCTCGTACATATCAATGCAATCCTGTACTGTTATTACTTTCTCGTTTACCTGTTTCATATTGTTCTTTCCTTTCTTCTGCATTAGTTCTTATTGTTGCAATAACGGCACAAACTGTTGTGAGTATTATGCCGAATATTATTCCTGCTATAAAACCTAGTATCATAGCTTATATCTCTCTTTCATTATTGTAGGCAGTTCGTAGCAGTCGATATAATCGTGAGTGTCTGCTATGTACTTCTTTTTAAGCTCACTCAAACCACACCCGTATTCGTGCTTTAACTGCCCTAAAATGTCCCTTACAACTATGCTCCTTAATGGCTCACAATGCTTATTTCTTCCTAAGAGGTAACTCGTTCTTCTGCCAATGTGTGACAGAATTTCAAGTTTTTCTACCTCGTTAATCTGCTCTCTTTCGCCTTTTTCAGAAATAATAAATATCAATCTGCTAAAACTCCTTTCTAATTAATAAGCTGAAATATCATTGACACAATAAATAATATTGCTGATAACATCCATAAATATTCAGCTATCCTTAACTTAAAAATTGCGATATTATTAAAAAGTAAATCTATCATCGTAATCGCTGTGCTTATCTCTGCTACACTCATCTTCCTCACTTATCAGTTTCTTTAAAATCTTATTCAGTTCTGCAAGCAAGGAATTTCTCTTTTTCTCAACTGCGATTAATTCTTTTATCAATCTTTCCAACTCTTAATCCTTTCCTTAAAAACTCATACTTATCTGTGCATTAGCTTCTTTTACCTGTTCAGCAAGTGCCATAGGCAACGCATAATCATCTATAAACTTGTGTACATTATCAATGTACTTTCTTCTTATGCTCTTATATGTTGTTACGCAACCAAACTCACGCTTTAACTGCTTATATATGTCAGAATATACCGAACTGCGAATACTGCCGTTCTTATAGGCTTCACTATCCTTGCCGCCAAGTACAATTACGCCTTTTCTATTAACGTGCTGTTTGACCTCATCAATCTCACAACCGTAAAGAGGTGTGTTATCCTTAAGTTCTGTCATATCTTCTTTGATAGAGTTAACAGCCTGTTCAAGCTCTGTATAACCCTGTGCTAAAAGCTGTATCTGACCGCCTGTTGTCTTTGGCATACCATAACTTCCTGTCTTTCTGATTGACGGAAGTACTTCTCCTGTAACCCATTCTGTAAATCTTTCTGCACTTTCTTTACGGCTCTGAAAGATTGTCTTGTAAAGATTAGCCTCGCTAATAAATGTCATTTTCTGCATTCCACCCTTTGTAAGGGTGTCCGCAGTATGGATACCCTTTTCAGATAATCTCTGCTTAACATTTCCTACATTTGATATTTCCAATGCCTTGCATACATCAGCCAAGCAAAACATAGGTTCATTATCTTTAGTAATGGTCCTGATTTCTCCGAACTCTTCATTGTTGAAAATCTGTAAATTATTCATATAACTCCTTTCTGCATTTCTGTGATATAATCCTCTTATCTTTAATATTGAAAAGAGGTGAAAACTATGGATAGTAAGCAACTCGCTGACCGATACGCTATTGCTAAGCTGTTGGGTTATCAAGGTAGTGTTGAACAATTCAAAATTGAGTACCGCAAATACTATGATGAATTTATGTCTACTATTGATAACAAACCAGCTAAGGTAGAAGTCATATCTAATCCTTTTCGTTAAAGCTTTATAGCGTTTAGCGCATTGGTGAGAGAATCAAGTATTTTACATTCATTTTGTATTACTTCGATTTCCTCACCATTTACCACATCATAAGCAAGCCCAATCGCAAGCTGCTCTACATAGTCCTGTAATGTTCTTTGTTTTTCGTCACTGTCTATACAACAAGGCTTTTTCATCGTTACTCCTTTCTGTCATTGTCACATTCCTTGTCACTTTTTTCTGCCATATTCTCAACTTTGCCAAGAATATAACCCTTGTCAAAATCTTGGTAAAATAAAATGGCAAAAAATCTGAAACAGCAAAACAAATATTGAAAGTACTAATGCAACATCTGAAATAGATGGTTTTCTCATTCTTACTCCTTTCCAGTAACTTTTGAAGTTACTTTCTTTGCAAAAAAAATCTCCATAGGATTTTCAATATTCAAATTATCAATCATAATCTGAATTTCGTTACTGCCAAAAATGCCCTTGTGCATTCGCAGATAGAAGGTCTTAGGCGTTATGCCTATCATTTGTGCAACTTCTGTCTGTGTCTTTCCGTTTTCAGCAATAATCCCACGAAGCTTATTTGTATCAACCATTATCTCATCTCCTTTCTAACTTCGTAACTTTTGAAGTTACCCTTATTATACACCGCAAAAGTAACTTGTCAAGTTATTTTTTTCTTGACTTGTAACTTTTTTGTGCTATAATCAAGTTACCAATAGGAAAGGAGGAAACACTAATGATTAAAACTGTTGGAGACAGAATTAAGGAGCAGAGAGAGCTTAATAAAATGTCACAAGTAGAGTTAGCTAAAAAGATGGGCGTTTCTAAACAGACATTATATAAGTATGAAAACAATGCCGTAACAAACATACCAAGTGATAAAATTCAGATTGCTGCACAGATTCTTGATATTTCTCCATCATATTTAATGGGATGGGAAGATAATTTATCTACTGATAATGCTGATATTATTCCCGACTTAATGTCAGATAAGAAAATGTTGGATAGGGTTAAGAAGTTAATGAAACTTAATAAAGAACATCAACAAACTATATTTGACAATATAGCCTATTGGTATGAGAAAGAGGGGCATTAAATGCCCCATTTCTTTTTGAATGATATAATTAATTCATATAAAAACTTTAAAAATCTTTTATTATTACAGCTATTGACTGTTTCTATTATTATTCGCCTGTACTCCTCATTACTCATAAACCTGCACTCCCCTCTCTTGCCCTTACACGTTTGATAGCGATAGCGTTATTATAGAACTAATGTTCGCTTTTGTCAATGAGGGCGGCTAATGCAACGCCAAAAACACCGCCGCCCAAGTCAGAACTTGAAGTCTTATTCAAAGACAAGTTCATTATACATTTATCTTTAGTATATTTCAAATACTTTCGGTCGTGTTAATTCGACATTTTTTACAAGCCAAATTTTTATTTTTTATTTATGTGTTTTTTATAGTGGCGGCAATGCCATATATAATTATAGATTATTGCCCTAATTCTTTCGTATGATACATTATATTCTTCACTTAGAGCTTTCATTTTAATTCCAGCTATATATTTTTTTACAATTTCTTTGTTTCGTTCGGATACATTAACTGTATCTATCAGCTCCATATAGTTATTTTGTTCTATTGTATCTTTTAGCATTTTATCTGTCCTTTCTTTGCAATTATAATTTATTATACTATAAAGTACGCTAAATTACATCAGGTAACTTATTCAATACACAACTGGAACTTATCGATTGCATTGCCCATAACGCCTGCATATCCGTCCATTCCGTTTGATGTTTCATCATCTATCTGCTCTGGATAGAAGTTGCGGTTATTGAATACAGATACCATATACTTTGCATACTTCCAAGGCTCACCCTCTGGCGTATAGTAAATGATTTCTATTGCGTCAATCTCGTGCTTCTTGTCACCTGCATAGCCATTATCGTAATCGTCATAATTAAAGCCAGTAACATAAGGAAGCCAATCGCCGCCCTTTAAGTGAACTCTGTACTTAACTGAACCTCTGCTAACCTTGATAATAAGTGCTGTGATAGCTTTATTGTCGCCTGCACCAGCCCAATCTTCTTTGTCCTCTACTTCACCCCACCAACGGTCTGTATAAGCGGCATATGTAGCATATACGTGTTCATCTGTGCTATCCTCTGTGTTATCTTCTTCGCTGTTATCCTCTGTGTTATCTTCATCATTATGAAAGCCATAGAATACAGACAAGTCGCAAACTCCGTCTACTCCATCTACAACACCGCTTGATGTATACTGCCATCCTACAAGGTTTCTAGCAACACTAGGCTTCTTATCTTCGTTAGGGTCTGTATCAAGTGTCATTTCATCATATCCAAGATAGTACCTTGCTATCCAGTAATCGCAGTTAAGAATTTCTTCGTCTGCATATGGGGCAATGTAACTGCCATACCACGCCATACCTGTATAGACACCAAACTCGTAGCCGGCTTCTTCTATTGTGTGCTTATATGCCTTGATTATGTTGATGAGTTCTGAACCTAAATTCTGCATACAGGTATCTTCTATATCCATCCATACCTTAACTTTACGTCCGTCAAGCACCTCTAATACCCTTTTAGCCGCCGCAATAGCCCTTTCTACGCTAGGTGTGTAAACAAAGTTGTATACACCGCAAATATGTATGCCAGCTAACTGACACTTTTTCCAGTTATTTTCAAACTGTTCATCTGGCTCAAAATCACGTCTGATAACCTTAAGAATAGCGTGTGTAAGTCCTGCCGCACGCATTTTATCAAAGTCTAAGTTGCTACCATTCCACGCCGAAAAATCTCCACACTTAATCATACTAAAACGCCTCACTTCCTACTGTCCCTGTTATATTTACATCTGAACTAATTGTGTTATCTTCTGTGCTGTATGTTGCCTTGTAAGTGTTTTTAACGCCATCAAGGAAGCTCTTAAGCTCACTGTCTAGTGCTATATCATTCGCCAAGTATGCCGCAAAATCATTGAAGCTAGCTGACATACTAACTGTGCCGCTTTCGCTGATTGTAGCTGACAGATAAGCCACCTGTTTAAGTGTTCCGTCTGAATTTTGAACAGATAATGTTCCGTTCTTCTGAATTGATGAGTTGATGTCTAACATTGTGTTTTACCTCCTAATTTGCATTGAAAAAGGACATCCGAAGATGTCCTTAATTACTTAATTGCTTTTCCAATTTTTTAATACGCATATTCTGTGATTGTACAGTTGCAACTAAATCCGCTATCAATTCATCATAGCGTAATGCGTATCTTGCTGTTAGTTCTTTAGTTGTATTTTCGTTTTCGTCTGAGACTTGTGTTTCGTAGTTATCATTATTAATCTTTTTATCAATAAATAATCCCCAATCATTATCTTTCATAGTCTCTTTGACCTGCTGTGCAATAAATCCGTGATGATAGCGATTAGAAGTGCCATTAATCATTTTAAATTCGCAAGGTTTTAAATTATAGATAAATTCAGAAGACTCTTCCGAATCCAATAAATGAACATCTTTTTTTACATTCTCATCTGAATCAGAAGCAATTGTTCCATAAATCGACCCAAAACATCGCAAATCATATTTCACGAAGGCACTTCCGTACACAGATAGTTCGCAGTTCTCGTAGTGTCTGTCCTCTGTATTGGTAATTCTGACATTTTGTGTGTCTTTTCCTGAATTTGGATTATAGCAATATACTGTAAGTGTCGTTGGTTTTTTAATATTATCTTGGTAACCGCCATTCATCGAAATATTGGGCGAAAAAAACTCTAATGATTTGTTTAAATCGTCGTTTATTCTTATAACGAATTCATATTCCGTATTTTCTGTTTTCTCCTTAGTACAATTTATTCCGACAACATCTCCATAGTCTGCATTCAGTACTAAAGCTCTTCTTGCTTCATTATTGCTAGTATAGTATCTTGTAGTAGTTATCGAACCTACATAATTTTCGTAATTATCAACCCAAGAATAGAATTTTATGTAATTTTGGTCTATTGACATTCCTTTAATTCCATTATTTTGATATGTCGACAATATACCATTATCAATTGAGAAATTGCCAATTTGACCTTTAGAAGCATACATATATCCATCCGCACGAACGTACCAATTGCCATAATATGCCCCATCTCTTTCTTCTTGGCAAGAGAATGCCCAAGCTTCGGAATTAGCGGGTGCCTGTATATAAGTTCTATATTTGCCATAATCTTTATAAATAGAAGACTTGCTGATGTCCCAGCCTCCAATCGTGCCAGATGAAAAATAGCCGCTTCCTGTAATTTGTGCGTTAGTTGCATACAGTTTACCGGTTTGACTTATATAAAAATTAGGACTTTTGCTGTATCCCTCATCTTCAGTTCCGTGAAAAACTGAAAAAACATATGGTGTAACATCGCCAGGTATTTGTAATGCAATTCTGAATAAGTCATTATTCTGCTTAAATATTGTACTTATTGAATCTTTAGACACTTTCCAGCCGCCAACGTTTCCGCCGTCTGAAATCAGATTGCTACAAGTTATAGTTCCGTCTGCTGTAATGCTGGTGTTTGTGCTGTTTAATGTAAACCTGTTGCCACTTAAATTAAGCCCACCCCTTGCAGTAATATTTATTGTATCTGCAATAGCTTCGATAGCACTCTTAAGTTCGCCTGTTTTAGGGTCTTTTTTGATATATAAATCAAGGCTTGTTTTAGTTGCATAACTTTCTAAATCGCTTGACTTAGCGTAAGTTCCACTAAGTGCCAAACTAATACTTGAACCATTATCATTAATTTCCTGCGTAATTTTGTTAATCATAGTAGTTGTTGTACTATAATTATCTGTCAGATTTTTCTTTGTCTGTGTTAATTCTGTCGATATGCTATTAAGATTAATCTTAAGACTAGCGTTCTGATTAAGCATATAAGCTAATTGTGTGTTAGATACCTCTTTCCAACCCCAATTACCTTTATCATCTTTAACCCAACGCCAAGTTTTTTGAGCTGTTTCGTTGTATGCTATTGCCCCGTGATATTTTGCGTATTCATCATTGCTATAAGTCCAAGTAAGATTATCGCTTGGAAATAAATCATCTGATGGATAAATAGGTATGAACCAGTCAACGGCAGGGTAATTATCTTTTGTAGGTGTTGCTGTTACTGTATACACCATAAAATTATCATTCGTTTGCTGATATAAGTCAGATAATGTGATTTCGTAGCTATCTAGTTTTTGATTAACAGTAGAAAACTTAGTCTTAATGCTTTCATTGTCAACATTTTCAGTCCACCACAACTTGTTAGTGATAAAATCACTAGCAACTTTCATCATACCGCCCCATTGAGTATAATCTTTGCCAGCACCACTTGTTATAGCTTGCATAATGACATTAAGTGTCTGTCCCTCGTTGTCCAGATAAATTTTATTGCTCTTAAGTGTATGCGTGCTATCGTTATTGATAACATTAAATAATGTTTCAATATCCAGCTTACTTGCATTAATATTAGCATTATCTTGAACAACATCATCACGAACAACTTTTCTTGTAACGCCTTTTTCAGTAAGTCCCAAGGCGTCAAACATAAGATTTCCAGCTTTATCCCAGACGTACATATTGTAGTCTGAATTAGCGTCTTTACCTATTTGAACTCTTGCAACCTTGTTATCATCTTTTATCTGTATCGTATTGTCAGCTATATCAAGATTTCCGCTTTCGCTTAGAATTTCAACAAGGTTTGTATAAATCTTCCCACTTGTAATCTTATCTGCGGCTATACTATCAATCATAGCAGATTTTATCTGTGCATCGCCAATAACACTTACAACTGCATTAGCGAATTCTGTTGTTAAGCTTTTACCTGTCGCTGAACCAAACATTAAGGTCTTAATATCTGCTACATCAGCATTTAACACGCCTATCTGTGCATAATCTGCTTGCAACTTAGCGATATTAGCTTCATTAATCGTAGCTTTATTTGCCGTCAAATTAACAATATCTGCTGTGACAGCTTCAATCTTATTGGCTTTTAGTTGGTCGATATATGCTTGATGTGCCTTTAAATTCTCAATATTGGCATTAGTCATATAAGCATTTTCAATAACTGCCTTGTTGATTAAGACTAAATCAGCGTAGTATCGTTCCATTTGCTTTGTTATCGGACCACTAGCAATATTGCTGTTTTCTGTGTCAGATTGTCCGATAGATGTAACTGTGTCCATTAAGCCGCCGTCACATTCGTGCGTAATCTGCATTATAGGTACTTTGTAATCAACGCCGCCTTTATTTACAGTAATAATGTCGCCTACCTCTAATCGCCAATCACCTAAAAACTTAACTGTGAGCGGTCTGAACTGAAAACCGCCTATCTTTTTATAAATCTCATTTAAGTTAGCTTGTGTCATAAATGGATTAGCAAAGCTAAGTCCAGTTGTACCACTACCGCTAGTGATTGTGCTAGTTTCCTTATCACCAGACTTTGTATTGTTACAAGTCAGCTTTCTTATCGTAAAATCTTTGCTAGTGGTAAAAGTAACCCCTTGCTGATAGTATTGATGTCCGTCAAGCACATAACCGCTATCTTTGTACCACTTTATTTCAAGGTTTCCGTCAGAATTAATAGCCGCATTTCCACCTTGTAGCATAGCCATATAACCTATCATTTCACGCATTGTATAACCTTGTGGCTTATCTGTAATTGTATGCGTGCTTGTTATGCTAGTTGCTAACTGTATGCCTAGCTTTGTACAGATTTCCTCTAAAATAGCCTTATCCGTACCAGGATAAGTCAATTCAGAAAAATAACCTTTTTCAGCTTTGTACATCTTGTCATAAGCTGTGTACTTAGTGTATTCGCCATTGCTTTCTTCTTTAGTTACAGTAAATATGCCTATCTGTACATACTCAATGCCGCTATTGCCCTTAACGCCCTCAAAAATAGTTATATCCTTATTTTCAAGCGTGATTTCTGGATTATAAATAGAAAAGGTAACACTACTACTGCAAGTGTTACCTATGGAAATGCTATTGTTCGGATTGATTATGTTGCTGTACTTAAACTCATTAAGTGTCTGATTGTATTCTTTTCCGTCAACTAAATATTTGCTGTAATATCTTGCATACAGCAAATTGAAATCCGCACCCCAATTAATATTTTTCATTAGGTTGCTCCTTTCTGCTGATTAATTGTTAATCATAAAGCTAAGTGCGATAATCTTAGCTGGCTCAATGGCTTCGCAACTATCAAATGCACTTATATCAACTTTTGTGTATTCAGATACTTCTATTTCCTGTTCTCCTAGTTCTTCAAGTTCTGATTTTATCTTATCGTTGTTATCTTTATTTTCCTCGCGTATCTTTTCTATCGTTTCTACTACCGCTTTAAAGTGTGGCTCTAATGCCTTAATATTAGACATAATGGCAACTGCTAATCTGCCACCCATTTTAAGCTGTGCTACACTTGCAAGTGCTTCATAATGTGCTAAAACTTCATTTCCTGTTATTTTCATAGTTAATCTCCTTATTTCTGAATTAAACTTAATTTTGCTCCGACTATTAATCCATCCTCATTCTTTGCTCTTGTGAGATACGGATATGTCACATCTCCTGTGTATATTGTCATTTCCTTTTGTGTACCGCCTAAGAATAGGACTTGTGCTGTCGGGAATGGGTTATTTTCATCACTAATCACATTATCAAGTAACAATGCCTGTTCGCCTGTAAGTGGCGGTAATTGCAGTTCTACTTTGTCTTTAATAGCCACGATTGTGCCTACCATTTCTCCATAATCGTTTCTTCCTGTGTTCTTAGACCATATCTTATTTCTGCTGTATGTGTAGCCGTTATATGCTACTGGGAATGTTACTCCCTCGATAATTACAGCGCTTATCATTCAATCACCTCTTTTCTATATATTTACTTCAAT
>OKRS01001057.1_pt1 | contig 19099 bp, 27 predicted proteins | sample 1601191 | NCBI WGS metagenome assembly OKRS01 (sample SAMEA3541509, study PRJEB24748) | human gut metagenome | biome: human gut; feature: human-associated habitat; material: faeces | place: China | collected 2012
AGCTTGAGCGATATTTTTTTGACATGTATATACTAGCATCGCGGATACGCTTACAGCCTGGCGCACAACAAAATCTTTGGTGCGAAATTCTCTAGTTTTGAGCGTGCAGCGATAGCGTATTGACGCACAGATAATTATGCTGACGGGGAAAGAAGTGTGCAATGAATAAGGGGTATGAACAAGCATCATAGAGTTGCAATAGCGCCACTTTTACACCCCAATAGTGCCACTTTTATCATACAATAGAGCCACTTTTACACTCTAATAGTGGCACTATTGGACTGTAAAAGTGGCTCTATCGTTAAACGTGGGTGCCGTTTGCACAGCAAAAAACCCTAAAAACAGCAAAATAAAACTCTATAATCAATTTTTATTTTGTAACATGTTTTTACTCTTTGTACAATATTTGCATAGCGGTGGCGCCTCGCCGCCCGCCTACTTCTTCTGTGTCTTTGAGAACGAGTAAGGTGCGTCTGTGTCTGCTGTGCCGCGCTGCTTGTTGGGCGTCGGCGCGAGGTCGTAGACAAACTGCGCTCCGTTCATGAGGTCGGTGCGTGTGATGTAGTTGTGTGAGTAAGGCTTGCCGTTGAGAGTCAGGGCCTTCACGTAGCAGTTCTCCTCAGAGTTGTTGTTGGCCTTGATGCTTACGGTCTTGCCGTTCTCGAGGTGGAGCTTCATCTCGTCGAAGTAAGGAGTGCCGAGAACATACTCGCCTGAACCTGGGCAGACAGGATAGAATCCCATTGCAGAGAATACGTACCAAGCCGAAGTCTGACCGTTGTCCTCATCACCGCAATATCCGTCGGGCGCTGCCGTATACATGCGGTCCATCACCTGACGAATCCAGTACTGCGTCTTCCAAGGCTCACCTGAGTAGCCGTAGAGGTAAATCATGTGCTGGATGGGCTGGTTGCCGTGAGCATAGTTGCCCATGTTCATGATTTGCATCTCGCGAATCTCGTGGATTACGGCTCCGTAATAGCTGTCATCGAAGAGTGGCGGCACGTTGAATACGGAGTCGAGCATGTTGTTGAACACTTCCTTGCCACCCATAAGGTCGATAAGTCCCTGCGGGTCGTGGAATACTGACCATGTGTAGTGCCAAGCGTTACCCTCGGTGAAGGCGTCGCCCCACTTCAGCGGAGAGAAAGGAGCCTGGAACTTGCCGTTCTGCAGACGGCCGCGCATGAGGTTGGTCTCCTTGTCGAAGACGTTGCGATAGTTGAATGCGCGACGACGGAAAGGCTCGAGCTCCTTCTTCGACTTGCCGAGCGACTTGCCGAACTGATAGATGCACCAGTCGTCGTATGCGTACTCCAGTGTGCGTGCCACGTTCTCGTTTATCTTGACGTCGTAAGGCACGTAGCCCAGCTTGTTGTAGTATTCATGGCCAAGACGACCCGTTGACGACACCTTCGGGTGTACGTTGTTGGCACCGTGAACCACAGCCTTCCAAAGCGTTTCGGCGTCATATCCCTTCAGACCGCAGAGGTAAGCGTCAGCCACGATGGACGCTGAGTTGTTGCCCACCATACATCCGCGATGGCCCGGCGATGCCCATTCGGGAAGGAAACCGCTCTCCTTGTATGCGTTAACCAGACCTTCCTGCATCTTCACGTTCATCGACGGATACATCACGTTAAGCAGCGGGAAGAGGCAGCGGAATGTGTCCCAGAAGCCGGTGTCGGTGAACATATATCCCGGCAGCACCTTGCCGTTGTACGGTGAGTAGTGTACTATCTCGCCTACGGCTGTCTTCTCATAGAATGAGCGTGGGAAGAGCACCGAGCGATAGAGGCAGGAATAGAATGTGCGGAGATGGTCGATGTTGTCCGACTTCACCTCTATGCGACCAAGAACGTCGTTCCATGTCTTGCGGCCCTGAGCCTTCACCTCGTCAAACGAAGCTCCAGCCAGCTCCTTGAGATTCTCCATAGCCTGCTCCTCAGAGATGAATGAAGAGGCTATGCGCACGTTCACCTGCTCGCCGCGGCGAGTCTTGAAGCCTACGATGGCACCTGCATGCTTGCAGTCAGCCTCTAATGCCTTGCTGTCCATCTTGCCGTTATTCACGGCTGTGGTGTAGGTGAAGTCGTGGTCGAACTTCAGCACGAAGTAGTTCTTGAAGTTGTCGGGCACGCCACCGTTGTTCTTCGTGGTGTAGCCTACAATCATTCTCTGCTCCGGCATGATCTTCACGTACGATCCTTCGTCGAAAGCGTCCACCACTACGTATGAGTCGCTCTCCGGGAAGGTGATGCGCATGATGGCAGCACGCTCCGTGGGCGCAATCTCCGTCACCACGTCATAGTCAGCCAGATAAGCGCGATAATAGTAAGGTGTGGCCACCTCTGCCTTGTGCGAGAACCATGAGGCACGCTGGTCTTCATCGAAGACGGGCTTGCCGGTCTCCGGCATGATGCTGAACTGTCCGTAGTCGTTAATCCACGGGCTTGGCTGATGGGTCTGCTTGAAGCCGCGCAGCTTGTCTGCCGAATAGACATAAGCCCATCCGTCGCCCATCTTGCCTGTCTGCGGTGTCCAGAAATTCATGCCCCAAGGGAGGCAGACGGCAGGATAAGTGTTACCCGTCGACAGCGAGTGCTTCGACTCTGTGCCTACCAGCGTGCTGACATAGTCGACAGGCTCGTAGACCTTTGCCATGCCGACAATGGCGAATGTCAGCATGAGCAGTGTAGTTAACAAGTGTCTTTTGTTCATTGTTGTTCTGTAGTTTTTATTGTTTGTGATTTTTATTCAACTTCTTTTGGTGGTTTGTATAGTTTGAAGGCTCGTATCATATTCAGTCGTTTCGGCAGAGCATAGCATAATAACCGATGCGATAAACCGAAAATGCCGTCAGCGAAGGCTTGCGTCCCGTAAGATTTCGGCGCAGCATTCCTCGCGTGATACGGAATGCCAAGCGCAGCAATGGAGCTAAGCCTATGCGCGAAATACGTTCCACGAGCGTCTGCACACCCGAATAGCCACGCAGCGCGTCCCGCATATCGTGTAGCGTCTGCAGTCCCTCTTCCGTCTTCTGAAGAAAGTGGGCGTTGTCGTCAAACCGTGAGAATCCCACAGGGTTGTCCGTGTGAGCCACACGTATGCCGTTGTCCTTCAGCTCGCGTCCGAGCAGCACGTCCTCGTAGCCGTAGCGCGTGATGGAGACGTCGAAGGGGTGTGCCGTCATCACGTCACGCCGTATGAGGATGTTACTGACGTGGAAAGCGGCGTAGGGATTGCGCTTACGCCATGACAGCGGATGGCTTTGTGTGGCGTGAAGCTCGTACAGATAGCGTAGGCAAGATCTTGGCTCTGTGTCCGTCGGCGCATGAATCTTCAGTCCGCCCACCACGGCTTCCGCTCCAAGCGAGTCTGCCTCGGCATACACGGCAAGGAAGTCTGCAGGGAGAGGTGAGAGGTCGCTGTCGATGAAGATGAGCCATTCGTATTGCGCCAGCTCCACCAACCGGTTGCGTGCTGCCGACCTTCCCACGTTATGATTGCCCCTTACGAAGCGGCAATGTTCCAAGTTGTCACACAGGGAGCGGTTGGCTTCCGCCTTTGCCGTGTCCGTGGAGCAGTCGTCATACACCACAATCTCGCACCTTAAAAGGTTGTCCTTCAAGGCTTCCGCCTGACTATGAAGAGCCGTTATGAGCGGTCGGCAGTCGTTGTTGTATGAAGGCAGCAGGATGGAAAGTGATTTCAGCATGCTTAATGGTTTAGGAAGTTACTCGTTGTCCACCCTTGCCTCCTTCAGCAGCTGCGTCTTTCCTTCAGCCACCAGCTTGAGTATCAGCTCGCCGAAGAGCGTGTTCTGCCATGCAAACCAAGGGCGCGTAAAGTGGGATGCGTCGTTCACGTCGAACGATTCGTGGATGAATCCGGTTCCGGCATCCGTGCGCTGGAGCATCTTCAGGCATTCCTTTATCTCATTGTCGTCCTTGCTGGTGAAGGCACGCATCATTATGGACATCGGCCATGCCATGCCCAGTCCTACGTGCGGTCCGCCGATTCCCTCGCCCGCCTTGCCGCGGAAGAAGTAGGGATTGTCTTCGCTCCATACGAAGCGGCGCGTGTTCTGATATATGGGATCGTCCTCCGGCACGTCGCCGAGATAAGGCATTGCGAGCAGACTCGGCACGTTGGCGTCGTCCATGAGGAAGTGATTGCCGAAGCCGTCCACCTCGTAAGCGTAAATCTTGCCATACTTGGGATGGTCCACGACGGCGTATTTCCTTAGCGCTTCGCTCACCTCGTCGGCAAGCTGTCGGCATTCTTTGGCTGTGGCAGCGTCGCCGTTGACCTTGTCCAGAATCTCAGCCGCCTTGCGCAGAGACGATACAGCCATGAAGTTGGATGGCACGATGAAGAGGAACGTCGCGGCGTCGTCGCTCGGACGGAATACTGAGGCAATAAGTCCGACGGGCTTCACGGGATTGCCCCATCCGTGATTGCATACCGTGTCGAGCTGGTCTTCCGTTTCGCGCTGGAAGTGATAGGTGCCCAGCCCCGTCTTACGCTGCTGCTCATGGAAGACGCGCAGGACGTTCTTCACCGCCTTCTGCCATTCAGCGTCGAAGACAGAGGCATCGCCCGTGGTCTGCCAGTAATGGTAAGCCAGTCGGATGGGGTAGCAGAGCGAGTCGATTTCGTACTTACGCTCGTGCAGTTCGGGCTTCATGTCCGTAATGTCGTTCATCCATCCTCCCTCGGGCTGAGGCTCCTTGTTGAATGCGTTGGCGTAGGGATCGATGTTGATGCACTTCAGCTGTCGCCTTATCACGCCGCGTATCATCTTCTTCACCTTCGGGTCAGCCTTGGCAAACTGTACGTAGGGCCAAACCTGTGCTGCCGAATCGCGCAGCCACATGGCATGTATGTCTCCCGTATATACGAACGTGTCCTCCTTGCCGTCGTCCTCTCCGGCGTCGTAATGCACGGTGGTGTCGAGCGTATTGGGGAAGCAATTCTCGAACATCCATGCCAGTCGGGCGTTCTCACAGATAAGACGCTTCACCTCACGTATCTTCTTCTCTATGGCGTCCGAGACGAAAAGGCGGTCAGCTTCCTTCGGTCGCTGGCAGGTGTAGCGTGTGTTGTCCGCAGGAGCAACCTCCGCATTGCTGGCTGAGAGCGCCATTCCGGCAGCTGCATTGCCAGTGGAGGCATGGGCTGCAGAGGTGGCGCATGCAGACATGGCTATGGCTGTTATGAATGTGGATATGATGGATTGTCTCATTGTTATGGTCTTGATGATAAAGTTCGGTGTTTTATTATACCTACAAAAGTAGTGAAAAAATGGTATTTGTTAATACAAATTGCAAGACAAAATGTCCAAAAATTGCGTTTCCTATAAAAGAATGTATAAGTATTTAGTGTTTTGCCCGCTTTTTTTGTAACTTTGTACGGAATAAGGATAATTAGAAAGAGCAGAAACAATAAGATGAGTGTAACAGAAATACTTAACAGCCAGGACGGCGCCAAGCACTTCTCCTTTGAGGTGCTCCCGCCACTCAAAGGAGCTGGCACAGACAGATTGTTTTCCACAATAGAGAAGTTCAGGGATTTCGATCCTGCCTATATAAACATCACTACCCATCACAGCGAGTACGTCTATCGCGAACTCGACAATGGGCAGTTTGAGCGTCTGCGTGTGCGCCGCCGTCCAGGAACGGTTGCCATCGCAGCCACCATACAGAAGAATTTCGGCATACCTGTCATTCCGCACATTATCTGTAGCGGAGCGACAGCCGAAGACATCGAATACGAACTCATCGACATGCAGTTTCTTGAGATAGAGAATCTGCTGCTTCTCCGTGGCGACAAGGCCAAGGAGGACCGTATGTACACCGCCACACCGGGCGGACATACACATACGACTGACCTCATCCAGCAGGTGAACGACTTCAACCGCGGCTTCTTCGTGGACGGAACGCAGATGAAGCATCCCGGACAGCCGTTCAGCTTCGGCGTGGCGTGCTATCCCGAGAAACACGAAGAGGCGCCCAACCTGGAGATGGACATCCAGTACCTGAAGATGAAGCAGGACATGGGAGCGGAGTATGCCGTCACGCAGCTCTTCTACGACAATGCGAAGTATTTCGATTTCGTGGAGAAGTGTCGCGAGGCAGGTGTCACGATGCCCCTCATACCGGGCATCAAGCCCTTCGCCAAGCTGTCGCAGCTGACCGTCGTGCCTAAGACATTCCATTGCGACCTCCCGCTGGAACTGGCAGAGGAGGTGGTGAAATGCAAGACCGACGAGGACGCCAAGCAGCTGGGCATAGAGTGGTCGACGGAGCAATGCCGCCAACTTTACCGTGCCGGCATCCGCAACATCCACTTCTATACGGTGTCTGCCGTTGACTCCGTACGTGAGGTGGCGAAGCGACTGCTGTAACTTTCAGTAAGACAAACCAAATAAAAAAACATAACATCGAATGCAATTCAATGAAGTAATAGGACAGTCAGGCGCCAAGCTACAGATGCAAAAGCTGGTGGCAGAGGGACGTGTGCCTCATGCCATGCTCTTCTGCGGACCTTCGGGATGCGGAAAGATGGCGATGGCGATGGCTATGGCTTCCGAGCTGCTCCACCACAGCCGTCTGCTCGACAACTGGGGACATCCTGACCTCCACTTCACATTCCCGACAATAAAGCTCCCGAGCATGGGTTCGGAACACCAGCCCGTCAGCGACGACTTCTTCAGTGAGTGGCACGAGATGATAATGTCAGGCCCTTACTTCACGCTGGAGCAATGGCTCGCGTCCATTAACGTGGCTGGAGCGGAGAACAAGCAGGCACTCATCACAGGAGCCGAAAGCGACGCCCTTTCAAGGAAGCTGAGCCTGAAGTCGAGTCAGGGCGGATATAAGGTGGCGATAATCTGGCTGCCGGAGCGCATGAATCTGACGAGCGCCAACAAGCTGCTCAAGCTGCTTGAGGAGCCGCCTTCGCAGACCGTGTTCATCCTCGTCAGCGAGGAACCGGAGAAGCTGCTCGACACCATACGCAGCCGCACGCAGCGCTTCGACTTCAAGCGTATAGCGGACGCGGACATAGAAGAGGCGCTCGTGGAGAAGCGCGGGCTGGAGCATGCCGACGCGCGAAGCCTGGCAAGACTTGCTAACGGATCGTGGACCAACGCACTCGCTGCCCTCAGTACGGGCAACGAGAACCGCATGTTCTTCGACCTCTTCACCATGCTCATGCGCCTCGCCTACACCAAGCGCGTGAAGGAACTCAAGAAATGGAGCGAGAGCATCGCAGCCTTCGGACGAGAGAAGCAGAAGCGCTTCCTCACGTATATGCACCGCATGGTTCGCGAAAGCTTCGTCTATAACTTCCATGAGCCGGAGCTGAACTATATGACGGCGGAGGAAGAACAGTTTGCGCAGAAGTTCGCGCCGTTCATACACGAGCGCAACATCATCGAACTGTCCGAGATGATAGGTAAGGCAGTGCGAGACATATCGCAGAACGCCAACTCCAAGATGGTGTTCTTCGACATCGCCATGCAGACCATCATCTTCATAACAAGGAAAAAATAAGCTTACACATATACATAATATATACATATAAATAAATAAATCTGCGTAACTCCTAAAAACAAAGGAAGTTCCATGTCTTTTAAGTATATTTGCAATTACAATACAAAACAAAAAGACATAAAACATAACAAACTATTTCAATTAACGTGCAAATAACGTGCAAAAAAGGAGGAATAAACATGATAAAAATATCTATAAAATTAGACAAAAGACGGAGACTTAACAATGGGAAGTTTCCCCTTAAAATAAAAATAGCGAGGAAAAACAGTGCTTTATATATAGCAACAGGTTATGAATTACATGCAAACGAATGGGATTCAAAAAATGAAAAGGTTAAGTTGCTCACGAACCGAAATGCGATTAATTTAAAGCTTAGTAAAAGAATTGTAGAAATAACTGACAAGGTTCAGGAATTGCAAAACACCGGCAAGCTAAGACTTATACCTAACAAAAAATTATTGGCAATACTGACAAACCAAGACGACAGCAACGATATAAAGGAACACCTTTTTAAAACTCAATATGAGAATTTTATTAAGACTAAAGACAATCAAGGAACCATTAGTATTTACAATACTACAATTAATATAATAAGGAAATATTGCAACTATGATGACCTTTTGCTGGAGGATATAGATGTAGAATGGATAGATAATTTCGTGCGACATCTTAAGCATCAAGGAAACAAAGAAAATACAATAGCGACAAGATTACGTTGCATAAGGGCTGTTATCAGTTTTGCAAAAAGAAGGGGGAAAACAGATTATGATGCGTTTTTAAACTATTCCATAAAAATAGAAGAAACTGTAAAAAGGTCTTTAACCGTTGAACAGTTAAGAGCTTTGCTAAATGTAAAATTAACTAAAAAACGAGCTGAATACAGGGACGTTTTTTTCTTGGTTTTTTACTTGATGGGAATTAACATAGTCGACCTCTCAAAAATTAAAGAGATTTCGGAAGGCAGAATCTTTTATAAACGTGCAAAAACAGGAACACAATACAGCATAAAAGTTGAGCCCGAAGCGTTAGCTATAATAAAAAGATACAAAGGAGATGAACATTTATTGTCTATGTTTGATGAAACCAAGAACTATCTATATCGTGAACATTCATTGAATCACGCATTAAAATTAATTTGTAAAGAAATAGATTTGCCAAACATTACTGTATATTGGGCGAGACATTCTTTTGCAACAATAGCCTATCAAATAGGAATTCCCACAGATGTAATAGCAGACTGTTTAGGACATAAATCCGCACATAGGATAACAGAAATATATATTCAAAAAGACCAGACAAAAATAGACGAAGCAAACAGAAAAGTAATTGATTATGTTCTGTATGACAAACTTTAAAGAAAAGAGGCATAATTTTTATTCGTTATGCCTCTTTTGTATTTTAATTAAATATCATCATTATAGAATGATGTTTTGCGAGTATATTTTCTTGTAATACTTACAGTTACTTCTTAACGTTCTCTCCATATCAAGACGTTCCTCGCTCAGTCGCTTGAATGTATCGAAAGAGAAGATGTTCTTACATTCTTTTCCCGATACAGTCTTGCTCCTTATATCGAACATGCTTATCTCCCACACCCATTTGTTAGGAAGGGGAATAAAGCCAAACAACTTCCTTTGCGTAACTCTTGCTACAGTTCCTTTTAATATAATGTATGTCTCTTTGGGCTCGCCCTTAAGGCGGAGTCCGTAAATGTTTGTCTGTGTTCTGAATACTATTTCTCGTTTCATAATTTTACTATTTACAAAATTACTGAATGTCTATTAGTTGAATTTATTATCAACGACTTTTAATATGTTACAGCCGTTTTAGAAGCGTGCAGCATTGATAGCCGAACGCCTTTTCTTCGAAACCCAACTTTTTATACCAGTGCAACACCCATAGGGGAGAGTCGCGTCCGTCCCACGATATTGCGACGGTCTCTATGCCGCAACGCTTCAGCTCCCTCTCTACAGCCTCCATCAAGTGCTTTGCCACCTCATGACCACGGTTCGCTTCGTCCACCCACAGCGAGTAAATGAGAGCGTCGGCCTCGCCATCCAAAGGCTTGTCTTCGGTGCAGTGAGGAATAAACGCCTGTATGCTGCCATGGTGCATCTCGTCGGTGACGAGTATGCGAATGGAGTCTTCCCAATGCTGATATTGTATCATAGATGAAATGTTATTGTGCAACGTCCTCGCCGGCTGTCTTACGTGCTTCGAGCTTCGCCTTGAGCTGACTCGGTGTGAGCAAACCGCTGACGGTTAGACGTTCCACCATGTCCTCGGCAGACACCTGTACCTTGGTGCCCAGAGCCAACAGAAGCGGCAGCTTCTTCTCCAACCGCATCAAGCCGACTACGAGGGTGCGGTGTCAGTCATCGACATCGATAAATCGGACCTTTGCATCTGCAAACTTTTTCTCGCAAATAACACCAAGACCTTCAATGATGCCCAGACATGATTTACATTCCAGACAGAATGTAGAGCATACATGAGGACCGTCTTGATAGTACGGGCAGTTCGCCCCCTTTGCCATATAGAGTTTTTTGTCCTTCACAAAGGAATGAATAGCCTTTGCAAAAACCTTCAGTTCCCTGTTCTCCTTTTCCAGCTTGTCGCAATGGTCGCGCATCTTCATTATCTCACCGAGCGTCTGCCTTGACGGGTCTTCGTCCTTGCGCTTCTCTTTGCCGTTCAACTGGCGCACGACATCGTTGTAGTCGTCCATGAGCTGATGCACACGCTGCGTCATCTCAATGTTCTCTGCTTTCAAATCAGCGATGATGTAGGCAAGCACCTCCATTCGGTTGTTCTTAGGTAGGTCTATATACTCGCATACAGCCAGCTGTCTTTCCATATACTTGCGTTGCTCGTCGGTAGCCGGAACATAGACATCGGCTGTGCGTGTGCCTACGCGATAGGGTGGAGGTACGGTCTTGAATATTCTTTGCATATCGGTATATGCCGAATACTTTACTACTCCGTCTTCATCTACTCGCGCCACTTTTACTAACATCTTTCGCTCTTCGTCGTAAAGAATGTCGCCAGGGTTGATTTCTTCTTTTTTCATTGTTTCTATAGTTTTTATTACATATTATACAACAGCGACATTTTTGTCTTGCTGCTTCCGTTTTTGTCCTTCCTTGCAAACTATCTCGCCTCTGTCCTTCAGTCGAAGGCAGAAAAATTCACAATTCCAACATGCGTAGCTATCCACTCTTACTGTTTCGGGATTTTCTTTGCAGAACGGGTCCCCCGTCTCCACCATATCGTGAGGACATTCGGTGTTCTTGACGAGAGTGAAGCCTTTTTCCTCAAGCAAGTCGATAAGGGCGCTACGCTCTTGCTTTAGGTCTGCGTTCTCGCTTCGCAATTTGGCAAGCACGTTTCTGAGGTTGTCGGTCTCACGCCCTTGCGCTATGTTAGCGTTGCAGACGTTGGTGTAGCCCTTAGACAAATCCTCGTGAGCAGTCTTCGCCTTTGCCAGCTCCATTACTACATCCTCATGCTTGTCTTTCAACTTGCGAAGTTTTTTTACTACCCTGTTATAGTCTCTGACAAGACGATGTATTCTTTGTTCCATCGCCACGTTTTCGGCTACCATTTCTCCATAACGCCTTGCATAGGCAACACGATTCCTAAATTCCTGATGTTTCATTGTCTCTATTGTTTTTATTACATATTATTTTAATAGTGACATTAGTGCCACAGCCTTTTTCTTGTCGGAAAATCCTTTGATGTTTACCCATTTACCGAAGATACAGCCTCCGGCATATTTCTGAACCATCCATACGGTCACGGGTATGCAACCATTGTAGGCTTCCATTGGAACAATTCTTAGTTTCATATCTTGTTGTGGTTTTAATAATACTCATATACTATATGCGGTGTGGTGTTGCCAAGCCCGTCGCAAGGGTCGGCAAAGCAGCCTGGCGGTGAGGTTGTCACGGTATTGGCTATCTGCTTGCGCGGTCGGCTCTTTACGAGGCCCTTGCCGTCCTTGCCGCTGCGTACCCAGCCGATGTAATATTGTCAGTCATACTCTATTAATATTGCGGGTGCTTTGCATTGTGATGTTGTATTGCTTGCTATATTCGCCCACCCTTCTCTTGCGTAATGAGAGGTCAGAACGCAACAGATGCCTGACGGACAATTTAGTAAATGCTTACTCATACTCTATCAATACAATGGTGTGCTGTCCGTGCTCGTCGTAGAGTCCGGCCCATCCGTCGTAGCGTGCGGACAGGGCTGTAGAATACCCCCGACGTGGGCAGAGGTGCGAGAGGCGTTGCACGAATGGAATTTGATTATTCATACTCTATATATGCCATATTATCCTTGCCTACTGACGTAAGCGTGTTTGTAATACCCAGCACGTTTATCTCCATGCGCTGACGGAAGCGACCGCAGGAGGGTGCTTGCGGTCGGACGGGTTGTCGAAGTCACGACCTCGGAAGGCTGCTATCTGAATGTTACGCATAGGAGGTTGTCTTTGGTTACTGTGCTGATGGTGTTGCTCCACGGCCACGGACTGCGGCGATGCAGCTTGTCTTGGTATTTGCACCCTCCACGGTCGCCATGCTCGCGGCGGTAGGCTTTCGCCTCTTCCGTGCGGAAGTGGAGAGGACGGAACAGTCAATCATACGTTATCAGTATTTTTGGTTTATCCACATCGTGACCCTTGCCTCCCCCAGCTATGCACAGGGCTATGCCGTGGGGCGAAACAATGATGCCATTCTGCGAGGGGCTGTAGGAGCCGAGGATGATGGGGCGAGGGTTGTTATTCATATATCACGATTGCGCCAGTGGCTTTAAAGTTGGCTCCATCAAGCGAAAGGTCAAGCACATTCGCTGCTCCCATTTTGAAATATTGGGATTTGATAGTGCGGGATGTGCCGTCGGATTCGGTGTTGAAAGGGAGTACCTTAATCATATTCTACTAACAAACAGCAATGCGGTATGGCAAGGGCGAAAAGGAAGTCTCGTACACCTGCCTTGAAGTAGTGGGAGGTGACTGCCGGTGCAATCGTACCCCACCCATTTTGTATTGCGTGAAGAGGTTTGGTTATTTTCATAATTCTACTGCTACAAAGAATACGTCGCTGCAATCGGTGCGCGACATAATGGTTATTGCTATACCGTGAAACGCTCCGTTGAAGCGTTCTGCGCTGAACATCGAGGCTGGGCAGATGAGCAACCTCCCCCGTCCAATCATATCAGCTATGATGCGGATTACTCGGTCGGGTGGATTGTCAGTTCTCATCCTTCTTCCTCTCCATATTCTCCTTGAACAGCCGTTCAAACTCTTCGCCCAATGCAGCCACCCCCTTTTCCGTGAATACGGAATAAGACAACTCCATTTTCTGCTTTGCCGAGTAAAGGGCGAGCTGAAGACTTGTAGATGTCATTTTCCAACCATCGGCTGCTTGCATCCACAACGTGAGCCACGTCTTTAGGAACATCGCTGCCTCGTGAGTCGGTGGCAGGTCGAACTGCACGAAGAGGGCGTTGTCGGAGTCATTAGCCTTGAGAAACTTGCTCACGGCATCGTCTTTGAGGAAATAGCGGTCGGCTACCTCTTCTTCCAACACGTCCTCCAGTCGAGTACGCAGCTCGAATGGTTCGGGAAACTGGTAGTCGAAGGCTACGTCCTGGCGCATGGAGATACAGAACACACGGTCGCGGTTCTGCGGCACACCGTAGTTCTTGGCGTTAAGGCGAGCCCAACGTGAGACGTAGCCGAGCGAGGAGAGCTTGTTGAGCCACTTCTGGAAGTCAGGCATGAACTTCTGGCTTACCAATGCCGCCACGTTCTCCTGTAAGAGATATTTGGGGCGCAGCACTTCCACGGCATCTGCCACTCGCCACAAGAGGGCGCTTCGGGTGTCGCTGCCCTCCTGAAGACCCATCTGCTTGCCGGCTTGCGAGATGTCCTGACAGGGCGAGGAATAGGTGAAGAGGTCAACCTCGCGTCCCTGGAGCGAGCGTTTCACGGCGTGCCAGTCAATCTTGGTGATGTCGCCAAGGGCACAGTCGGCAAACTGCGGGAAGACGAGGTTGTGCATCTGACAGGCGTATTTGTCGATGTCGCTCCATCCCTTGCACGTCCATCGGAAGTCGGGATGCCACTCCTTTAATACGTCCGCAGCCATCAACTGAGAATCGTAGCCGGAGAACGTCGTAAGAAAAATCTTTTCCTCAGCGGCGTTGGCTTCGGTGGGTGGAAGGGCGGGCAGCGCGTCTTCGAGGTCGTCGAAGAGTGAGAGCTGCTGCTTGCGTGGCTTGGGCGTGGGGTAGAAAAGGCTTTGATACAGATATGCTAACACATCTATACAAATGCTGTTTCCGGCTTGCTTGTATTGCTGTGAGGCAGATACCGCCATGTCTTCGGGCTTGCCCTTGCCTTTCCAGTCGGGCAGTAGTTCGGCTGCTTGGGCATTGCTGCTCTGCATCGTGCCGATTACGTTGTCTCTAACGCCCATCAGTCGGAAACACTCTTTAGGTGTGAGCTTGCGTATGGCATAGCTCTTGATGGTCCGGTCGGTGAAGTTGAGTTTTGTGATCATATTGTCTTTGCTTTATTCGTATTCTATCATTACCCCTGCATCGTTCATGTTAGCCTTCAAACATCGGCTCAGTCCGATTAGGCTTCCTCGGTTGAACTTGGCAGTTACTTGTGTAAATACCCCCAACTTTCGGGATGTGGTAGTCTATTGTGATGTTATTCATATTCTTCAATCAGAAATACATTTTGCCACCACGAATTGATTGTCATGGTCGGGCAAACGTCAGTGTTTAATCTACCTCCGTCGTTGTTGCCGCGAGGATATTGGTAGAAGTCGTGGTTAGTCATATTTTATAATTCTACAAACACACAAACCCCTCCGCTTGCTGCGGTCAGAGCGTTCACCAGCTTACCACCCCCAACCGTCCGGCTGCGCCTTAGAGCCGAGGAGGGATAGCTAAGGTCGGCAGCACCGGGGCAAGGGCAGTCGGTATAGCCCTGCTCGGTGGCTTGGCGTATGCGAAGGAACGTCTCGCCCTTGCGGTCCACAATCTGAAGGAAGGGTCGGTCAGAGGTGGAGTAGATGCGGTAGAGCGAACCGTCGGGATAGCGCCCATACAACTTGCCGTCCTTGGTGATGGTGTCGCGCTTGTAGCGGGGCGTATGAGGGTTAATCATATTCTGTCATTATTCGCCATCCGTGCCTCGGCGCAGGATTGCCCCATTGCAGGGTAACGGTTCCGATGGAGTTGCCGTTCCAATGTATGCGCTGATGGAAATCATCGAATGGGTGTTGCTTAATCATATTCTATCATTATACAGTGAGGGCATTTGTAGTCGGTGGCTCGTAGGGCAGGCGAGAAGTTACCCGCCCATCCTCGTCTTTCGAGCCGATGGCTAACGGGATGCACCGAAATCTTAATGTTAGTCATTATTTTCTCTTGTTCCACATAATCCGCGCCTTGACAATGCGGTGGTCTAAAACCAATCCGCACGGCTTATATGATATTGCAGGATGCGTGGTGTTATACCATTCCAGCCATCGCCAATGCCAATAATACATCGTGTGTCGTTTTGCGTCAGAACCGCCACAAGCGGGCGGTCGCTGGTTCATTATCTTCTTCGCTAATCGTGCTTTCATTGTTCTCGCTTAATTCGTTGTTTTACCAATATTCTCTCTGAGCAAAATACTCTTTTAAGGATAGATAGCGACGCTTGCAAGACCGTTTCTTTATCTTAGACGGGTTCTCGTGTCTATGCTGACGTTTTCTTGCCAAACGAATACTTGCGCCATGGATGTAATATCCTCCATCCACTTTCTCACAGTTTTCCGAGTCAAACGAAATCGTGTACTCGTAAGTACGTTCTTTTATATTTGCTGCCATACGCTACTCGTCTTTTAGGTTCAACTTCTCCTGCCATTCCTTATCGTGAATGGAGCCTACGACTTCAAAGTCTTGCAAATAGTCTTGCGTGAAATTATGTCCGCATGCCATCGGGGAAACTTTTTCGGTTGCCATTGAGAGATAAAATTCGTGCATGACGAAGCAAGCAGAAAAAACCTCGAAACTGATGATGCCATACACGTCGTAGAGCGAGGAGGTGATGTCGTGCGCTATGCCACTCGTTCTTTTCAACACGTCACCTTCATATACCTCCTTGCCGTCCTTGTCGAGGAAACCGGTATACTGACCGACGGTATCTGTGGCAACGGCAAACGTAAAAACAGGTCGCTTATCACGGCATGGATTATTTTTTACGAGAGTCTGATCTGCCACATGGAACAGGTCGCCATAATTCCACTCCCCGTCCTCAAGACTCTTGCCCTTAAACTTGATTGTTCTCATTCTATAAATCTTTTATGTTGTAATGTTTATACCCAAATCACTGCATATAAGGAAAGAACCACGATGCTATTATTTGCAGTTGTCTTCTTCCTTAATGCCGAATGGAGTTCCATCCATGAACCAATAATTTTTTAAGGCTTGTTCATAGGTGCTATGTCCGTCAGTTACTGTATTTCGTTGTATGTTTCCATTTTCATCTTCTTCAAAGTAAGGGGAAACGGAGACAACGACATCATGTACACATACTATCAATATTGCTTGACCTCCATCGTGAGGAGCACCGTTTTGGGGTTCATTATCTGTTATCCATCCGAACGGTACATGCTCGAGCATTTCCTGCCAGCATTCTTCGGCGTTGCGGAAAGGACGGTAGGAAGGTTCGGGTTTGATGCGGAATTGCCTACTGGTAATCCATGAAGGAGCGTCAGTATCAAACCATTTGCTTAGAGAAATGTCATAAACTTGTACTTGCTTGCCGTCTACGTATGCTTGCATGACGGCGATGCGCTGTTTTGTTTCTTCTTTTGTCATAATTGTTTAAATTTATCTATACTTAGATTTTATTTTTTGGACATCATCATAAAGGTCATTTATTACCTTGCTTAGCTCCTCAAATTCTTCTTTGCTAAGAAGCCGAGGAACATTACTCCAAATCTTATCTCTTTGCTTTTTCGATATTCCCATTTTACTTTTCCTTATCGAACTTAGACTTCAAGACAACGATTCTCTTATACCTTTTAATAAAGATTCCAAATGGAACGAAAAGACCATCGTCAGCATTCAGAAACTTGCAGTCCAGCCTTTTTAAGGCGTCATTCCACACAACCTCAACAATACTTCCTGTTTCAAGGTTAGAAATGATGTCACCGATATAAATCTCCTTCCCATTCATATCTTTCTCGCCTATAAACTGACAGATAGTAGAAGGATCAACAGAAAAAGCACCACCACCTTCTATGGGAACTATGATAGCACCATTCTCATAGGAATGAAGCAAATCTCCGATTGCCCATCCTTTACCGTCAAGACGTTTTGCCTTGAACTTGATATTTTCTATTTTCATAAACTATAATTCTTCCTTTTCTATTTCAATACGCATCATAAAATTATCAGCAAAGTTATCAAAATCAAACTTGCCATCTATAGTGCCATGAAAGCGATACTTAGTGAAGCACTTCTTGCATTCACAGACCATCATATAGCCGTAAGGAGTATCACACCATCCGATAATATTTCTTGCTTCACTATGACAGCTTTTGTTATCACACTCCTTATTAGGACAATTAAGTTCCTCGCTGTACACTATAGACTCCCAATTACTAATCTTCATCGGGAGCATTTCTTTCATTAAGCTTTTATCTGCCATAACTATTCATCTTTAAGTTCGACTGGCCCATCACTCCAAGATAATTCTTTTCCGATAAGCTTCTTAATACTACCTTTTGGAAGTTGAAAACCGTGAGCACCATATTTATCTTGTGGCAGCCAATAGTTGTGCTTGACACAATCACCAGCCCACATATCAGGCTTACAGTTGAATATCCATTCACCAATATAATCTTTTGCTACCCATGCCATAACTATTCCTCCTTTTCTTCTAAGAGTTTTCTAATTTTTGTCAGTTCTTTGGTTACATTGTCTATGTTTACCATTATTCCTGCCAAAATGAATAAAATAAAACAAATCGCTAAATCCATAATTATTCCTCCATATTCTGTTGTTTTAGCCTCTTACTTTTTTCTTTAATAGCTTTCAATTCACTAAGCCAAATAAATAATTGTTTATGTTCCAAAGAACAATCTTTATTACAAATACTTAGTTCGTCTGCTTTTTGTTTGCAGTGTTCTATTGCTTCATCTAAAGTCATAGTTTTCTTTTTGTAAATCCGTTATTAACTTCATAGGTTCTATTTCCTACATAAATTTCCTTAATTGGAACAGATGGAAGCGAGGTTCTTTTCCATTGTCTCAAAGTTGGGTCAGATGTTATGGCAGTCTTGCCTAACACCTTTGCCAGCTTGCATATTTTTGGAAATTCCTTGAAAGGGTCTTCATTTGTCACCATAGTTCAATCCTCTAATTCTATATTATGTTCATCTGCGAAAATATCTTCTACATCCTCGCAATAACGACCTTCACAAAGCGTCTCGGGAAATGCTCTGTTAACAAAATACTCTCGGCAGCATAACTCGCATATTTCATCTCCATAATTATTTATCAACTCTTCTCTGGTCATTATTCACCCTCCTTTCTGATTAAATAATCGTACATAGGCTTGCGGCTTCTACGATATTTATTACATATCTTTTCTGCCTCTTCCTCTGTGTCACAAATTGCAACAACTCCATCGGGATACGTGTCCCAATATCTAATAACTTTAAATTTTGTCATATTAACCCTCCAATTCTTTTATAGCTTGCTCGCATCTTTGTATATTCAAATCCATATATGCCATAAGGTGCTCGTCCGTGCCAATACACATGCCCTTTACAAGAAAGAGACTATCCTTAACCTCTTTCATTAAATCAATAGCTTTTGCTTTATTTATTTTGTTGAACTTACTAACTGAAGACTTTAAATTTGACTTACTTAGTTTCCTCTTCCACGCCCGGCGTTCAGCACGGGACATGCCATCTTTATTAATGGAGAATGCTTCCTCTATTTTAGAGATGTTTTGACGCTCATATTCTTCGAGGACAGGAATAAGATGCGATGGAATTTGTTCTTTCATATTATTTGCTTACATATTTATAGGTATCTATTTCTGTTTTGTAATTCATATTACAACTCTCGTCTTTTGTCTAAATTAGAGGATGATAATTAGTAATTTGTAATATGCTCTGCGTACATTATTTTTCGCATAAGGCGGTCTATTTCTTTATCTGATGCTATATGGTCTATTGGGTAGCGCATAAAGTTTCCCCAATCACTTTGCTTTCGCAATTCGCCATTGGAATCCAGACCAATCAAACATCCATATCCGTCACCATTTTTATAGCCATCATGGATAAATATATTTCCATCACTTGTTACAAGAAATTCTCCTCTTTTAAATTCACTTCTTTTTAACATATTTCTCTTCTTTTTTACTCTCCCCACTGTCACTGGGGAGAAATTGTTATTACTCAGTTACCAACTCCCAGTCCTCTGCAAATACATCACTCGAAGACGGAACCCAAGAGTCGGCAC
>OKRS01001059.1_pt1 | contig 19092 bp, 20 predicted proteins | sample 1601191 | NCBI WGS metagenome assembly OKRS01 (sample SAMEA3541509, study PRJEB24748) | human gut metagenome | biome: human gut; feature: human-associated habitat; material: faeces | place: China | collected 2012
AATTATTTCATTAATTTTTTTGTTAATTATTCGTTAATGTTCATTCTCGTTAGGCAGATAAATTGCAGTTTATTTTTGTCATGAAAACATTTATACCCTGCTGAGACGAGATTTAACATTTAGGAGGTTGGCCATATCAGAAAAATTACCGAATTTAATTTCCATAACAATAAGTTTTAGTATAGTCTGAAACTCAACTGATTAATACCTACTAAGTTACAAAATTTTCTTGACTTATTGTCCTTCCCACCCCATTATTTCGGGGTGGGAAACTTTAGTTATACATCCCATAAAATACGATAATACTCCATTGGGCATCGAAGTTGTTCTGCGTTGCCTATCGAAGTTATACTTCATGATCACATGAAGTATATTAACCTAACTATATACAAAATTGGATCGAAAGCAGTATTTGTTTATACAAAATTTCTGAGATATTAAAGCGGTTAGGTTAAATAGTATTAAATTCGTATTGCGTTGTTGGCATTTTCTGTCATTTCTTGTCTTTTCTCAATAAATTTTCATATTTTTGCGGTCGGACTGCATAGCCAATCTGTTGTTGACACAGCAAGATGAGTTCTTGTAAAGCAACAAAGTTGGTAGCCTACGCCGTGCTGAGTGTAGTGAAGTCACTTATCTGACATATCTATACAAAAGCGGGTGTTGGGTGGGAAAAGCAGTCCAGACATATAAGGCGTTTATCTGACGCTCTGTTTAAGACACATCGAAATCTTGCAACCATATCGATATTTTGGTCTTGAACTTAGCAACGATAGATGTCCCGGGTGTGATTATATCAAAATCCCGTGGAGACCTTGTAAGCATAGATTGTACCCTTTTGGGCACAGTCAAATGTATTATATAGGTCTCTTTGCGGTAATGATTTTCATATCGGCGTGGGCTCTAACGTTGTCTGTTCAACCAAAATAGGCAATGCAAGAGCCTCGATGTGTGGGATGGGCAACAGGACGATTCCACGCTTTTTTGTGTCAATTTATTAACTGGGTTCTGCTTAGAATAAGTTAACACCGATATGAAAGTCGATGAACGTGCATTAAAAGATGTACACACCGTAGGAGGTGGTGAAACTCCTCCCTGTGTTGGACTTACCTCCAACACCCTCCCCAAAGCTCAAAGCAATGTATCTGCGGAAAGTTCACAAACAGGGGTGTCCACCAGAAATGCACATATAGCTGTAAAGTCTAAAGCGCAAAAAGAGGAAGATGTTCCTCATTGGTATGCCTTACGTACCACTTATGGCAGAGAGAAAAAGGCATATGACTATATGACAGCCAAAGGCATTACGGCTTTCTATCCTACCATCGATACGGTTAAACTTATAAATGGTAAGCGCAAAGTTGTTACTGAGTCACGTTTACCTAACATCTTCTTCGCTCACGGAACAGAAGAACAACTCAAACTTTTTGTTTACGACAACGTAAACCTCCCATTCCTTCGTTTTTATTATCACCATACACATATTGGCAGCAGAATAGAGAAAACTCCATTGATTGTTCCCGACTATCAGATGGAAAGTCTCAAAATAGCGTGCGCTTCAGAGGAAGATGATGTCATCATTGTCTCTGGAGAAATCCAGAAGTTCGAGAAAGGTCAGTTGGTACGAGTGGTAAAAGGTGAGTTTGAAGGTTTTATGGGAATAGTAGCACGTCATAAAGGACAACAGCGAGTGGGCATTGTTGTGGACAACTTGCTGACCGTCTTGACGGCATACGTACCGAGTGCTTATTGTGAGAAATTAGACAATTTATAAACTCATGAAAATAGACAATAACAAGTTGTCACGAGAGGAATTGATAGAGAAAGAAAAGGCCGTTGTTGCCCGGATATGCAGCGATGACGAATTCGCCTATTATTTCTTTCATGAAAAATGTCGTCCTTTGTTTAGTAAGATACTTTGGACGATATTTGGGAACAATTCTGATTATGACGAACTTGTAAACGAACTATATCTGTTGCTGAAAAAGCCAAATGCCGAGGGCGAATATTGGCATGCTTTAAAGACTTATGATTATCGAACAACATTGTTTGATTGGATTAAGACAGTTGCGGTTCGACATTTTTATAATTCAAGTAAACAAACTTTTGATATTCCTATATATATCCTTGATACGGCTGTTATTGAAAGTATGATTGGTGAAATGGACAAGGCTGTCTATCGTAAATATATGTGGTTCAAGTATGTTGAGAAGATGGAAGATGCACAAGTTGCCATCAAGTTGGATATAGAAAAGCCGAAACTCAGTAAATTGGCAAGAAAAGCCATAAGGGAGTTTAAGGCAGTTGTTGAACACAGATTTCCAGAATATTATGACAGTTTGTTTTCAAAAGAAGATAGCAACGATGTTGATATAGATGATGTAAGTAACAAACTTTCTGACGAAGCAGATAGCAAAGCAAAACTTGACATTAGTCAGTATCTACAAGCAATGCCGAACGAAAGATACAGACAGGTCGTCTATTCTTTGTTTATAAAGGATATGGAGCCAGAAGAACTATCTTTGGAAATGAACACTCCTGTGTCAAACATCTACAACATTAAGAAGCGTGCTTTAGACCAACTACGAGATTTGACTATTTATTTCAACGAGATAAGCAATTTGGAAAAATACATTAATTTGATTTCTGATGATATAAAAAGAGAAATACTTATCTCTTTATTCATAAAGCGAGCAAGCTATGAAACTGTTTGCTCCAAAATGAATATAACAGAAGTCAAATTAAAAAAGTTGAAGAAAGAGGCAATTAAAGAATTGAGAAACAAAATATTTAAGGCAAAATCATGAGCATTTCAAATAATATATTAGCTGCGTTTGTGGCTGGTGTTAGCACCAAACAGGAAGACGAGCTTGTTATGAAAGAGTTTTCTGAGAGTGAGGACTTTTCTGATTTGCTTGATGTCTTAGATGACGTGGATGCCATCGATGGAATGAATGAACTCAGGAATGAGTTCTGCGAGAACATTGATGGTTGGGAAAAGTTTAAGGATTATAATATTAACATCAAATAAAAGGAAATTATGGCGAATTACAAAAGACTGGCAGAGTTAATTGCTGATAACAAAGGTAAGTTATGCCACAAATTGGAGGGATTAACATTGCCTTCTAATGCAGATGAAATCAAGCGATTATGTATTGATTACGTAGAACATCTGACTCGTAAAGATTCAGAGTACATGAATCAATTGTCTTTGTTGGAACAGGACTTGTTGTCTCCTATACTGAAAGTTATGGAAACTCTGTATAGCTCAGATATAGAACTTAGCCAAAAGGTTAGTTCATTGATAGCTAATGAAAAGGCTCAGCCGAAAAGAACCTCAGCAAAAGCATCGAACAAAACTATTTCCAAAGAGTATGGTCCAACATTGGCAGGTGCCGCTGGTGGTACTCTTTTGGCTACAATCTGCAAGCCAAATTCATGGGGTGTGATTCTTTTGGGTTCTGTGGTTAGTGCAATAATAGGCAAAGTACTTTACAGCTTATATGTTGATAAAAGCAATATCCTTGAAGATGGGGATGCGAATGTAAAGTTTCCAGAATATTCATTAGCTTCGACTGATGTAGATAACATAATTAAAGGATTAGAAATAGCTGGTGACTGTATTGACAAGGTCTTACTTACTTATCGTAAGCATTTGGACATTTTAAATGATGAATTCAAGAAGAAGGAAGAAACTTACAATCTTGAAAAAAAATACATTGGCGTATTGGAAAGTTTCCAAACATTGTTGGGCAATCTTTCGGATATGGGGAATTCGCCAGTTGTAAAAGACAGCATAAAGAATATCAATCAAATTCTTTCAAAACAAGGGTTTGAAGCTCTTGATTACACAGAAGGGGCAAAAGGTTTGTTTAATGTCAAGGAAGATGATATTAATACTGTTGAGCAGTTTACGCCTGCTATTATCAAGAAAAATGCGTCAAAAGTCTCTTTGATTTTAAAGGGAGATGTCGTAGTTCCCACGAAAAAATAACATTGAATTATGAAAAATATTGTTGGTATAGATTTTGGACATGGTGAGACTTCTGCTGGTTTTTTAAATTCTGATAATGTTATTGGAAATGAAGTGCAGATGTCAGACCTGAATATTGTCGGAGAAGAAAAAGTAATACCTTCTGTTGTTTGTATTATGCCAAGTGATGAGGTTGTAATATCGCCAAGTGCAAATCAAATAGCAAAGGCAAAAGAGTTTGGTATAAGCTTTAAGGATCCTTTAATTGGGAGCGAAAAATACTCTAAAATATCAGATTCAAACTTACGTTTTTTTGAGATGTTCCTCTCCAAAACTTATGAGGCAATAAAAGGAAATTCAAATAATCCATTACTTGTCTCACAAGATGGAGAAACTGATTTCCTTGTTTATATAGCATGTCCTTCTGGATGGAATGACGAGCAAATAGAAGCCTATAAAGAATTCACAAATTCAACTTGTAACATTCCTGTCGTCGATATCGTTAAAGAATCAAGGGCAGCGTACATCGCTGCACGTCGCGCTGTTATTGGTGGTATTAGAACACAAGGAGGAAACGTTTTGATGATAGATTATGGTTCTAGTACAATAGACTTTACTTATTTCAATAATGAAAGCCGATTTGAGCCAGTTCATGAGGGATATAAACTTGGAGCAAGAATAATAGAGGAAACTTTTCTTGAATATCTTAAGGAGCATGAATCTGAAGCTTATGAGAATATTTCATTAGTTGAAGAGAACTGTGGTTCAATTAAAGGCAACAATGTTTTGCTTTACGTAATAAGAAAGTTAAAAGAGGAGTATTTTAGTTCTCCTAACCAAGAAAGATTCGAACTTTCTATAGACTTAAGTAGAATTCTTCTCGATAAATCGCTTCGTGGAAGATATATAGAACCTTCTTCTGGGGAGGGATATTCAAAGCAAGAAGTTCTTGAAATTCTTTCTGTTTACATAAATGATCTTGCAAATATGCTTGATGTTTTTTTGACCAAGGAAGGTGTTTCTTCAATTGATAAAGTTATATTGACTGGAGGAGCTTCAAGAATGTTCTTTTTTAAAGAACTTGTGTCTCAGAAATACAATGTTAGCAAAGATAACGGAACTCTAATTGTTGACCTCAACCCAAGTCTAACAATATCGCGAGGGATTGCTGCATTCGGCTACATGAACGAAAAAAACAATTTGGTTGATCCGCCATTATGGAAGTCCGTTGAAGAATGGATTCACAATCAATTGCCACAACTCCTCAAAGCGACTATAGAGAAATGCATAGGCGACATGTACTATTCTGAATTTTCTAACATAACTAGTAGATATGAAGATGGTTATATTATTAAGGATAGTAAGCATAATCTCGATGGATTAGAGGATGAACTTATAAATTTGCTAAATAGATGGTCTGCCAGTGGAGATGTTATGGCTGAAAAAATTAATTTAGCTGTTCAAAATAGCATGATATCGTCCATAAAAGAAAAATTGTCAGCTTTTGCCAAAACGTGGGGATTGGATGTGGTTGATTCTGATTTTTCTTTTAATATAGAACTGGATATAAGTGCTTCTTTAACTCCAGATTCATGCCAAAGCTTGATACATTATATTTGGGAGGAAGCAAAAAAGTTTATCAACGATAGAGATTTTTGGCCTTGGGATGACAGTACGAGTCCTTATAGAGATCGAGATTTAGGGAACAGAAAATCAATAGTGCGCAACATGAACACTAACTTGCGTACCTATTTCAATGGCTTAGACTATATTAGTCCCTTGGATGATACAATTTCTGATATAGCAACCATGGTGAGGGCAAAAGTTCGAGATTTTGTAGATAATGCAAAACTTCAGCAGTATAGATAGATAAAGATATAGGCTGTTCAATTTGATATTTTCTATTTTTCAAGTAAATATCACAAATTGGACAGCTTAAAAAAACTTATTCAAATGAGTGCTCTTATATTTTACGTAGGTGAAGAGGAATGCAGCTGTGTCTTGCAAGAAGAACCTGTTTTGGAAAATCACATGATACTGTACGATTTGCGTATTTCTGATGATATGGTTATTGTCCCTACGCTACTATACGAAAATACAGATGGAAAGTTTACAATTTATCCAGCAAAAGTAACATCAAAAAAAATCCCGATAAAATTAGGTTCTTTGGATACACTCAATAAAGAGGAAAAAGACAACCTGCGTAGATTCATAGCTCTCTTATATGGTGCAGTTCTTTCCAACAGAAATAATCCTGATTTGTCAAAGATTTCCTTATATTTCTCTTTTCCATTAGAAAGGTTAAGCGTTTACCAAATATCAGAACTTAAGGCATTCTTAAAAGACGATTGTTGTGTTCCTGTACAAGAAATAATACTGTCTAAACAAATTATGCAAGGCTATGTCTTCTATAATTTTCGTATAGCACTATCAACAATAAAGAATCAAAACGAAGAATGTTTAGTAATTGATTATGGAAAAACAACTACAAAAACTTACTATAAAGGAAATGAGGGATATATAGCTCATTGTTTTGCAGTTGGAACTGATGAAATGACTAATTTAGTTTTTGAGTATCTTATAAATTGCAACACAGAATCTAAAGAAAACTATGATTTGATTGTAAAAGAAATAGGAGAAACAGAAGCTCGAAAAAGATTAGTTTCGTATGTGAGGTATTACTTACGTGATAGCTCTTGTTCTCCAAATAATGAAAAGTATATGCCACCTATTTCATGTGATTTGGGTAGGCTACTATTTGACCGTAAATACAGAGGAAAATATATAGAACCAGATGAGTTTGATTTTAAACGTGAACAATTTTTAGAGATAGTCAGTAAGCATATTCTAAGACTGTGGAGGATTCTAAGAATTATCAAAAACGATATAAATGGACAAAGACCAATTAAGATAATGTTGATAGGAAGCGTTGAAGGAAGTCTTGCGTTAAAAGAACTTGTTGAGGATATTTTTAATGTTTCAAAAGCGTGTTCAACTCTTTACATAAACTTTAATACACCATTTTGTTATTTACAAGGAGCATCTGGGTTTGTTTCCTTATTGAAAGCGGAAAATCATTAAAATATTATCAGTTATGCCAGAATTAGTACAAAATCAATCATACGAATTGCAAAAAGAGCAATTCAATGATAGCTTAGCTCAAGTTGCGACAGCAACAATGATAGCTCAGAGTCTTTCTATGTGCCTATCTCGTAAACATCTTGTAAATATAGATAATAGTCAATATTTCAAGCTTGCAAGACGTTCTGCGCCATCAAAATCCTTGCTTAATACAAGTTGGATAAAGATAAACCAAATAGGAAAGCCTGTGAATGATAATCTGCATGTATGCTTTGAAACCATGCAGAACATTTTGCAGTCATGCGCAATACCTCATACACGTTTACTGTTTCTAATTGCAGGGAACGGTACTTGTTTTAACCTCTATTTGGGAGTATACGGTGATGAGATTTCCATAATGGATTTTCAGTCAGATGTAAACAACTTTATCAATGTAAGTTGGAAAGGATTATCATGTAATCCTGTTTGTGAAGAAAGTCAAGAGTATTGTGACATTAAAGAATGTCTTGATGAGAGATATTCCTCAGTTCATGCTATTACAGGTATACCTTGTGTTAATGCAGAAACAGGTTATCCAGATTCTGTTGAATACCTAATGGGTGGGCAACGACATGGAAAAATGGCCTACCTCGTTGTCGCTGAGCCAATTGATGAACAAGAAATTGACAATATCATATCTACTTGCAATGAAATGCAAGGACAAGCAGAATCAATGAAATCGTTTTCTTTTGCAGAGAGTATGCAAAGAGGTCATAATGAATCCATATCACAAGCTCATAGTATAACTCAATCTGAGTCTGATGCTATAGGTGAGAATAGAAAAGATTCTAAAATGATAGGTAAGTCATTGCTTGTGGGAGGTGGACTTATTGCTGCGGGGGTAGCATTTCCTTCTATTATGCCATTTATTAATGTTATAGACTTCTTGGCTTCTCCTGTATCTAATGGTGGCTTAGGTGGTATTAGCGTTTTATCAGCTATGATACCTCAAAAGACTAAAACGCATACGACGCAGCATGGAACAAGTGACACTACAACAAACACACATGGAACATCTGAAAGTTACACTAAATCTATAACTAAGAATTTGGTTAATGCACATATTTCTCATATAGTCGAACACCTCAATAAACAGAAGATTAGATATGAAGAGGGAAAAGCAATTGGTATGTGGAATGTTGGATGTTACCTGTTCTCAAACGCAGGAAACACAACAAGTCCACTTCAATTAAAATCTATTCTTAGTGGAAAAGATTCTGTTTATGAACCTATTAGATTCCATGATATAAGTTCGTTCTGTGAAAATGCTGGAAGGCATAGTTACTACGGCTTTCTAAAAGCACCATATATAGAGACGCTTGTCAAGACATCTAATAATAGCTCACCTACCGCATTTTCTCATCCTTTTGGTACAAACTTTAATGGGTTAACCACAATGTTAACAACTAAAGAACTTGCGTGTATGGCAAATTTTCCCTTACACAGTGTTCCTGGTATTAATGTCGTTGACGCTACTCCTCCTTTTAAGATTTCAGTACAAGAAGGATTAGAAGGAAGTAAGTGTATCAATATGGGACATCTTATGTGGAGTGGCACGAAAACGAATCTTACTGTCAAACTTCCCCTTGACACCCTCTCTCGCCATGCCCTTGTCTGTGGTGTAAACGGTAGCGGTAAGACCAATACAGTATTAAGCGTTCTTGACGGTTTTATGAAAGCAGACCGTCCTTTCTTTGTTATAGAACCTGCCAAGACAGAATATGTAGATTGGGCAATAGAATACAATAAAACAGTCAAAGACCCGAAAAAGAAAATTAAGATATTCATTCCAGGTTGTGAGAGATATGCGAAGGGTGGAATAACACCAGACAAATTGCAGTTGAATCCATTTGAAGTAATAGATCTTCCTAACAGCGAGATGAGAGTAATTTCTCACATCGACCGTCTAAAGGCTACGTTTGCATCAGCATTCCCGATGCAGGATATTCTTCCTGTCATCATGGAGCATTTATTGTATAAGCTATATACCGACAAGCACCAGATGCTTGACAAGGATGACAAGGCCAATTATATGAAAAAAGGATTCCCTACGCTTGCAACCGTGAATGCTCCTTTTATTGACGAGTTAATGTCTGACATAGGCTATGCTAAAGAGAATACACAAAACATCTCTGCTGCATTGCGGACTCGTTTCCAAAGCCTGAAATATGGATGGAAGAATGAATTACTCAACAACGAGAAACTATGTGGAAAGACTTGGAATGATGCCAAGAAAGTATGGGAGGATTGTGAAATGACATGGGAAGAACTGTTTGGCTCCCCTGTTGTTGTCAACCTTTCATACGCTGGTGACGACCAAGATAGGGCCTTCATCATGTCTTTATTACTCCAGTTCCTCTATGAATATCGAATTGCAGAATCAGAAACTGGTAAGGTGGACTTCAATTCAAACAAATGCCGTCACCTTGTGGTTGTGGAAGAGGCACATCGTGTGATGGCTAACTGCTTGAATTCTGAATTGCCACAATATAAGTCGGGACAGATGTTCAGCAACTTCCTTTCTGAAGTTCGTGCCTACGGACAGGGCATGATGGTAGTTGACCAAGTTCCTACACGACTGATAGAGGATGCCATCAAAAATACCAATGTGAAAATCATCCATAAATTAGTGGCTTCGGATGACTCGCAACGTATAGCTGAATGTATCGGTCTGACACAAGAGCAGCAAAAGGTGATAGCCAAATTGTCTATTGGTCAAGCTGTTTTAGCAGGATTCAATAGTGCGAATGTTGGTTCAAGTGATAGTTCCGACATCTATTTGGCACAAATCAACAAGATGAAGTAAAAAATGAGATAGGTTTTGCAAAATGCCTTTCTCTATAAATAATAAAAGAAATACTAAAAAACATGGCAGAAGAAAAGAAATATACAGGATATGGCACTTGTTCGTTTGCCAATGGCGAATATACAGGTGAGTTAGTCGATGGCGTTCGCCAAGGCTATGGTGTGTTTAATTTCTCCAATTATGACATTTATGATGGCGATTGGGAAGCTGGCAAGATGCATGGTAAGGGAATTTATAAATTCTACGATCCTATCAAGGACAAATACGCAAATACATATGAAGGAGACTTCAATAATGGATTGCGCGAGGGAAAGGGTAAAATGACCTATGCCAATCATGATGTCTATGTAGGCTCATGGCAAAACAACCATCGTACAGGCAATGGTATCTGTTGGTTCGGAAGTGGTGATGTATTCCAAGGAATATGGAAGTTCAACCAAATGGTACGTGGCGTATTCAGAAAAACCAATGGTGAAGTTTTTGACGGAGAGATAAAAAATGGCAAATTCAATGGCTATGGCAAACTGTTTTGGAGTAATTCCAAATGGTTTGAAGGTATCTTCGTTGATGGTAAACCATACAACGGAATGTTGTTCACAGTAGATGGCAAGATTTCTGAATATAAGGACGGAGAACAATTATAAAAAAGCGTATGGGCAAACAGAAGGTCATCATGTTGTTGATAACGTATAAATGCAATCTGCGTTGTAGTTATTGTTATGAGCCAAAGGTTAGCAACTTTAAGATGAATGTGACAAAAGCCAAAAATATCATCCAAGAGCAAATGGATGCGTTGGGCGATGAGTATGAGACTGTTGAAATTCAGTTCATGGGTGGCGAACCGTTATTGGAATTTCCTCTTATCAAAGAATGTGCTGAGTGGCTTTGGTCAACACCTATTACTGACAAACAAATGATGTTGTTTGCTCCTACCAATGGAACCTTGCTGACAACCGAGATGAAAGAATGGTTTGCCAAGAATAAAGACAGAATTCATTTGGGATTGAGCTTTGACGGAGACATGGCTATGCAAAATGCCAATCGTTCATCATCATTCCATAATGTTGATTTGGATTTCTTCGTCAATACTTGGCCAAACCAAAGCGTGAAGATGACCATTTCGCCAGACACGATTTCGAATATGGCGAATGGTGTCAAGTTCCTGCATCGGAAAGGTTTCAAATATATATCTTCCGACTTGGCGATGGGAGATTCCGTGGGGTGGTCTAAGGAAAAACTTGGCATTTATCAAACGGAATTAAAGAAATTGGTTGAGTATTACATAGCAAATCCCCAGTTGGTACCATTCTCTATGTTGAGAGTTGATATTAATGCCATTATGCACTCGAATGCTGAAAACTATAAAACATGCAGTTGTGGTGAGGATATGGTATGCGTGGATTGGACTGGAAAAAAATATGCTTGTCATTTGTTTTCCCCTGTGACAATATCAAAGGATAAAGCAGAAAAGGCAGTTAAGGCTATTGATTTCAAAGACCATTCATGTTTCAACAATGGCAAATGCGCAAAATGCATTCTCAATATGGTCTGCACTCATTGCTATGGAATGAATTATGTTTGCTCGGATGACATCAATACGCCTTCGCCTTTCCACTGTAGCGCATTCAAACTGCTGTTTGTGGCAAATTGTCGTTACCAGTTGCAAATGGCAAAGAGAAATGAGGATAATGCTACTATACAGCAGACAAACAAGGTAATCAATAAAATCGTATAATCAAAAACGAAAATAAAAATGGAAAATGAGATGTTGGAAACCAACGAAAAGTTGGAACAGATAGAAGCAAATGCGTTGGAAAATACAGATGAAGTAACTCCTTTAGAGAATACAAATGAGTCTGTAGAACCGACAGAGTGTGTCAATGAACCAAGTATGGAAATGAGCAGCTGTATGTGTATGGGTAGCTGTGGGTCTAACTACAGCGTTAGTACAAACTGTATGTGCATGGGCAGTTGTGGGTCAAATTATCACAAGTAGATGGGATTGGAATCATTAGAGAAAATCGAAACTATCCCTATCAATGAGGTAGTGGATGATAAGTTGGAACCATTGGCTGATAGTTCCAACGAATATATTGAGTCTGCATCATTAGAAGAAGTAGAGAATTTGCAATCACGTTATGAAGGTGCGGAGCTTGTTACAGATTTGGAAATGTCAGAAGGCATAGCAGATTATCTTGAAAATGTAGAGGAAATAAAGTATGAGAACTGGCAGAATCTCTCTTTGGAACAAAAGGAAGAGGTTCTGAATAAGATAGAACAGCATATTGCCGCTATAGAACACCGCCCTGCCCTAAAAGTCGAGTTGGAAAACTTGCCTGAAAGAACTCTTGGCTACCAAAGTGCACCAGAACACAAGATAGTGCTTAATTCAATGTATGTAGGTTCGTCTGCTCCCAATATACATAAGGAGGTTATTAATACAATCATTCATGAAGGGCGACATGCTTATCAACATTATAATGTGGATGTAAAATGTATTCATGAGTCTGGAGCAGAAGTGGAAACATGGCGTGAGAACTTCTACGATTCGCAATATCAATATTATCGGAGTACAGGCCAAAGGATAGTTATTCCATACAATGATGGCTCTTTGCACGATGTGGATTTCCGACTCTATTACTATCAGCCTGTTGAAATTGACGCTAGAAATTTTGCAGACGATGTGATGAAGAGATTGGAAGAGAAAGGAATAGTTTAATTTATACTCAGAAGAAAGGCTCATGAATAAGTCGAATTTAACTATAATGCTATTCTTTAGTGTTTTAGGGTTAACATTCTTCACCTCTTGTAAAGGTTCGGCTGGCAAGAAAGCAGCGACCGAAACATTGGAGTTCATCGAAAAGAAAGCGGCAAGCAAGGCTGCCAGTAGTGTTGAAAGAGAGGCTGGGCAAGTGGAACGTGCGATAGAGGAAAATGCAGACGATGCCTATTGCTCAACAAGAAACAGTCGTCCAAGCCGTCCGAGGCATCTTTCTTCTTATGATGATGGTGACAACGATTATGAAGATACTCAGTCGCAGGCTTATTATGCCACATGTCCATATTGTAATGGCGGTGGTATAGTTTATGTCACTGATATGTATGGAAATGTGTTGGTTGATTATTATGGCAATCCACAAACTATAACATGTGGTAATTGTGGCGGTAGTGGACAAGTAATTGTTTATCAATAAGATTGTTTCTAAAATATTGGTATCTGCCATAGGAAAAATGGAAAACAATAATACAAGCAAAAGCATTATAGGCTGCTACCTTTACGATGACCTGAGCATATCATACTGTCTCAACAAAGACAAACATGCGATAGGACTAATTTTTGATGTTGACAAAACGAATGGTAATGTATGGGTGATGGCTCTTAAAGACAGCGACTGCATTGGCGTACATACACCCAACGAACTACCTAAGACGGATGCTGACTTCGAAAAACCTGGCTATAACAGACTTGAATGGACTGTTGCAGAGTGCAGACATTGGGAGAAACTGCTTATCAATGTGTGCGGATGTTGCTTAGAAGAAATTGTTGACGGCTTTGAGGAACACTGCAGAGGTTATTCGTTTGATACGGACAAGGCGAACGAAACACTTTCAAAAATAGGAATTGACATAGGCGAAAACGGCTATATCTATTGGACTTCTACAATGGAGAATAATGGTTGGGCTGAGGTTGTAGGTTGTGGCGAAATTATAGAAGATCCTATGCCTTATACTGATGACGAAATTTCTGAATGTAGAATACGTTTCGTTGGACGTTTGGATATCAAAGAACTGAAAATAGAAGACCTGGCATTTTAAAAGCTTAATCATCATAAGGGAAAGACTTGCAGACCATGAAAATATTAAGGTTTGCAAGTTTTTCATTTTCACATGTGATAGATTGTCTACAACCATTCTCTCTATAACATAAAATGTATAACTATAAAAGATTAAAGATATGAATAAACCAAGTATTATAGACACTGCTGCTTTGAAAGACAAACTGCAAGAGTATGCAACAAAAGTCGGTCGTATTAGTGCTCGTCCACTCTTGTTGCTCTATTTCATCATGGTCAGCAAGGGCACTCCCAAAAGTGATAAATTGATGATTTTGTCAACCATATCCTATTTGGTGTTCCCAGTAGATTTGATTTCAGCGAAGCGTCTGCCTATCATCGGATGGATAGACGAGTTTTTTTCTCTTTCAGTTGTCTATCAGAAAGTGAGCAAGAACATCACACCAGAAATCGAACGAAAGACAGATGCATTGCTTGACAAATGGTTTCCTGAATATACCAACTACATTGAAGTCTTTGATTGATGGTAAAAGCAATTAAATTCAAAATTAACATTTAAATATATAACACCTATGGAAGTAAAAATAAAATATTCAGAGCTTCAAGATTTTATCTTGCATAATTTCAAGAAAGAAGTGTCGTTGGCATTTGTCGCTCCATCTACAGTTTCTGTGTCAACGAAAATAAAGTTTTTAGGCTTTGCGAAGAGTATTGGTGTAGAGCTGTGTGTTGAGAAAGCAGATGGTTCCAACCTACACATAGCATATAGTGGTAAGTTAGGAGTTGAATTGCTTATCACTCCTGCCATTTCTTTCTTGAAGAGGCTTTTGCCAGACAAAACGAACTTTATAACTCAGAACTCAAACAATCGAGTAGTCGTAAACCTGGCAGAAATAGAGCAGTTAAAAGGTGTGCTTGAAAAGGTAACACTGAAGAGTATATGTCTTGATGAAGAGCATGTTGTAATTGAGTCTTCCTTGAACATACAAAATTGTAAGTAGGCTTATAGCCAGACACATTAATAATTCGATTATGTTTACTACGCAGTTTTGGCTCATTGTTATAGGCATTGCTCAAATGATTGGTTGCAGTTGGATTTTCAGTAAATTCCAAAAACGGGCTTACAAACGGGAAATCCGAAGCAGACATTCTTATGTCTTGTTGGCTAAGTTGCTGGCAGAAGAAGAAAAACTTAGGTGCAACATCAGTAAATGCAATGAGGATGGTACAGGAGAAGTGTATCTTGGCTTACCGGAAGGGATAGTAAAGGTGTTTTCTCTTGGAAATGGTAGATTTGCTATTTCTCTTGTTGGAGCTGTTATTATAAAAGACTTGCATGTAGACATGGCTCGTGAGATTTGTAAAGATTTGAACACTAAGGAAAGTAGAGTAAGGTATAGCGTAGGCTTTGAACCGGCTTTTTCCAAAACAGGAATTTCTATTACTTGTGACTTTGAGGAAGATGGCGACGATGAAACTACCGAATACGATATTCTTAGTTATGCCAAGACATATTTAGAGCCAAAGCAACAAGAACTACAAACAATATGGACTCAGAAAATGGAAGAAATTCAATAATACAAAAATATAAAAGACATGAACACAAATAAATACTTCAAGTTAGGCTTAATCACAATGTTTTTAGCCTTTTTCGGACAGTTGTCCTTCGCCCAAGAAGTGATAGTGGCTGACACTATTGATGCAGAAGAAGCATTTGGCAAAAAGCCCATCACCCAAGTACCATTGGAACAATGTGAACTGATAGACACCTGTAGCATTGCCAAGTTTGCCGTTGTTTCAAAAGGTGGCAAACAGGGTATCTATGACTTGGAGAAGCATGAGAATGTAACGGAGATAGATTTAGATGTTGCAGGTTTCTCACGTCGTTATGTGTCAGAAGATGGCATTGAAGTATTTTACTTCTATGTAGAAAAAGGGATTGAGTGTGGCACTATTGGCGTGGTCGGAGGAAACAATCAAACTGTTGGTGTATGGATGGACAATCCTGAATATGTAGCAAAACTTGATGAATGCACGACAATAGATAGCGTGATGACTCAGAAATGCGAAGATGTTTTGTCTGAGGGGTTGAAAATGTTGAATGGAACATACGGACAGATTGCTGTTATAGATGCACAAACAGGAAGACTGAAATCATGGGTTGCATTGGAGAAAAATAGAGATGATTATTTAGAGGGCAAGCTATTGAAACAAGCATGTAGTCCTCGCATTTTGACACTTGTAGGCATTACTCCTATGTTGGCAGATATCAATGGTTCACTCGATGACATGATGGATTTGTGCGGTGGCATATATAATATAGGTGACAGCATCAGCATTCGTGACCATAACTGGCGGTCTGGCGGTTATGGTGTAATGACTTGTCGCCAAGCATTGACACATAAATCTAACGTGGCTATGTTCAAGATACTCTTGGTAAATCGTGGCGACAATGCTTTTAGTATATGGAAGAAAATGACAAGTGACGAAAAGCAAACAAACGCTATGGAATTGGCGGCACTCTTTAATGGTGCCTATCAGAGGAATGCTTTGACATTCCCGACTTTGCAAGGTGACTCAGTAACTGAAGAAACATCTGACAACATTACGCCTTTGGGACGTAAATATCTGCAAGAGGTATTAATCGGTCTGAACAAAGGAAATGGCATACAAGCATCTTATGCCCCAAAGAAAGTGGATATAGCAGGAGTATATGGCAACTATCAAGGCAAAGAACTTGAAAATGGGGAACATAAATTGGCAGAAATGGCATTTGTTGGAGTATTCCCTGTAAAGAAACCTCGCTATGCCTTGGCTGTAATCATCAATAGACCGAATGAACAAACTCGTGGTCCAAAGGATTTAGCCAATGGCATCGTGAATAATCTTGTGGAATGGTTGTCTAAACATTAACACTTGGAAATTATGGAAGAGGTTATCTACAAACATGAAACGAATGGTGAGTTCACTGGAATCTATGCGCAAATAGAAGATGGCAAACTCATCATTACGGAGCAAGATATGGGTGAGTTTGAAAAAGAATATTCGAGAGATGGAGAAGTAGAGTCTTTCGTATTCTTTGACGTGGCAAATACAAATCGTCTGATGAGGTCTTTGCAGGCATCTGACGACTATAGTCTTATCGAATCATTAAAAAAGAAGTTCAAAAAATATGGGAGTTGCATGAAAAGCGAGATTTGCTATTATTGCGATGAACATGACATCAAGTATCAAACACAAGTATATTATTGATAGAACAATATGACACAGCAAGCCAAGATTCCCATATTATTGAAATAATATTGTCGGAAATATTACGTTATTGATAGATTAGAGGTTACATTTGCCTCTATACTATCATAAACTAAAAAGAATCGAAATATGGAGATAAGATATGCAACAATAAGCAAGACTGGTAGAAGGCATAATAACGAGGATGCTTACAAGGTCATTGATATGCCACAAGACAACCGGTTTATGGGAATAGTCTGTGACGGTATGGGTGGTCATTCCTTTGGAGAGACTGCCAGTGAAACGGTATGCAATACTATATCTGACTTTTGGAAGAAGCATATCAGTACGCCCGATTGTGACTCAAAGGTAAAACTCGCTTGCAAGAAAGCAAATTGTGCTATTGATCAAAAGGCATTTGAGCTTCATCATGCAGAGATGGGTACGACTATGGTCATGGTAAGTATTGAAAACGATGTGGCAACCATTGCGCATATTGGTGATAGTCGTTGTTATGTACAAAGACCTGGTGATGGATTACTTTATCAGACAAAAGACCATATCCGGCTTGATTTTGGATGGGAGGTTGTTGCCAAGTGCTTCTTCTCTTACCGCCCAGAAGTGGCAGTACCAGACATCCGACAAATCAAACTACAGACTGGTGACAGAGTTTTACTTTGTTCGGACGGACTGTACAAAAGCATGGCTCCTGACATTTTGCAAGCAAGGATGATGGATGACAAACCATTGGTAGAGATACTTGACGTTTATGATTACCTTTGTGAAAAACAAGGAGATGACAATTATACGGCAATACTGATTGAATGTTTCTAAATTTTAGAAAAAGAATGATGAAGACTCGTTATACATTGTTTGTATTGGGCTTTGCACTGTTATTTATAGCTTCTTGTAATAGAGAAGATATAAGCATTACTTATTTCAAACAACTACAAAATACATCTAACAACGCCAACAAGGAAGACTCCTTGATGATACCTTGTGGATTTATAGAATATGACTCCGTTCGATTCTCGGATGGTTCATATGCCGTACATCGTTTGCAATATGCACCACAGAACAGTCTGACGGAGTTCTTTGATAACAAGGGACGAACGATTGCCACGATAGCAAGAGCATCGGAATGTTATGCACAAACTCTTGTGTATGATTACGATGATGAAGGACGGTTGTCTCATCTCCTCCAATATAAAAGTGAAATCTTTGAAGGATTGGATTCTGACAGCACAAGCTATGGAAGGAATAAAGAAGGATATCTTGGCTTTCGGCAAATGATAGCAAATATGGATTATGAACATCCTGATACTGCAAAATACCAACAGACGAACATCGAATATGATAAAGATGGCGATGCTGTAAAAGCCTATATTGTATATGGCAGTGATAGCATAGTTGCTCTGAGTGGATATAAGTTAGCCATAGCGGTAAAACCTTGTCTGAGTTTTTGGCAAAGCGACTTGTATGGCGGCTTTTATATCTTCCATGTAAAGATGGAACCTAAAAGAAAGAATTTGCAAAATTATAAGGTTTGCCGATTTGCAGATTATCTGCCCTCAATGGAGTCGGAATATCGGAATGGGCGCATCGTCAAAATGGTATGGCACCATGATTCATGTATAGAGCCAGATGATAAAGATCTTGTTTTCATCCCAGTAAGAACAGGTGACTTGAATGTATATTCTGTTACATGGGAAGATGGCAGCAAACATCAACGTGTGTATAAAGACGGGCTGTTGGCATATATGCAGGAAATCAGCAAGTATGGCACAGTCTTGAGAAAGGAAACATATTTTTTCCCGTCTAACAGCAAAGTAAAGGTTACATATGAGACCATTGATTATAAAACCAAAGCATTGAAGACACAATCAACTTCAGTCATGGATGTTCCTAACATAGAAATGTATCATGAGGATATGAATGTTGACAGTGGTGATTATAGATGGGAAAATTACTACAACAAATAAAAATGTATATGGATTTTAAAATGATTATTAAGAAAGGCTTTCTTCTATGTTGCGTGTGTCTCACCATCTGCTTGTTTAGTTGCAATCGGAAAAACAAAGCTGGTGCTCGACACGTAACAACAAACATAGAGGTCTCTAAAACTGTACCGACAGTCTGTTTGTATACATTGGGAAATGTATCAACAAACT
>OKRS01001060.1_pt1 | contig 19092 bp, 7 predicted proteins | sample 1601191 | NCBI WGS metagenome assembly OKRS01 (sample SAMEA3541509, study PRJEB24748) | human gut metagenome | biome: human gut; feature: human-associated habitat; material: faeces | place: China | collected 2012
GAACTCGGCACCATACATCAGATTTCATCAAGCTCTTTCGAGCAACCGGCTCCTGCCGTTGAACAGCAGGGACTATCACAGGCTTTCACTCTCGGTGAATATTTCTTTGAAAGACCTTTCACGGAGAATGAGAAACCATTCACAGGACTCGGTCCGCTCTACATCCGCCGCTCATGCATGCACTGCCACATCGGTTACGGCCACGGCAAACGACAGCTAAAATATGATTCAAACACCATCGGCAACGGATACATTCTGATGATTACCGACGAGAACGATATCGTGGTGCAGTCGTTCGGATGGGTTGCCATGGGACAAGCCACAGTTCCATTCAAGCCGCAGTTTGACGAGAAGAAGGTAGACATTGCATGGAACGAATACACCGACCAATGGGGCAACCAGTTCCCCGACGGCGAGAAATACTCACTCATATACCCCGAAGTAACGCTAAAGCCAGGATGCATATACGGCAAGCTGATAGACAAATGGGGCAACGAGGTGCCGCTCTCCAAGGCAAAGGTGCGCTTAGAGTCGTCTATCGGATTTATCGGCAGCGGACTGATTGACGCCATTCCCGACGAGGACATCCTTGACCAATACCGCAGCGAAGGAAAACACGCCACGCTCAATCCCCAGTTCTGGGACAATACGGCAAAGGATTTCGTGAAAAATGCCGACGGCACGCTTGCTGTAGAAAACGGCGGAATAGTATACAAATTTGACTATGCCCTCGACCGTGCATCAGTAATGTCCGATGCTTCGTTCTGGGAGGTGCAAAACGTAACGAGAGACGACTTCCGCTCTCACTACATCCCCAAGGAATATTGGCAGTTTGCTGCTGCCGACCCCGACGTAACAAGCAAGTTCTATCAGTATTACCCACAATGGAACAAGACAGGCGACCCGGCAAAAGACATTATAGCCTTTGGCAACGCCACAGACTTGCCTGTAGAAATGAAGGAGTCGGACTATGTAAACTATATGGTGTGGCACCGCGGAGTGGGCATCCCGGCTGCAAGAAACACTCTCACCGATGACTTTAAAAAGGGTAAGGAACTCTTCACCCAGATAGGCTGCGCAAGTTGTCACCGTCCAAGCTGGACCACAGGAGAAGACAAGATTCGCGACCCCTACGGACGTTTCTCTGCCGAAGACACACGTATGGTGCGCTACCCCAAACAGAAGATATGGCCCTATTCTGACTTCGTGCAACACCGCCTCTTCATGAAGAACGATCTGCGCACAGGATGGTGCAAAACGGCACCGCTGTGGGGACGAGGATTGCAGAGCCTCTGTGCCGGACATTCTGACCGCCTGCACGACTGCCGTGCCCGAAATACTCTCGAGGCCATCATGTGGCACGGATGCATTGGCGAGGGCGGACAGAGCGATGCTCTCTGGGCTGTAAAGAACTTCCGCAACCTGACGAAAGAGCAGCGCAAGCTCGTAATAAAATTTGTTGATTCTATTTAATCTGGAATAAAACAATATTTTTTTAAAATATAAATGAGAAATCTGAAATTTTCTATCATCATCATTGCAGTGGCAATCATAATAGTGCTTGCCGCTGCAACTATCGTTGAGAGTGTTAATGGTACGCAGTTTGCCCATCAGAACATCTACGGTTCTGTGTGGTTTCTTGCACTCTGGACAGTGTTTACAGTCGTTGCCACGGCTTACATCCTTAAAAGAAAACTATACAGGCGGATAAATGTGTTCCTTATCCATGCCTCCTTCCTCGTAATCCTCCTCGGCGCCCTCCTCTCGTGGACCACAGCCCAGAGCGGCACCATACACCTCCGTCTCGGCGAGGCAACAAACGTAATGAAGACCGCCGAGGGAAAGTTTGTAGACCTTGGCTTCAAGGTGGCTCTGAAAACGTCCCGCATGGACTGCTACCCCGGCACGGACGCTGCCATGGACTACGTTACGGAGATTACGACAAGCGATGAACTACTCGAAATCTCAATGAACAAGATCGGCTACTACCACGGCTTCCGCTTCATGCAGTCGGGCTACGACAGCGATATGCAGGGTTCTATCCTCGGTGTATACCACGACCCGTGGGGCATCGCCGTCACATATCTGGGCTACGCCCTGCTACTTATCTCGCTCATTGCCACACTCTTGGGCAAAGGCACTAAGATGCGGCAGCTCTACAGAAAGGCCACTGCCGGCAATGTCCTCAAGGGGGCAGCCGTGGCTGTCGTCATGGCTCTCTCGCCCCTCTTCTCCCTAAACTCACAGGCGCAGGAAAGGATAAACATCGATAGCCATGTGGCTGACGGATTCGGAAGAGTCTGCGTGCTCTACAACAGCCGCATCACGCCGATAAACACTGTTGCCGTGGACTTCGTCACCAAGCTCTGCGGAAAGCCCTCGTGGGACGGGCTATCCTCTACGGAGGTATTCTGCGGATGGGTGTTCGACGTACCCTACTGGGAAACGGTAAAGATGATAGAAATCAAGGACAAGAAAGCGCAAGAGCTGCTCGGACTGAACAACAAATGGGCTTCGTTCAACGATTTCTGGGATGAATACAACGAATACAAACTGGACAAACCACTGAAGGAGGCTCTGCGGAAAGGCGATACGAAGATGCAGAAAAGTTTGCGCGACGCCGACGAGAAGTTCAATATCGTGCGCATGCTCTACGGCGGCGAGATGCTGAAGATTTTCCCCTACCGCCAGGCTGACGGCAAATACAAATGGTTTGCACCCGGACAGTCCCTCGGCAACATAAATCTGAACGAGCAGGAACTCACCTTCGTGCGCAAGTCGATGGACTATCTTGCCGAGAGCATCATCACCGGCGACAACTCTCGTGCAAGCGAGATTGTGAAGAAAATATACAGTTATCAGCACGTGAGGGCAAATGACGTAATTCCCTCTAAATTCTTGATTTACGCCGAAGTATTCTATAACAGTTTGAACACACTTCGCCTGCCCACGATGCTCTATCTCGCCCTCTCGCTGCTGCTCAGCGTGGCGTCTACTATTGCGTTGAATCAGAAGAAAAGAAAGATTGCCTCGATGGTAACCCTGTGGCTCACCGCCATAATGCTTCTCCACACCTCGTTGCTGCTCCTGCTGCGCTGGATGGTTTCAGGCCATCTGCCGATGTCAAACGGTTTCGAGACGATGCAGTTTATGGCTTGGGCAACGCTCCTGCTCACACTATTCATGGGCAAGCGTTTCATGCCGGTGAAGAACTTCGGTCCGCTGCTCTCATCGTTCGCCCTGCTCGTGGCAATGATAACCGACGGCAATCCGCAAATCACGCAGCTCATGCCTGTGCTACAGTCGCCCCTGCTCTCCGTCCACGTAATGGTGATTATGTTCTCCTACGCCCTCTTCGGCCTTATGGCACTCATCGCCATACAGGGAATCTGGGCCCACCGTAGCGGCGACCTTCCAAAGGAGGAGCAGCTTGCCGCCATGTCCGGTTTTCTCATCTACCCCGCCGTGGCGCTCATCGCCATCGGCATCTTCATCGGAGCCGTATGGGCAAACGTCAGCTGGGGCCGCTATTGGAGCTGGGACTCCAAGGAGACATGGGCTCTCATCACAATGCTCATCTACTCTGCCCCTCTCCATAGCGACTTGAAATGGCTGCGAAAACCTCTCCACATCCACATCTACATGCTGTTGGCATTCCTCAGCGTACTGATGACGTACTTCGGAGTGAACTATTTCCTCAGCGGCATGCACTCTTACGCATAAGCCCAAACATATATAAACCCCCTTTTACACCAGTAGGATAAAAATATACTATTTATAGAGGAAATCGGTCATTAACATAAAAAGGAAACGCTGGCTGCATGCTTCATCAGTCTGCGTTTCCTTCCGCCTTTATCTTCTTGACGTTAAGGATTCCTACCATCATGTTGCCACCGTCAAAGAGATAGCCGTTAAAGATCACCATGTCTCCGCAGTAAGCCGTTATCTTGCCCATAGTCTCGCCAACAATACATCTGCAGTCTATCGCCACACTCCGTCTTCATCCACTTTCGTCTCTCTATATGAGAAGCTGTACCCCTCCTCCGACCACTTTTCCAGAATCAGTTCCATATATCTGCCATTGCCACCACAATAAAACATATATGAACCGCAGATTCTGTTAAACACCTCTCCGTAGATGTCTCACAGCAGACAGGCAATAACACACACAACGGTCTTCTTGCCTGTTGTAAAGGCAGCGCCACGTCCCGTATCAGACTTTACTTCTCTGACAAGCAAAGCACTACTTTTATAACATTTCTTCATTAATTTACAGTTTAAGGTTTCGATTATAGCACAAATATAGCAAAATTTTTTATAAAAAACTTTGTTTCGTTATTCTTTTTATTACCTTTGTAACCAAATAAAACATCATGTCAGCATGAAGACATGATACAAGCTTGCGAGACCACTTATAAAAACCTTTATATATAATGCCAAGATTATTTATAAAACAATATTTATAAGCTGAGTGTATTTTATAAGAAAACATAAATTAAAAAAAATGAGAGTATGAAAAACAACTACATCAAATGTTTTGCCGCAGCAGTACTTGCTGCAGCTGTAAGCCCTATTGCGGCTACAATCTATAAGGCAGAGGATGCCAGTACGAAAAAAGCAATGAGAGAAGCCGTAGTAGAAAACTATTGGGGATTCATGAGCGGAGAGGCGGATCTCACCTCCAAGCTGGTGTCGTTCTACGACAGCAACAACCGACTGGTAAGACAAGCCAACTATCAGAACGGTTCAACGCTGACACAGTATTACAACTATGAGTATGACGAGAACGGCAAGCTGAAGCTTAAGTTCTCGCGCAGCTACATGATGCAGCCGACCGGCGATATGGGCTTCGCCGCTTCTACCGACAGCGTGAAATACGAGTATGACGCAGAGGGAAGACTGATTTCCGAATTCGGAATGAGCAACTACAAGTATGAGTATGACGCTGAGGGCAACCTCGTGAAGAAGGAAATGCTGATGCGCGACTTCACCACCAATGAATATATGGTCATGCAGACCATCACTTACAGCGACTTCAAAGCCAAGAACTGTCCGCAGAAATATGTCTCTGTGGGTGCCCAGGGTTATGCATCGCTCGACTACGATGCCGAACTTGAGTATGACGACAACAACAACCTACTGAAGGAGACGATTTACGAAACCGACGACAGCGGCAACAGAAACTACAAGAAAGCCACCATCTATTACTACGACGCCGAGGGCATGCTGATAAGCAAGGTGCGCCACGAGATGAGCGAGATATGGAACTACGACACATGGGAGATTATTGGCACGGAAGACATGCCGGTAGACAGCGTGGTATATTCTCGTGAAGGCGAAAACCGCATCAAGGAGCAGAAGTATACCTACGACTATTCGGCTGATGAGAAATGGAGCGCTACACAGAATTACAGCATTACCGAAAGCCGCGAATATGACGGCAACCTCGCTGCCACCATCAAAGTGGAGAGTCTGGAAGGAAAAGCCAACACCAATAAGGTGACACTGACCATACCGGAGAGCGCTGCAACTGGATATGTGTTCGACCTATACCGCGACGCACAGAAGATCGCCACCTTTGAACCCGGCGGCAAGCTGGAGTACGAGGATGCGGAACTGCGCAACGGCACACATGAGTATTTCGTACAGACCGTAAAGACAGGAGAAAAGAATGTTGAGTACAACGTTTCTGACGTGGTAAACGTAGAAAACGAAACAAAGCTTCCTGCCCCTACAAATGTACACGGTGTGGTGAAGGGCGAAAAGGAAAACGACTACGGCGCTACCAGCACCTTCATGACCATCGAATGGGACGCTCCTGAATATACCGACGAGATGGGCTTCACAGGCTACAACATCTATGAGAGAACGGAATATGCAGACGCACAGATAAACATGACGGGTGCCGTTACCGACACCAAGTACGACGTTGACATGTACAACTTCTATACAGAGCGCAACATCTACGTTCAGGCAATGTACAAGCTCGGCACGGCAGACAGTGAGCCGGTGCTCATCAAGATGGACGAACTGCCTGATGTTTCTGCCATCCATACCGTAAGCAGCACTGCCGGTACCGTTTCTTACGCCAACGGCATCATCGCCACAGCACAGGCTGCCAAGATCAGCGTCGTTGACCTCAACGGAAAGAAACTCGCTGAGGCTGCCTCTGCCACATCTCTCTCTATCGAAAACGTGCCGACTGGCGTATATATCGTAACGGTGGAGTGTAACGGCAAGGTTTCAGCCATGAAGGTGCGCAAATGATGACGATTTATAACTCATATCAAAAAATAACAAAATGAAATTCAATACCAAACCACTACTGCGCAGAACAGCCGCCCTGACACTGCTCCTGACCGCCATCGGCGGCGGACAGGTCCACGCACAGGACGACACGGTAATCTACGGCAGCGTGGTATCTTCAATGAATTGGGGTGAAGGTGGCGGACCGGGTATCTATTCCTTCGGTACCTCATCTGCCACAGGCTTCACTCCTGTGAAAATCGACCAGCGTCTTTCCGCACAGGGAGGAGGAGTATATGCCAACGGCAAATACTATTCCATTAATGTGGACAGGATGCAACTGAGCGTGTACGATGCCGACACATGGGAACTGCTCATGGAGAAGCCTATGGCACACGCTGCCCTCGACCTCGCCTATGACCCGACCACCGACAAGATCTACGCCTGCTACGTGAACGTTGGCGTATGTCTCGGCACACTCAATGTTGAGACGGGCGATTTCGACTATCTCACAGAATTCGACACTACCTTCTCTGCCATCTTCTTTGATGCCAGCGGACAGCTCTACGGTATCAGCCTCGACAACCTGGTGAAAATCGACAAGAAGACCGGAAAATATACCGTGGTCGGAAACACCGGCATTGTGCCGATGTATGCGCAGTCGGCTACCGTAGACCCTACAACGGGCAAGTGCTACTGGGCTTCCATGAAATCTGATTTCACCTCCACTCTCTATGAGGTGAACTTGCAGAACGCACAGCTTACGCTTTGCAGACAGTTTACAGGAATGGAGGAGATAACAGGACTCTATATCTTGCCGCACGTGGACAAGGGCGCACCGGCAAAGGTCGGAGACTTGAACGCAAGCTTCAGCAACGGTAGCACCACAGGAAAGGTTTCATTCACAATGCCTTCAGTGACAAAGGGCGGAGAGCCTCTGAGCGGCAACCTTACATATAAGGTGGATATGGGCGGACAGATAAAGGAAGGCTCTGCTGCAGCAGGACAGGCTGTAACGGTGGATGCCACTCTGCCTGAAGGAAGATGCAAGTTCGTAGTGACCACTTCCAACGCAAAAGGTGAAAGCGAGCGCGCTGCCATGGCAACATGGATTGGTAAAGATACACCGGCAACAGTTACCGGTCTAACACTAAAGCGCACTCTCGACAAAGGACTGAAACTGCAATGGAACGCCGTGGCAACGGGTGCACACAACGGATACGTAAACACTGCAAATGTTACCTACAAGGTGGTACGACAGCCCGATGGCAAGACCATCTGCGAAAATGGCACCGCTACGGAGCTTTACGACAACGTGCAGAGCAGCGAACTGACAAAATACTGGTATGAGGTGACTCCTGCCGCCGATGGAAAAACGGGTGAGACGCTCGCTTCAAACAAAGCCGTCGTCGGTCCGGGCAAGGAAATACCATACACCGAGACCTTCATCCGAAAGGAGGGCTTCGACTTCTTTACCATCTTCGATGCCAATAACGACGGCAAGACATGGTTCCGCAGCGAAGACTCACAGACGGCACAGTATGCCGGCGACGCTTTTGTTAAGGCTGACGACTGGCTCATACTGCCCCCACTGAAGCTCACCAAGAGCGGATATTATAAGGTGGTGTTCAACGTGAAGTGTAACTCGCAGAACAAGCATCTCCTTGAGGTGGCTTTGGGAAATCTGCCGGAGATAGAGAGCATGACAACTACCGTAATGCCGGAAACGGAATTCAACACCATGTTTGAGGCACAGACCGTAGAAGCGAAATTCCTCGTCCCTTCCGACGGCGACTACTATCTCGGTTTCCATCTGCTGAGCGAAGCCCTCATGCACTCGTTCGACATTGAGAGCATCACAGTAGAGCAGTACACCACCACCGACACTCCTGCAGCCGTAGCTGACCTCACCGTCACTCCTGCCGCAAAGGGAGAACTGAAGGCTGAAGTGGCATTCACGCTACCTTCGAAGACCATCGGTGGAGAGGCTGTGGGTACTCTCTCTTCTGCCGAAGTTTACAGAGACGGCAAGCTGCTGAAAGCCTTCACCGCTGGCGACCAGACTCTCCAGCCAGGCAAGAAGCTCACCGTCAGCGACAGCCAGCCGCAGAACGGCTTCAACACCTACTCTGTTGTTGTCAGCAACGACAAGGGCAAGGGCGATGATGCCACCATCAAGGCTTACGTCGGCGTTGACACTCCTGCTGCAGTGGAGAACATCACGCTCAGCGAACCTGTCGACGGCACTGTTGTCGTAAACTGGCAGGCTCCTGCCAAAGGTGCCAACGGCGGATACGTCAACCCTGACGAACTCACCTACACCGTAAAACGCAACGGGTGGATGCCTCTTGAAGTGAAAGGCAACGAATGTATGGCAACCGACGTCATCGACGACCTCGACGGCAAACAGCGCTCATTCATCTATGTGGTAAATGCCACATCGAAGGCTGGCACAAGTGTCGACGCCACATCCTACGCCATCTCTGCCGGCAAGCCATACGAGACTCCGTTCGAGGAGTCGTTCACCAACGGCATGGCAGAATACACCGAATGGGCAGCTTCACCGAGAATGGGTGAGCGCAGCTGGGGAGGCACCACAAGTGACTCTCAGGACAGCGACAACGGCTGCATGGGCTACACCAACGTTGGCAGCACGGGAGAACTGCTGCTTGTCTCACCAAAGATACAGGTGGACGACACAGTAAAACCAGTTGTCTCCTTCTGGGTTAAACACTCTACCATCGACGACAACATGGACTTCGAGATGCTTACTCCTGACAACGTATATCATAAGGTGGCATCCATCGACCTCAGACAGACCGTAGAAGGATGGACACAATACACCTACGACCTCTCGGAATATTCTTCAAGCAGATTCGTACAGCTCGTTTTCCGTACGGACAACATAAAGGCAAACGAGAAGCTCTATATCGACAACATCAGGATGGTTGACAACCTCGACCACAACCTGAAGATGGCAGAGCTGAAGGCTCCGGCAAGAATACATGTCGGAACGGAGAAAACCGCAAAGGCCTTCGTGAAGAACGTAGGAGCCAAAGACGCTGCAGAATACACCGTCAAGCTATATGCCGGCGACAGACTGCTGACTGAAAAGAAAGGCACCGCTCTGAAGGCAGGAAATACCGAAGAGATGGACTTCAGCGTTACTCCTGAAGTGCGCGACCTCCCGGCTATGCAACTCAAAGCCGTAGTGGAATACAGCGGCGACGAGAACATCAAGAACGACACGGCAAAGGCTGTGGTAGACCTCGTGGCACCTACCTATCCCGTTATCAACGATCTCACCGGAGGCTGGAACGGCTCTACCATGAGCCTCAAATGGACGGCTCCCGACCTTACGAACCTCACTCCGCTCTCCACTGTAGAGAGCTTCGAGCAGTATGAGTCGTTCACCATCACCGACTTCGGCAAATGGAAAGTCATTGACGAACACGGGAACCAGTATTCCATGGAGTTCCAGACCAACGACGGCAGATGGATTACATATCCTAACAGCGGCGAAGGTATCAGCTTCCAGGTCATCGACCTCACGCAGGTCATCGGAACGGAAGAGGACGGATGGTCGAGCGTCAGCGGCGATAAGTTCCTCATCTCGCCATACTGTGGTAGCCAGAAGAAAGACTGGCTCATCTCACCGGAGCTATACGGCGGCAGCCAGAAGATTTATGTAAACGCCAAGAGTCTCAACTACCGCAGAGACGGACTGGAGAACTTCACCCTGCTCTATTCCACAACGGGCACCAACATCTCCGACTTCAAGAAGCTGGAGCAGGTTACCGACATTCCAGAGCAGTGGACGGAATATTCCTTCACTCTGCCTGAGGGAGCCAAGTATTTTGCCATCTACGTGGAGGGCATCAATACGGCACTATTCCTCGATGACATCAGCTACGTGCCGGTAGATGCTCCTAAGCAAGAGCTCACACTGAACGGATACAACATCTACCGCAACGGCACACTGCTCAACGGCACACCAATAGTTGCCACAGCCTACGACGATGCGGAGGCAAGCAGCACGGGAGAATACACTTATCGTGTGACGGCAGTTTACGACAAGGGAGAGTCTGACTTCTCCAACGCCCTCACCGTAAACTCTTCGACTGCCATAACCGAGATGACATCATCTCGCGGCGAGGTTTATGCAGCAGGCAGAACCATCATTCTCAGCGGCATCGACGGTCAGTCGGCAGGTGTATGGTCAACCGACGGCAAGTGCATATGGCATTCAGCCGGAGAGTCAAACGCCATGGTCAACGTCTCCACCGGATGCTACATCGTAAAGGTAGGCAGTCGCACCGCCAAGATTCTTGTGAAGTAATTCATTTTACGGTAGCGCCACATTAAAGCTACCAATATCTCCAAGCCCCGGAAGTAGTCATCCCTACCTCCGGGGCTTTTTATTGACAGTTGACATTTTGCACACCCATCAACCTATACGCTCATCTGTTTGCAAACACATCCGCCTATTTATAAACAATGTGAAAAGTCTCAAAAGCACTCTTTTCAATCCGTATGTCATATAAAAACGAAGTTTATTTGCACATTTTTCCGTTTTTTCTTTGTAAAGCACATATTATGATTATATTTGCAGCAGCTAAATAGCTAAATGCTAACTTTGTTCAATTTATTAATTGTTGTGCCTATGTATAACAAAACCAATCTAATCATCACTGGAGCAACAGTGGCTATGCTGCTGTTGCCCATGAAGACGGATGCGCAAAAGCTCGAAAGCAGTCTGCGCAAAAACGCTCCCGAGTCAGTAATACAGAAAGCCAGAAAGACCACCCCTGCCGCTCTGCAGGAGCTGGACGACAGGACAAAGGCTGCCTATCCAAACCTCTTCAAGGGCAAAATGCTGAGAAGCAACAACTTCTCACAACTCAAAGAGATGCCCTCCGGAGCTATCTCGCCACTCGCCCTCCAGCCGAGAGTGCCGCTGAGAGCCGCAGCATACAAGCCCGGCAGGGAAATATGGGGCAGCGTCATCGCCGACAACACCTGGACTACAAGCACCGCACAATACGGATTCTACAAGTTCTATGCCGGCAACAACATGAATATCGAGGCCCTCGGACTAAACCCCAACATAACGCCTAACGGCAGCGGTGCCTTGATAGACGGCAAGCTATACATGGTAAACTACATTCCTATCTTCGGTGAAATCATAGCCTCGCTATATGTCTTCGATGCCAACACATGGGAACAGGAAAAGGAAGTTACTCTCAACGACTGCTCTCTCATAGCCACCGAAACGGCAACTGCAGAAGACGGCACCGTATACGGAGCATTCATGGATGCCGACGGCTCTTCCTACGAACTCGGCATTGCCGACTACCCGAACAGCACACGCTCCACCATCGGAAAGATTAACCACATGTATGCCGCACTCGGCATAACGAAAGAGAATGAAATGTATGGCGTTGCTACCGACGGCAACCTCTACAAGATAAACATGACCACGGCAGAAGAGACCCTCGTGGGCCCCACCGGCATAACAATTTCCGACCCCGACAATTCATACTTCTTCCAAAGCGGAGAAATTGACCGCAAGGACAACACGTTCTATTGGGTGGGCGTAGACAACAGCTCCGACGCTAAACTCTACACCGTAAACCTCACTACAGGAGCAGCCGAAGTAGTGGGTGAATTCACAAACAACAACATCTTCGTCATCCTCACCCTACCACAGACGCTTGCCGACAATGCACCTGCGGCTGCCACCGACCTTACGGCAAGCTTCGCCGGAGCAGATCTCAACGGCACGGTTTCCTTCAAGCTGCCTACGAAAAATATCAAGGGCGAAGACCTCACCGCAGACGTTTCCTACTCCATCTCCGACGGCGGCGTAACCACGCTCAAGACGGGCAAGGGAGCACCAGGAGCCGAAATAACGGAAAAAGTGACCTTCGACGCTGACGGTAAGAAAACCATCATCGTCACCACATCTAACGACGAGGGCAACGGACAGACTGCAAAAATAATACAGTATGTAGGCTTCGACACTCCGAAGGCGGTACAGAACACCAAATTCGACCTCAACCTCGCCACTGGCGATGTCAACCTCTCATGGAATGCCGTGACAGAGGGCGAAAACGGAGGATACCTTGGCGACGTGAAGTACGAAGTAGTGCGCTATCCAGACGAAACAGTAATAGCAAAAAACCTCACCGGAACAAGCTGCACCGACAAGCTCACCAGCCCTACCCTCACCTCATACTCTTACGGCATAAAGGCATACAACGACAAAAAGACCGGAGCCGAGACAAAAACCGGCACCAAGGTCTACGGCGAAGCCTTTGCACCACCATACTCCGAGACCTTCGACACAGAGGACGCAATGGCATTCTTCACCATTATCGACAACAACAACGACGGCTCAACATGGACGTATGACAACAACGGAGAGGTAAGATACAAATACAGCAACGACAACCCTGCCGACGACTGGCTCATCACGCCACCGCTGAAGGTGCAGAAAAACAGAACCTACGTGGTCAAGTTCAAGGCGAAGTCTAATATGAGTGCCTATCCTGAGCGCATAGAGGTGAAATACGGCACCACAAACACTGTGGATGGCATGACAGGAGTGGCTCTGCAGCCTACCGACCTTCTGAACGAAGAATACGTAGAATTCTCTGGAGAGATGAAAGCCGCAGAAGACGGTAACCTCTACGTCGGTTTCCATGCCATCAGCGATAAATTCCAGTTCTATCTCCATCTCGACGACATCAGCGTCAGCGCAGGCATCGCTTCAACAACACCTGATGCCGTGGCAGACTACACCGTGGTTCCGGGCGAAAAGGGAGCACATAGCGCATCGCTCAGCTTCACCGCACCAACCAAGGACATCAGCGGAGCCGACCTTACGGGCAACGTCACGCTCAAAATAAAGCGCAACGATGTAGTGATAAAGGAGCTTACCGATGTGGCACCGGGCTCTAAGCAGACCTTTGTAGACGACACACCGGAAAACGGATTCAACACCTACAGCGTGACTTCCGTAAACGCAGACGGAGAAGGACGCTCCACAGAGTCCGTCAAGATATTCGTTGGCTACGACCTTCCTCTGTACCCTACCCTTACGGCTGCCGACAACCTCACCTCCATCAGAGTATCGTGGACCGACAAGGACAAAGGCGTGAACGGTGGATATGTAGACACCTCTACCACCATCCACAACTTCTTCAAGCTCGTGAAGGCTCCTAACAGCTACGTGCCATCGTTCGAGATTGACATCCCTGCCGGAATCGACCACTACGACAAGCCTTACGTAACAACCGAAGGTGAACAAGACATGGTGCAGTTCGGAGTATCCACCGTCAACGAAGTGGGACAGAGCGAAATTGGTATTTCGCCGGCTGTCATCATCGGCAAGCCATACAGCATGCCATTCTTCGAAAGCGTAACCAAGGGCAACCTCAGAAACAAGATGTGGTGGACCGACACACAGGACTTCAGCATCAGCACCTCCCGACAGTCATCCGACAACGATGAGGGATGCTTCGTCATGCAGAGCGGCGACGACGACGGCTATGCCATCCTCGGCACCGGCAAAATCAGTCTGCAGGGAGCAAAGAACCCTACATTCATCTTCTGCCACCAGGCAAAGGCTAAGTCCAACGGTAAAGTCACCATATCCATACAGAAGCCTGACGGCACCGTGGAAGACGTGAAGACTATCGACGTAACAAAAGACGACAACCAGTGGGTACGCGAATTCGTAAGCCTCAGTCAGGAATATACGTCCCTACCTTACATCATACTCAGAATAAAGACCACCGCCAACCTTGCACACAAGGTTTACATGGATGAGTTCTACGTTCGCGACCTTTATGAAAACGACCTCACGCTGAACGACCTCAAGGCTCCAGAAAAGATCAAGAAGGGCGAAACGGCAGAAGTCAACGTCACAGTAAGCAACTTCGGCAAGAACAGCGTAGCTGGCTACACCGTAAACCTCTATGCCGGCGAAAAACTCGTCGACAGCAAGGAGGCAAAGGCTGACCTAACACCGTTCGCCTCTGCAACACACACCCTCGAATACACGTCAAGCGTGATGGACGAAGGCGAAGCCGTCGAACTGAAGGCGGAAGTAGTTTACAGCGGTGATGAGAACCTCGATGACAACACGAAGACACTCTCCCTCGCATACGACATCTCCAAGAAGCCACGCCCTACAAACGTTACGGCAACCGAAAACGGCGATGGCACAGTGAAGGTGGAATGGACTGCCGTACCTGAAACGGAAATGGAAATCGAAGATGGATTCGAGAGCTACACATCATGGACTACCGACACCTTCGGCGAATGGACAGCCGTCATCGGCGAGTCTACACCGGAAGATGCCAAGACCGGAAGAATGTTCACAGGCTATCCTTACCCGAGCGAAGGACAGAGGTTTGCATTCACACTCGTCGACCCGCTCGAAAGGTGGATCTCACAGGCCATACTCAACGCAAACCCATCGCTGAAGCCTCACGGCGGCAGCAAGTATCTCGCATCGTTCTATAAATACAGCGCTGACACGCCGAAACTGGTTTACGATGCCGACAACTGGCTCATCAGTCCGCCGCTAACAGGAAACAAGCAGACCATCTCGTTCTGGGTTTCCAACAACAATACCGAAGAAGCCAACTACTCTGAGACGTTCGACATCCTCTACTCAAAAGAGGGTACCGACATCAGCAAGTTCGTGAAAATCGGCGACACCCGCACCGTAAGCAACGGCGCATGGGAACAGGTCAGCGAAGAACTGCCCGAGGGAGCGATACGCTTCGCCATACACCAGACCACGAAAAAGGCCAACAACTTCGTGATGATGCTCGACGACTTCACCTATGAAGGTGGCTCCGGCAAGGTTATAGCCTACAAGGTATACCGCGACGGCACGCTGCTGAAGACCTTGGATCCCGACCAGGTAGTATTCACCGACGACACCGCCGTGAAGGACAAGACCTATTCCTACGCCGTGACAGCAGTATTTGCCGACGGAGAGTCTGAGGCAACCATCGCCACCATCACCACCACCGACATACAGTCGGTAGAGAGGCTGTTCAACGCCAGCTCATACGACGTCTACACCATCGACGGCAAGCTCGTCGGAACGGGCATGCCTTCGCTGAACACCCTGAAGCCAGGCTCATACATCATAAACAACCAGAAGGTTGTCATCAGATAGGCCTCTGCTCACAGAATCTAATTATATCAAAGGCTGCACACTTGTCATGTGCAGCCTTTTTCTTTATAACACTATATACACAGTTAAGACAACTGTGCTATATAAAACAAAGGGGGAAAAAAGCAAATCATGTTTTATAATATATTATTACAATAATTTAAGTTAAATAAAGAATAAAAACACGATAAAAGTTGACAAGCATAATATAGTTTTATATATTTGTCAACAAATATCACGTTATGGAATCATCCATATTTGCCATACGCCTACATGAAGCTCGTCTGATGATGGGACTGAGCATGGAGCAACTGTCTGAGAAAACATCTCGGACAGTGACCAAACAGAGTATCTCGAAATATGAAAAGGGGCAGATGAAACCCAAAAAGGGAACACTTAATGCCCTGTCTACAGCCTTGGACATCAGTCCACAATACTTTTCAGGCACTAACATGAAAATCAATACGCCTATGTTGAGAAATGCTTTTAAAAAGGAACTGCCTTCCGAAGAAGACATGAAGAGAATAGAATCACAGTTGGCATTTTGGTCGGAACAATATATCGAAGCAGAGAAGAAAGCGAAGATGGAAATCCAGTTTGTAAACCCTATATCCGACAGGCTCATTGCAACCATTGATGATGCATGCCGTGCTGCAGATGACCTTCGGCTGGCTTGGAACTGTGGCGACGGACCGATACCAAGCGTCCTTCGCCTTATGGAACGCAAAGGAATAAAAGTTCTCGACAAACATCTGCCGCTTGGCGTATTGGGAATGAGCACCTGGGCAGACAACCGCTACCCGCTTGTCATAATAGATATGGCAAACGAAAAGCACACCGTAGAGCGTCTCCGCTTCACAGCAGCCCATGAACTCGGACACATAATGCTGAATATTCCGGAAGAAATAGAAGGACAAGAAAAAGAAAAACTATGTGAGCAATTCGCCGGATATTTTCTTCTTCCCAAATCAACGCTCATAGAAGAACTTGGTTCCGACAAGCGTCAGAGTGTAACCATTGAAGAGCTTATTGACCTGCACGAAGTATATGGTGTTTCCATAGCCGCTCTTGTTCATGAGTTATGGGACTTCCGTATCCTCTCACGAGAGCAATATGACTGGTGGTATGACGAACGAATAAAGAAGAACCGAAAAGAAGTCGGCTGGGGACAATACCTCTTCCCCGAGACTATCGGTAGAGAAAAGAGAACAAAATCTATAATAGATAAAATATGAGTTAGAAAAAAATGTAACAATAAAAATAAATTACCATGGATAAGAAATTTGAAGATTTTAAAAGGCTTTATCCACTTTCAAAGACATTACGTTTTGAAGCAAAGCCTATCGGTTCTACTCTGGATAATATCATCAAGAGTGGATTGCTGGATGAGGATGAGCACAGAGCTGTAAGCTATGTGAAAGTTAAAAAATTAATCGATGAATATCACAAATCGTTTATCGACAGAGTATTGGATGAGGGGTGCTTGCCATTTGAGAATAATGGGGAAAAAGATTCATTGGAAGAATACTATGAAAGTTACAAGTTAAAATCCAATGATGAAAATGCAAACAAAACTTTCAAGGAAATTCAGCAAAACCTTCGCTCCGTAATAGCTAATAAACTTACTGATGACAAAGCTTATGCAAATTTGTTTGGCAACAAACTTATAGAAGACAAGAAAAAACAAATGATTCTGATTTGATTCAGTTTATCAATACTGCAGAACCAAGCCAGCTTGATTCTATGTCACAAGATGAAGCAAAAGAACTTGTAAAAGAGTTCTGGGGCTTTACTACATATTTTGTAGGTTTTTTCGATAACCGTAAAAATATGTATACATCGGAAGAGAAGTCAACAGGTATTGCTTATCGACTTGTCAACGAAAACCTTCCTAAGTTCATTGACAATATGGAAGCTTTCAAGAAAGTGATAGCAAAGTCTGAAATTCAAGCTAACATTGAAGAGTTGTATTCAAACTTTGCAGAATACTTAAATGTAGAGAGTATTCAGAAGATGTTCCAGCTTGACTATTACAATATGCTTCTTACCCAAAAGCAGATTGATGTCTATAATGCCATCATTGGTGGTATTAATGAATACATCAATTCATATAATCAGCAGCATAAGGATGAAAAATTACCAAAACTTAAGGCTCTGTTTAAGCAAATTCTTAGTGACAGAAATGCTATATCATGGTTACCGGAAGAGTTCAATAGCGACCAGGAAGTCTTGAATGCTATCAATGACTGTTATAAAAGACTGTCCGAAAATGTTCTAGGTAACAAAGTGCTAAAATCATTGCTATGTTCATTGGCTGATTATAATCTTGATGGTATATTCATACGAAACGACTTGCAATTAACGGATATCTCGCAGAAAATGTTCGGAAATTGGAGCGTTATTCAAGATGCTATTATACAGAACATCAAGAATGTTGCACCTGCCAGAAAGCGTAAAGAATCGGAAGAAGACTACGAGAAGAGAATTTCCGGAATATTTAAAAAGGCAGACAGTTTTAGCATACAGTACATCAACAGCTGTCTGAATGAAATGGACGACAACAGTCTACACGCTGTAGATGGATATTTTGCCACGCTTGGTGCGGTAAATACTCCAACAATGCAGCGTGAGAATCTGTTCGCTCTTATTCAGAATGCTTATACTGACATTTCTGACTTGTTAGATACCCAGTATCCTGAAAATAAGAATTTGGCACAAGACAAAACGAATGTTGCCAAAGTTAAAGTTTTATTGGATGCCATCAAGTCTTTGCAGCATTTTGTCAAACCATTGTTGGAAAAGGGTGACGAAAGCAATAAGGACGAACGCTTCTATGGTGAGTTGGCTTCTTTGTGGACAGAGCTTGATACAGTTACACCACTGTATAATATGGTACATAATTATATGACTCGTAAGCCATATTCTCAAAAGAAGATTAAACTTAACTATAGGAATACACAATTACTTGCAGGCTGGGATGCAAACATGGAGAAAGAACATGCAGCCATCATCTTGCGCCGTAATGGAATGTACTATCTTGCTATAATGGACAAGGACTCAAAAAAACTGTTAGGCAAGGCTATGCCTTCTGATGGAGAATGCTATGAGAAGATGGTGTATAAACAATTTGATATTTCCAAACAGCTTCCCAAATGTACGACAGAATTAAAACGTGTCAGAAAAGCGTTAGTTGAGGATGCAAAAAGAAGTTGTTTATTGTCTGATTCCAAGGATTGGAATAAGCCATTAAATGTAACCCGAAAACTTTGGGAACTGAATAATTATGTTTGGGATAAGAAAAAGGCAGATTGGGTTCTTAGAAAGAAAGAAAACGAAACTCGACCAAAGAAATTCCACAAAAAGTATTTAGAACTTACATCTGATAAAAAGGGTTATAATCAAGCTAAAAATGATTGGATAAAATTCACTAAAGAATTTCTTTCTTCGTATAAGAAAGTTGAAGATTATGATATTCATTATAAAAAACGATATAACTCAGTAGATGAATTATATAAGCAGCTTAATAGTGATTTTTATACAATATCTTTTACTTATGTTTCTGTCTCATTTATAGAAAAATTGGTAAAAGAGGGAAAGATGTATCTGTTCCAAATATACAACAAGGACTTTTCTAACTACAGCAAAGGAAC
>OKRS01001062.1_pt1 | contig 19089 bp, 17 predicted proteins | sample 1601191 | NCBI WGS metagenome assembly OKRS01 (sample SAMEA3541509, study PRJEB24748) | human gut metagenome | biome: human gut; feature: human-associated habitat; material: faeces | place: China | collected 2012
GCAAGACGCTTTTTCAGGGGTTTGCGGTTTTCGACGGGCACGACTTCATCCCGTTCGGCTCGTTCCACCGGCTGCCGATTTTTTGGGACGGCCGGCTAAACGCCTTTGGGCATAAGGATGTGACCGCTAGATACGCCCTGTGGGAGGACGAGGAATGAAAACGAATCGTTTTGAACTGAAAGACTTCGTCTTAATGAGATTCTCTCAATGCTCACTACGTACAACGGTCCGAGCCTGTCGGAAGAACTCAATAGAGTTTGGACTGGCGAAGCGAGGACCGTCAAATTCGGCAATCGCTTTTCTGTCGATCTCACCCCCGAAGACGTCAAGGAAAACCCGGAGTTTCGTCCGAACGAATGGAACCCAACGAAGTCTTGGAACATCCCCAAAAACGTCGACCTGATGTTTTCGATTCAGGAAAAAGAATCAGGGAAAGAAATCGCACGATTGCGTGGCCACTTCGACGGTGAGAATTTCAGAAGACCAAGCGGAGAGCCCATGTACGCATTTTGCCGTGGATTTCATGCAACAAAGTACAAATCGCTCATCAAGTGTTGGCCTGATGATCAAAAAAGCGAGTGGATCTCTGGGGACTTTTTAGCTCGAGTGGCTGAATTTGATCGTCGACTTGTAGAAGAAATGGAGGAGTACCAGAAATGCCTGTCAAGATGAAAAAGGAAATCCGCAAGCGGGTCGCATGCCAGTTTCCTGAGATAGGAGAAAACCGATGACGACGCTTCCACTGACAGACGGCATGCAGAAGGACATCGTCGAGCGTGCCGCAGGCCTGATCGCCCGGGCCGCCGCCCCCAAGGGCCTGCTCTCGACGCGAGACATCGCAGCGCTCACGGGCTTTCCGCCCGACGGCTCGGTCTTCAGGACGATGATCGCGGACAAGTCCTTCCCGGCACCGATCTACCTTGGATCTCGCGAGAAGAGGTGGTACGCAGGCGAGGTATTTCACTGGATCGACCGACGACGGTCCTCTCAAATGTGAACAAAGAAAGGGGAGCTTCCACAAGGAGGCTCCCCCTCTTTTATTTGAGTCGATCGGCGAAGGTCGACACATCCGGGCGGTAGTAGCGCATGAGCATCTTGACGCTCCTGTGTCCTGTCTGGCGGGCGAGTGACATGACGTCAAGACGAGGCGCGCCGTCCTCGCCTGGGGAGGCCGCCCACGTGCAGAAGGTGGCGCGGCCGTCGTGGAAGTGCAGGGCCTGCTCGATGAGGCGGCCTTGCGAGTCACGCACCTCGCCGAGACCAGCACGGTCACGGATCTTTCGCCAGAGACTGTCTCGACTTCCGTCTGAAAGTCCCCAGATCGACGGCTCGATGCCGAGCGACACGACGTCGTCAAGGATCTTGCGGGCGCGGTCGCTCAAGGCGATCTTCCTGAAGTGTTCCGTCTTCGTTGCTTCCATTGGGATCCAGAGCACGTTTCCCCTGATCCATGAGCGCTCGATGCGCATCATCTCGCCCGAGCGCATGCCTGTGAGGCAAGCAAGGACGAAGGCCGCGCAGACGCGCTGCGTCTTCGTGCGAGGGATCATGCCCTCTTCCCACCCGGCGGCGATCTTCAGGCGCTCGATCTCGTCGTCACTGGCGATGCGCTCACGAGCGTCGGATTCTGCGGGCTTCTTGACGCCATGGCACGGATTTACCTTGATGAGCTTCTGCTCGACCGCCCAGGAGAAGAAGCCTGAGATCATCTCAAGCTGTCGCCGTATCGTAGCTTCGGTGACGATCTTCCCGGTCGCGCGCGACGGGACCGTGCGACGCCTTTCCATCCACCCAAGGATGTCCTCGGACGTGACGGCGTAGGTCGGCAGCTGAGCGATGGGATCGGAGAGGAGGTAGCCGAAGACCGCCAGTGCATGGCGGCAGTGGGCTTGATATGAGGCGACCTCTCGCCTGTAGCGCTCGATGGCGTCAGAGAGAGGAGCACGGGAATTGCGGGCGAAGCCTTCTTCAGCTTCGGCCTCACGGGCGAGCGCCCATCGTCGGGCGTCGGAGAGTTTGGCGAACGTCTTTGCGAAGCGCTGACCTGCGATGCAGACCTGCGCCTGGTACTTGTCGCCACGCTTGAGGATAGTAGACATGATGCGATGAAGTAGGTGGGTTAGCCTGCAGTAACTCTGCAGTAAATCTGCAGTAACTCTACCGCGCTATACCCTCTTACACCTACTACATCTTGTGTTTACCACGTCTTACCACACTATATCTAGTGTTTGTGGTGCGGCCACCGGGACTCGAACCCAGATCCGTCCCTTAGGAGGGGACAGTTCTATCCAGTTGAACTATGGCCACCACCGTCCTGTCTTGCGTCAGGGTAGTGAATTCTAGCAGATCCTGACCGATTGCAGTGAAGTCCTTGCAAAAAGCCAGTCCCGTGCATCACTTCTTCTGCATGTTCTTCGCTGCAAGCGCAAGGAGGAGCTCCTTGCGGCCAACGTCGTTGAAGCGGATGTAGACGCGGGCATCATTGCCCGAGCCCGTGATCGACTCAATCACGCCGCGACCGAACTTCTTGTGCTCTACCTTGTCGCCCGCCTCGTAGCCGAATGTAGAGCCTGCTGCGCGCGCGGCCGCCTTCTTCACGACGGGATCCTCACCCGAGCGGTAAGTGCCGCCTGCGCCCGAGAGTCCCCTGCGCCAGTCGTCCTTGTCCTGAGAAGCGGACGAGCGCGAGGAACCGTAGGAGGACGAGCCACCGCGGGACGACGAAGACGAACTCCAGCTGCGGGAGGAAGAGGACGAGCGGCCGTAGCTTCGCTCGCCGCCGCGCGATCCTCCGAAGGACGGACGCTCCCATCCGTAACCACTTGCGCGACTCTGCCCGCCGTACGAACTCCTGTAGCCCTGTGCTTCGGCCGTCAGGTCCTTGTTGTCGACCAACTGCTCAGGAATCTCGTCAAGGAAGCTTGAGGGTTCGTTCCTGCGGTATTCGCCGTACTGCATGCGGCTCTTGCAATACGTGATGACCAGACGCTGCTTGGCGCGCGTGATGGCCACGTACATCAGGCGACGTTCTTCGGAGACACCTGGACCCCGCTCGTCCTTGAGAGCGGAGAAGTGCGGGAAGAGTCCTTCTTCGACACCGGCGATGAAGACCTGCGGGAACTCCAGACCCTTGGCGGCGTGCACCGTCATGAGCTGAACGGCGTCCACATCACCCTGCTCGTTCTTGTCACCCGCCTCGAGCGTCGCCTGAGTCAGAAAGCCCTGAAGCGGCGTCTGACCGCCTTCATCGGCGGGCCTGAAGGCAGGCATGCTGTCGGGCAGGCCCTCGTTGGCGATGTAGCCTGCCGCAGCCGACATCATTTCACGCATGTTCGCAATGCGGTCCTCGCCGTCCTTCTCGGCGTTGTAGTGGGCCTCAAGACCCGAGCGCACGATGACGAGCTTGATGGTGTCCTGAAGGCTGAGGGAATCCGCTTCCTCGCGCATGTTCATGATGAGCTCGCGGAAGGCTGCGAGCTTCGGGGGCACCTTGTAGTCGGGCGCAAAGAGTGTGCCGAAGAGCGTGAGTCCGCGTGCGGCGGCTTCCTCCGCCAGCGTCTCGATCGTGCGCGCACCGATCCCGCGAAGCGGGAAGTTGACGACGCGCTGAAAGCTCGTGTCGTCGCCCGGGTTGTCCATCAGGCGCAGATAGGCGAGCACGTGCTTGACTTCGGCACGCTCGAAGAAGCGCTGTCCGCCGTAGATGCGGTAGGGAATCCCTCGGGCAGCAAAGGCGCTTTCGAGCGCGCGCGACTGCGCGTTCGCACGATAGAGGATCGCATGGTCGCGCCAGGCGCGGCCTCGGGAGCGGTCCGCCTCGATTTCGCGGGCGATCCACTCTGCTTCAGCGCGGTCGTCGTCAAGCTCTGCCACGCAGATGCGGTCGCCGCGGCTGCCCGATGTCCAGAGATTCTTGCCGAGACGGTTCGAATTGTGTGCAATGAGCGCGTTGGCCGCGTCAAGAATCGTCCCCGTCGAGCGATAGTTCTCCTCAAGCCTGATGGGCTCCTCAACGCCGAAGTCGCGGAGGAAGTCGCTCATGTTCCCCACGTTCGCACCTCGGAAGGCGTAGATCGACTGGTCGTCGTCACCCACGGCGAAGACGGCGTTCATCGGTGCGCCGCCGGGGCCTCGTCCGAACCCCGCCAGCATCTGAAGCCAACGGTACTGCAGGACGTTCGTGTCCTGGAACTCGTCGACGAGAATGTGACGGAAGCGGTTCTGATAATGCGAGCGGACGATTTCATTGCGGTCGAGAAGCTCGTAGCAGCGCAGAAGAAGCTCGGCAAAGTCCACGACGCCTTCGCGCTGGCACTGCTGCTCGTAGGCCTGATAGACCTTGACGGCGGTCTCGTCGCCGCCCTGCTGGCCTGCGGCGTGCGACGCACGCATGCCGTTTTCCTTGTACCAGTTGATGACGTTCGCCACCTGACGGGGATCGTAGCTCTCGGTATCGATGTTGAGCGCCTTCATGACGCGCTTGACCATGGAGAGCTGATCGCTCGAGTCAAGAATCTGGAAGGTCTTCGGGAGCCCCGCGTCTTGGGCGTGGGTGCGCAGAATGCGGTTGCACAGGCCGTGGAAGGTTCCGACCCACATGCGGCGCAGATCGTAGGGCAGGATAGCCTCCAGTCGGACGAGCATCTCCTTGGCGGCCTTGTTCGTGAAGGTCACAGCCAGAATGTCTCCCGTCTGGGCCTTGTGCTCGCTCAAGAGCCAGGCGATGCGCGTCGTCAGCACGCGCGTCTTGCCCGAACCCGCGCCCGCCAGAATGAGTACGCTCTTTTCGGGGGCCGTGACGGCCTGCAGCTGGCGGGGATTGAGGGACTGAAGAAGATCGGACGACATGCGGGAAAACCTCCGGCGAAGAATTCGGAAGCCGGCAGGAAGGGCCGGACGGGCTAAAAGGTAGCACATTTCGACGACAGGCTCACGCCCCCGCTCCGCTCCCCTCCCCAACGCCCGAAATCACGACCTGGATGCCATCCGCTAGGCAGTCCCTGCAATGCCGAAGGCGCTCCGCAACAGGTATACTAGGCAATTATTCTTTTTTTGAACCCTCTTCTTTGGAAGGCGTTATGCGCGAGACTTACTCTGCTCAGGCAGTGGAATCCGAAGTCCAGGCCATGTGGAAGGCCAAGGACGTCTACCGTGCCGTCGAGAACGCGGTCGACAACAACGGACAGCCCAAACCCAAGTTCTACGTCTGCTCCATGCTCCCTTACCCGAGCGGCAAGCTTCACATGGGACACGTCCGTAACTACACGCTCAACGACGTGATGTACCGCTTCTACCGCATGAAAGGCTACAACGTGATGACCCCGATGGGATGGGACGCCTTCGGCCTGCCGGCTGAAAACGCCGCCATCGCCAAGAAGGTTGCTCCCGCCGCCTGGACGTACTCGAACATCGCGGACATGAAGAGCCAGATGGAGCCGCTCGGCCTCGCCTTCGACTGGTCGCGCGAAGTCGCCACTTGCAAGCCCGAATACTACCGCTGGAGCCAGTGGATGTTCCTCAAGATGCTCGAGAAGGGCATCGCCTACCGCAAGACCCAGATCGTCAACTGGGACCCCGTCGACAAGACCGTGCTTGCCAACGAGCAGGTGATTGAAGGCCGCGGCTGGCGCTCTGGTGCCGTCGTCGAAAAGCGCGAGATCCCCGGCTACTACCTCGGCATCACGCAGTATGCTCAGGAACTCCTTGACGACCTCGACCAGCTTCAGGGCTGGCCCGAGCAGGTCCGCCGCATGCAGGAGCATTGGATCGGTCGCTCCGAAGGCGTGAACCTCTCCTTCCCGTACGAACTCGAGGGCACCCCGAAGCTTCTGCGCGTCTACACGACCCGCCCCGACACGCTCATGGGCGTGAGCTTCGTTGCGATCGCCGCCGAGCATCCTCTCGCCGCCTACGTCTCCCGCAACCGCCCCGACCTTCAGGCCTTTATCGAGGAATGCTCGAAGGGCAGCGTGAGCGAAGCCGACATGGCCTCCATGGAAAAGAAGGGCGTGCCCACCGGCTTCTACGTCCGCCACCCGATCACGGGCGACAACGTCGAGGTCTGGATCGCCAACTACGTTCTCATGAGCTACGGTGAGGGCGCCGTGATGGGCGTGCCCGCCCACGACGAGCGCGACTTCGCCTTCGCCAAAAAGTTCGGTCTTCCGATCCGTCAGGTCATCGCCGTCGAGGGCGAGACCTACTCCACCGAAGCATGGCAGGACTGGTACGGCGACAAGACGCTTGACGGCCGTCTCGTCAACTCCGGCAAGTTCGACGGCCTCGGTATCCACGAAGCCTTCGACGCCATCGCCACCGACCTCAAGGCCCGCGGCCTCGGCGACAAACAGGTCCAATTCCGTCTGCGCGACTGGGGCATCTCCCGCCAGCGCTACTGGGGCACCCCGATCCCGATGATCAACTGCCCGTGCTGCGGCCCCGTGCCCGTCCCCGAGCAGGATCTCCCTGTCGTGCTGCCTGAAGACCTGATTCCCGACGGCTCCGGCAACCCGCTCACCAAGTGCGAATCCTTCCTCAACGTCAAGTGCCCGAAGTGCGGCGGCGACGCCCAGCGCGAAACCGACACGATGGACACATTCGTCGACAGCTCCTGGTACTTCCAGCGCTACTGCTCGCCCGACTGCTCCACGGCCATGGTCGACAAGCGCGCCGACTATTGGATGCCGATGGACCAGTACATCGGCGGCATCGAGCACGCCGTGCTCCATCTGCTCTACGCCCGCTTCTGGACGAAGGTGATGCGCGATCTCGGCCTCGTCAAGTACGACGAGCCGTTCAAGAACCTCTTCACCCAGGGCATGCTGATGGCCGACTGCTACTACCGCAACGGCGACGACGGCCGCAAGGTCTGGTTCTACCCGGACGAGGTTGAGGTCCAGTACGACGAGAAGGGCCGCCCCGTCGGTGCCGTCTGCAAGGCCGACGGTCAGCCCGTCACCCTCGGCGGCATCGAAAAGATGTCCAAGTCGAAGAACAACGTGGTCGAGCCGCGCGAAATCATCAAGAAATTCGGCGCCGACACGGCCCGCAGCTTCGTGATGTTCGCTGGTCCTCCCGATCAGTCCGCCGCCTGGTCCAACTCCGGCGCCGAAGGCACCTACCGCTTCCTGCGCCGCATCTGGAACTGGGCATTCGCGAAGAAGAACCTCATCGCAAGTGCAGGTGCCTTTGAAGGCCAGATGCTTCCGCACGACGCCAAGACCCTGCGCCGCGAAGTCCACACGACGCTTCGCCAGGCCGAGTACGACTTCAGCCGCATGCAGTACAACACGGTCGTCTCCGCCTGCATGAAGATGTTCAACACGATCGAAGGCTTCAAGGGCGAGACGCCCGCCGATCTGGCGGCTCTCTGCGAATGTGCCTCGATCCTGCTGCGCACGCTCTACCCGATCGCCCCGCACATCACGACGGCGCTCTGGCAGGAGCTCGGCTTCGTCGAACGCATCGGCGACCTGATCGACGCACCGTGGCCCGAAGTCAGCGAAGACGCAATCAAGGCCGACGAGCTCAAGCTCGTCGTCCAGGTCAACGGCAAGCTCCGCGGCGAGATCCTCGTACCCGCCGAGGCCGCTCAGGCCGAAATCGAGGCCGCCGCACTCGCCAATCCAGACGTGCAGCGCTTCACTGAAGGCATGACGGTCCGCAAGATCATCATCGTGAAGAACAAGCTCGTGAACGTCGTGGTCGCCAAGTAAGGCGCCGCACCTTCAAGCTGACCATCCTAAGGGGGCCTGTGTCCGACCGGACGCAGGCCCTCGTTCTTTCGCACTCCCCCGTCTTCTTGACTCCTTCTCGACTCCTGCGGTCGGCCGTTATAATTGATGATTCCGAAGCCCTTCCAAGGGGCCTCCAACATCATCCTGCCATCCCGAGGATCATCTCCGTGACTTCCCGTCGTCATCTTCTCGGCGCCGCCCTCATCGGCGCACTCCCGCTCACAGGCTGCGGCTTCCGGCTGCGCGGCTCCTATTCGACGCCGTTCAGGACCCTGTACCTCCAGATGCCGGAAAACTCGTACCTTGCGGTGCGTCTCAGACAGGAGCTTCTGGCAGGATCCGACGTCACGATCGTGAACACGCCCTCCGAGGCCGAAGCGATCCTTGAACTCCTCTCCGACTCCCGTTCGCGCGACGTCCTCTCGATCAACGACACGGGCCGCGCCCGTGAATACGATATCACGCTCTCGCTCTCCTTCCGAGTGTCGAACCCCAGCGGCATCGACTACATGGAAGCCGTGACGCTCACCGCCAGCCGAGACCTCACCTACTCCGAATCGGACTTCCTCTCGCGTGAAAAGGAGGAGGCATTCCTCTACCGCGACATGGAGGCCGACCTCGTCAACCAGCTCATGCGCCGCATCGAGGCGATCAAGCCCCCGAAGCAGGCGGGAGGCTGATCCGTGAAGGCCGACCAGCTCCAGGGCTACCTCGCGCGATCCGCGAAGGACAGACGTCTGGATCCCTTCTGGCTTCTGACGGGCTCGGACGCCTTCCTCGCCGTCGAAGCAGGCGACGCCATCCGTGCCGAAGCGCGCCGACAGGGCTACACAGACCGTCAGGTGCTCGACATGAACGCCTCAGCGGACTGGTCGCGCCTGCCGATGGCCGCCGCCGACATCGGCATGTTCGACGACCGCAAGATCGTCGACGTGCGTCTCTCCACGGGGAATCCGGGCAAGAACGGCGCGCCCGCCATCGTGAAGTATCTTGACAACCCGATCGACGGCGTCGTCACGCTCATCACGATGCCCGCCCCCGACTGGACGGTCACGAAGGAGGCGTGGTGGGGGGCGCTTCAGCGCAAGGCCACCGTCGTAGACTGCTCGCCCGTGGAACGCGCACAACTCCCCTCCTGGCTCAAGGCAAGACTCGCCCGCCACGAGCTCGTCATGTCCCCCGAGACGCTCGACTACTTCGCCGATATGATGGAGGGCAACCTCTTTGCTGCCGCACAAGAGATCGAAAAGCTCTCTCTTCTCCATCCTAAGGGCGAGATCACCTCCGAACAGCTCCGTCAGGCCGTCTCGAGCAACGCCCGATTCGATTTCGACACGCTCTTTGAGAGCATGCACCTCGGTCAGGCCGACCGCATCGTGCGCATCATCGACGGGCTTGAGGCGCAGGCCGAAGCCCTGCCCTTCCTGCTGGCCATGCTCACTGCCGAAATCCGTTCCCTCATCAAGCTGCGCACGGGCTACGACAACGGCCAGTCCAGAGTGACCGGAGTCTTCGCAACGCCGTCCCTTCAGAAGGCCGCCCGCCGCCTCACCGTGAAGAAGCTCTGCGGCGCCCTCTCCGTCTGCGCCGACATCGACAGGCTCGTCAAGGGGCTTCCCGTTCCCAAGCGGGACTCCGATCCCTGGATCGAGCTCAAGAGCGTCGTCCTCTTTCTCGCCTCCTGAAGCCGGCTCCACGGGAGGAGGCCTTCGCGCATCCGCAGGTCCTGCAAAGATCAAAGAGATGCCGTCGTTCGGGCTAAAATGGAAAGACATGCCCGGAAAATGCATGCCGCCCCGTCCTTTGAGGGCGGCGTTCTCCGGCCCTTTTTCAGGAACCGCGCATCATGCCCGAAATCACCATCACTCCCAGCGATTACATCAGCCGCATCGGCCGTCAGGCCCGCGAAGCCTCGCGCTCCATGGCTCGCGCCTCCACGGCCGCCAAGAATGCGGTGCTTGAACGCATCGCCGAGCTTCTGCTCGAACAGGAGGCGGACATCCGCGCCGCCAATGAGGCCGACCTCGAGGCCGCCCGCGCCGAAGGTCTGGACGAGGCCTTTCTCGATCGTCTGACGATCAGCGCCGTAGGTCTTCGCGCCATGGCCGAAGGATGCCGCCAGGTCGCCGCACTCGAGGATCCCGTGGGTACTGTCACCGATCTTGCCTTCCGGCCAAGCGGCATTCAGGTGGGCCGCATGCGCGTGCCCCTCGGCGTGCTCGCCATGATCTATGAGTCCCGTCCCAATGTGACGATCGACGCCGCCGCCCTTGCCGTCAAGTCGGGCAACGCCATCATCCTGCGCGGCGGCCATGAGGCGCTTCGCAGCAACACGGTCCTCTGGGAGCTTGTCGGCCGGGCCCTTGCCGAAAAAGGCCTCCCCGCACGCGCCGTCCAGCTCATCGAATCCTCCGACCGCGCCCTGGTGGGCGAGCTCATCCGTGCCCGCGACTACGTCGACGTGCTTATTCCGCGCGGCGGCAAGAGCCTCGTCGCCCGTCTCACGGCCGAAGCGACCGTTCCGATGATCAAGCATCTTGAGGGCATCTGCCACACCTACGTCGACGCCGAAGCCGACCTCGACATAGCCGTTCGTGTGACTGAAAACGCCAAGACCCAGCGCTACTCGCCCTGTAACGCCACTGAAACGCTGCTCGTGCACCGCGCCGTCGCCTTCGACTTTCTGCCTCCCATGGCCCGCGTCTTCCACGACCACGATGTCGAGATGCGCTGTGACGAGCTCTCCCGCCGCATCGTCGAACAGAGCGGCATGAGCGCCGTCGACGCCACCCCGCAGGACTGGGATACCGAGTACAATGCCCCGATCATTTCGATCCGCATTGTCGAAAGTCTCGACGAGGCGATTGACTTCATCAACCTCCATTCCTCGCACCACACCGACGCCATCATCACGAAGAACTTCGACAACGCCCGCCGCTTCCTGCGCGAGGTGGACTCGAGCTCCGTGATGGTCAACGCCTCGACTCGCTTTGCCGACGGCTTCGAATACGGCCTCGGCGCTGAAATCGGCATCTCTACCGACAAGCTTCACGTGCGCGGTCCGGTCGGTCTTGAAGGCCTCACCTCGCTCAAGTACGTCGTGCTCGGCCACGGCGAAGGCCGCCGCTGACCGCCCCTTTCTGAACACACACCGACTGACAATCCATGGCCAACCTTTCCTTTTACGCCGTCTGCCCCTTCGGGCTTGAAGAACTGCTTGCTGGCGAAATCTCCGCCTGCGGCGCCGAACGCATCCGCGCTGCGCGTGGCGGCGTCTCCTTTTCCGGCTCCGCCGCCACGGCGATGACCGTATGCCTCAACTCCCGCCTCGCCAGCCGCGTGCTCATGAAGGTCGCCGAGGCCTCCTACTGGGACACCCGCGACATTTATGAAATGGCTGCAGACACCCCTTGGGAGAAGTGGTTCGGTCCCGACCTGACGATCAAGGTCTCGGCCAACGGCCAGCGCTGTCCGCTCGAATCGATCGACTTCGCCGTGCTCCGCATCAAGGACGGCATCTGCGACCGCTTCCGCGACCTCGCGGGACGTCGTCCCGACGTCGAGCGATACAACCCCGACGTGCGCATCGCCGCCTTCTTCACCTACGACACCTGCACCTTCTATCTGGATCTTGCGGGCGAAGCGCTCTTCAAGCGCGGCTGGCGTCTCACCCACGGCGAGGCTCCCCTGAAGGAAAACCTTGCGGCAGGTCTTCTGATGCTCTCGGGCTGGGATCCCTCCCAAACACTCATCGATCCGTTCTGCGGCTCGGGCACGATCGGAATCGAAGCTGCGCTGATGGCTGCAGGCATGGCGCCTGGCCTCAACCGCCGCTTCGCCTTCGAAAAGCTCGAGGGCTTTGACGTCGACCTCTGGGCCGAAATGAAGGAAGATGCGCGCGCCGCCGTCAATCGGCACGTCAGGATCCGCATTGCAGGCAGCGACATCTCGTCCCTCGTCGTCGAGAAGGCCGAGGAAAACGCCCGCCGCGCGGGCCTCGGCGACATGCTCGACGACGGACGCCTTACCTTCCGTCAGGGCGACGCCCGCGAAGCCTGTCCCGAAGAAGGCATGGCGCCCGGACTTCTCATCGCAAACCCGCCCTACGGTGAACAGTCCAACCCGAAGTCCGCCTCCATCCAGTCGATGATGAAGCACGTCGCCGACAATCTGAAGGCCAACTTCGCAGGCTGGACCGCCTGGATGCTCACCTCCGACCGCACGCTCCCGCAGCAGATGCGCCTCAAGGAGTCGCGCAAGACAGTTCTCTTCAACGGACCGCTTGAATGCCGCTTCTTCCGCTTTGACATGGTTGCGGGCAGCAACCGCAGAAAGCCGCGCGAAGAGGCGGACGAATGAGTCCCTCCGTTCTCCTCGCAACAGAGCCCCCGTGCACAGCATGGGGGCTCTGTTTTTCGAGCGCGAAAAAAATCCCCGCAACCGAAATCGCGGGGATTTTTCATGTCTGTCAGCCGGAGCCTTCAGATTAGTTCTTGCGAACCAGCAGTTCCTTAATACGAGCGGCCTTGCCGGAGCGGTCACGCAGGTAGTAGAGCTTGGAACGGCAGACATCGCCGTAGCGCTTCACTTCGATGGAAGCGATCGTCGGGGCGTAGAGCTGGAACGTACGTTCAACGCCTTCGCCGGAAGAGATCTTGCGGACGATGAAGGAAGAGTTGAGACCGCGGTTGCGGCGGGCGATCACGACGCCTTCGAAGGCCTGAACGCGCTTGCGGGAACCTTCAACGACGTTGACGTTCACGACAACCGTGTCACCGGCGCGGAAAGAGGGGATCGTCTTGCCAGCGGTGACGCGGGCCATTTCTTCCTGTTCGAGAATCTGAATCAGATTCATTTTTTTCTCCAAAACCATCGTCATGCGGCTGTTTTTGAGGGAGCTGAGCCCACCGCCGAGAGGATGGCAAAATTAATCCAAAATCTTCTTACTTCCAGCCGTTGGCGCGCAACCACTTGCGGTCCGCATCGCTCAACTTGCCAGAAGAATCCGCGATTTTAATCAAGTCCGGGCGAGTTTGCAAGGTGAATCGCAAACTTTCTTCGCGCGTCCACCTGCTGATGTTTGCGTGGTGCCCGGAAAGGAGCACGGAGGGCACCTCCATGCCGCGCCAGACTTCGGGACGCGTATAGTGGGGCGCGTCAAGAAGCCCAGTCGCAAAGCTCTCGTCCGACGTGGAGAGATCCTTGATGGCGCCGGGGAGCTGTCGCACTACGGCGTCCATCAGGGCGCATGCAGGGATCTCGCCGCCCGAGAGAACGAAGTCCCCAAGGCTCACCACCTCGTCGACATAGGTCGACAGGAAGCGCTCGTCAATGCCCTCATAGCGTCCGCACACGAGCACGACACTCTCATCCTCGGCCACCATGCGGCGAACGCGCTCATCGGTGAGCTTCGTGCCGTTGGGTGCAAAGGAGATGACGCGGCCGCGGTTGCCGGATGCACGGATCATGTCGACCGTCTTCGCGAGCGGATCGGCCATCATCACCATGCCGGGACCGCCGCCGAAGGGGCGGTCGTCGACCGTGCGGTGCACGTCCTCGGTCATGGCGCGGGGATTCCAGGTGTGGCAGGACCACAGGCCTCGCTTCATCGCACGGGCGGTGATGCCGCACTTCGTGATCGAGTCGAATATTTCCGGAAAGAGCGTAACGACGTCAAAGCGCATGATCCGCCTCCTCAGCGCCAGTCGGACTGCCAGTCGACGGTGATCGTGCGGACGTCGGTATCAATGGCGATCAGATAGACGTCCTTCACGAGCGGAAGCATGAACACGGCCTTCTTGCCGTCAGCATTGTCGTAGGCGATGACGAGCAGATCCTGCGCGCCGTTGGAGCCGATGCTCTCGACCGTGCCGAGGGCCGTGCCCTCCTTGTTGACGACCTTGCAGCCGACCAGATCGACGGCCCACACGGCGTCCTTGCCCGCATCAGGAAAGTCCGCGCGGGAGACCGACACGCGGCCTCGGGCGGCGTCGGCCGCCTCCTTCGTTTCACAGCCCGCCCACTTGGCGATGAAGCCGTCTCCGTGACGACGGAAGGCCTCGATGCTGAGCGTCGTGCGCACACCCTTGAGGTCCGTGAGGACCCAGGTCCTGGCCTTCTGAAGCACTTCGCCGGATTCCAGCGGCACAATGCGCACCCAGCCGCGGAAGCCGTAGGCGCCGGCGGTGCGTCCGAGCTCGACGAGATCGTCCATAACAACAGTCTCCGAAAATCAATCGTTTTTTGCGAACAAAACAAAACCCCGCAGACTCTCAGGCGTAGATACCGGGCTCCAGGTGCTGCGAACGGATCACGATGTGCTGGACACGAGAGGCACGACCGCTTGCGAGCGAGCCCGCACTTGAGGTTTTGCGGGGTTTCCGCGCCGTTTAAAGTCCGGCGCAATGACTAGTGCTTTCCGTCAGGAAATTAGGCGGCAGCCTTGGCTTCCTTCACGAGACGGGCAACCGTTTCGGAGAGCTGGGCGCCCTGGCTCTGCCAGTAGGCCAGACGTTCCTGGTTGACGTTGAGACGGACGGCCTGACCGGCAGCCATCGGGTTGTAGTAGCCGATGCGTTCGATGAAGCGGCCGTCGCGGCGGCAGCGGCTGTCGCAGACGTTGATGCTGTAGAACGGACGCTTCTTGGAGCCACCGCGGGCGAGACGAACGATAACCATGAGTTTACCTCTTTAACTTATTGGTTCAATTGAAAGCCGAAGCCCCCGTCACGAGGAGCGTTCGGAAGAATTCTTCATGCAGCGCGCGGTCAATCCGCCCGTTGCGAAAGGTCTGAATTTTATCTCACGGGAATACAGGACGCAAGTCCGTCAACGCGATTTTTTCAGCCTTTTCTAAAAAGAAGCCGCCCGCGCAAGGCGGGCGGGCATGCAAGCGGGGAAACTCCCTCTTCTTACTTGGTGCCGAGTCTGGCGCGCAAAGCCTCAAGCGCCTCGACGCCGTCGGCGACGAGACCGTAATCGGCCACCTCGAAGATCGGAGCCTCGGCGTCCTTGTTGATCGCCACGACCGTCTTGGCATCCTTGATGCCAGCGGTATGCTGAATGGCACCGGAGATGCCCACGGCAATATAGAGCTCTGGGGCGATCATCTTGCCCGTCTGGCCCACCTGCCAGTCATTGGGGCAGAGCCCCATGTCGACGGCGGTGCGGGTGGCGCCGACGGCCGCGCCGATGGAGTCGGCGAAGGCCTCAAGGGTCTTGAAGCCGGCCTCGTCGAGAAGACCGCGCCCGCCGCCGACGACGATGCGGGCGGAGACGAGTTCGGGACGGTCGGACTTGGCTTCGGAGAAGCGCACGAAGCGGGAGGCATCATAGCCTTCCGGAGCGATGACCTCCTCGACGACAGCGGATCCCTCCTGAGCGGCGGCCTCGAAGGCCGTCGTGCGGATCGTGGCCACGACGACGGGATCGGTCACCTCGACGGTCGCGAGAAGCGAACCCGCATAGATGCCGCGCACGAAGTTTTTGGGGCCCTTGACGTCGAGAACGTCGGAAACGGGGGAGACGTCGAGCTTCGCGGCCACGCGGGGCATGGCGGACTTGCCGACGGCGGAGGCGACGAAGAGCACGTGCGAATAGCCTTCGGCTTCGTCAAGCACGAGGCGTGCGAGCACTTCGGGCGACTCCTGGGCGAGCTGGGGATGGTCGGCGTAGTAGACGGTGCGCACGCCCGAGAGCTTCGCGGCCTGCTCGGCAACGGACTGGCCGTTGCTGCCCGCCACGAGGACGTCGACGACGTCCGTCATCCTGAGCGCAGCCGTGAGCGCCTGAGCCGTTGCGGGCTTGAGCGTCACGTTGTCATGTTCGGCAATCAAAAGAGCTGTCATTTTGCTTTACTCCCTCTTTTCTCAGATGACGTGCGCTTCGTTCTTGAGGCGGTCGACGAGCTCGTCGACGCCGGAGACCATGACGCCTGCCTTGCGGGCGGGCGGCTCCTCGACGCCGAGGATGCGGATGCGCGGAGCCGTGTCAATGCCGAGGCCGGCAAGCTCAATGTCCTCGACAGGCTTCTTGCGGGCCTTGCCCATGGCGGGCAGCGTCACGTAGCGCGGCTCGGCAAGACGCAGGTCCGCCGTCACGACGGCAGGCGTTGCAAGCGAGACGGTCTGCGTCCCGCCGTCGGTCTCGCGGGTAACGACCCAGCGGCCGCCCTCAAGGACGATCTCGTTGGCAAAGGTTGCCAGCGGCATGTCGCAAAGGGCGGAGAGCATCTGCCCCGTCTGGTTGGCGTCGTCATCGATCGCCTGCTTGCCCAGAAGCACCAGATCGGGCTTTTCACGCTCGACGACGGCGTGAAGCACCTTCGCGACAGCGAGGGGCTCGAGGGACTCGTCGGTGCGGACGTGAACGGCGCGATCCGCGCCGATCGCCATGGCGACGCGCAGGGTGTCGACGGCCTTGAGGGGACCGACGGTCACGGCAACGACTTCGTCGGCGACGCCAGCCTCGCGAAGCGTGACGGCCTTTTCGATTGCGATTTCATCAAAGGGATTCATCGCCATTTTGGCGAGCTTGACATCCACACCGGAATGATCGGGAAGCGGGCGCACCTTGATCTTGGCGTCCACCACGCGCTTGACAGCGACCAGGATCTTCATCAAAAAACTCCAGTCCTATTGAGAGGGCGCGCCTTCAACCTGAAGCGCGCGCCGTCCATGAAAAATCAACTTGCGGGAAATTATAACGGGACTCAACGCCCGTTTCGCTTAAGGAAAAGGCCGTTTTGCCCACGGAAACACAGGTTCCGCAATGCCCTCAGCCCGCGCTCAGCGGAGCGAGCCGAAGGCGTCCGAACCGCCCGCAGGCGCCTTGAAACGGGAGGCGACGGCAAAGGCAGCCGAGACGCCCATGCCTGCAAAAGTCCACACCTCGTCCCCCGTGACGTTGCCCACCAGGCCGCCGATGCCGCCGAAGACGGCGCCCGCCGTCCAGAGCTGTGCGTTGAGGCGCCTCACCCGCCCGATGAGCGCAATGAGAAGCGGCAGGGCCACTCCCGGCACGAAGAAAGAGTAGGCTGTGAGCAGCAGCCAGATGATGTCCTTCGAGACATAGACGGCCGCAGCGGCGGCAAATCCGAAGACGCCCACGAAGAAGCGCACGGCGTTCGTACGGTCTCCCGCCAGAAGGCTTCGCTCGACAATGCCGGAGGCCGAAAGAAGCACCGTGTCGGCCGACCCGCAGAGCGCGCTGATGAGGCCGAGCGCGAGCGCTCCCTTGAGCCAGGCGGGCATCTCCGAAGCACTCGAGAGCCAGCCCGCCACGGGCTGGGGATCCTGCAGATTGAGAAGCGCGAGCCCCGTCACGACGACGCCGAACCACACGAGGCAGGGCGAGGCGATCCAGGCGGCGAAACGAGCAGACTGTCCGTCTCTGGCCGTGAAGGTGCGTGAGAACATGTCGGGACCTACGACATAGGTGATGCCCACGAGAAGCATCATCCTGCCCAAATCCCACGGCCCGAACCTGTCGCCCAAGGGGACGGGATCAAGCGCCATTACGGCGTCGGGACGATCGCCGAGCAGCCAGAAGGCGGCGGCCGTGAATCCGCCCAGAAGCAGAACGGCCTGAAAGGCGTCGGTGCGGATCACTGCACTCTGTCCGCCCGTGATGGTATGCACGATCACAACGCCCGCGATCATCACATAGAGCACCTCGGCGGCGAGCGGGCTCGAGAGCGTCAGCAGGAGCGTGTGAAGCGCGACGAACTGCGCGGCCGTGACGGCGATCCAGGAGACCGCAATGATGACGCCCGCCCAGCGCTCAGCATTCCTGCCCGCCACGACGCCGACCACCTCGGGAAGTGTAACGGCGGGAAGCGCACGAATCTTCGGAGCGATCCATCCGTGAAGAAGAAGGCCGACCGCACCTACGCCGAGCCACCAGAAGGCGCCCGAACCAATCTTCTGCGCGAGGCTTCCCATGCCGAGCGTTGCGGACCCGCCAATGATGGTGCTCACGAGAGAGAGCGCGCAGAGAAGCGCGCCTGCTCGGCCGCCGCTCGTAAGAAAGGCGCGCCCCGAGCTCGAATGTCGCTCCCCGCAGAAGCCGAACCACATCAGAACGATCAGATAAATGAGCACAAGGCCTGTAAGCATGTTCACGACGATTTCTTCCTTTCCATTGTTTCAGGCAGACCGACTCAGACAAGCGAGAGCGTGCCCGCCGCCACGACGACGTAGCGCAGAAGCTTTCCCACGGCCATCCAGACTGCACAGCTTGCAGCAGGCATCCTGAGCCAGCCCGCCGCAAGCGGCAGGGCGTCTCCCACGACGGGCAGCCACGACAGAAGCAGCGCGGGCGCTCCCCATCGCCTGAGCCACACAAGCGCCCTGTCCGTCTTCTCCCTTTCGGGAATCAGTCGACCGATGAGCCACGTGGTCATCGCGCCGAGCGTATTGCCTGCCGTTGCAAGAAGCACGAGACGACAGAGGCGGGGCGTGTCGTCAGGCGTTTGCGACAGCGCCCCTGCCAGGAGCGCCTCGGATCCGCCAGGCATCAGCGTCGAGGAAATGAAGGCACTCGCGAAAACCGCAGCCTCGGCCCCTGCGCCCGACAGCCATTCAAAAAGAAAGTCCTGCATCGGACGCGGCTCCTTCGTGGGAATTCAAAAAACGAAACGGCGCCCCCAACAGGAGAGCGACGTTCCGATTGTAGCCTGAAGCAGGGACCGTCCTTTCAGTCCCTGCTCATGTACAGGGTCAGAGACGGATGCGCTTCGTCGTTTCAGGATCGAACCAGTACACGTGTTCCGCCGAGAACTCGAGTCCCGCCCTGATGCCCACTTCCGGGATGTACATGTGGTTGTCGACGCGGAAGACCACGTTCTGCCCCAGCAGGACGCCGTGGATCAGATGATCGGCGCCGAGGGCCTCGACCGTCTCCACCTCGAGGGCGGCGAGTCCGCCCTCGGGACGGAGCGTCACGTGTTCGGGCCGCACGCCGAGCACCACCGCCCTGCCGGCAAGTGCCGTGCAGGGTTCGGGCAGCGACAGGACACCCGAATCGTGCTCGAAGTGACTGCCGTCTGCGGAGACGCGGCCGTGAACAAGGTTCATCGGAGGAGAGCCGATAAAGTTCGCGACGAACATCGTCTCGGGATCGTCATAGACCTCCTGAGGCGTGCCAACCTGCTCGGCGCGGCCTGCGTTCATCACGATCATGCGGTGGGCGAGCGTCATGGCCTCGACCTGATCGTGAGTGACGTAAAGACTCGTCGTCTTGAGACGGCGGTGCAGCTTCTGGATCTGCAGGCGCGTCTGCACGCGCAGCTTTGCGTCGAGGTTCGAGAGCGGTTCGTCGAAGAGAAAGACGGAGGGCTCGCGCACGATCGCGC
>OKRS01001066.1_pt1 | contig 19045 bp, 18 predicted proteins | sample 1601191 | NCBI WGS metagenome assembly OKRS01 (sample SAMEA3541509, study PRJEB24748) | human gut metagenome | biome: human gut; feature: human-associated habitat; material: faeces | place: China | collected 2012
CGTTAATTAACTCTCTCATTTTCAATCGATTACATAAGAATTAACAGAGTATTGAAATAAAGGAGACAAAAAAATCCCCCAACCTTAATCACTTAAGATTGGGGGAGAGAGTAGAAAAAATAATATAGTATGAACAATATCAACTGAATAGAGGGCTAAATGTGGAAATTGATTTCATTCAGCCAAGCCTGAACACTGAAGCAGGGACAGGACTTGTGGACGTTCGGGAGATCACGATGACCTAGGATCTCGGCTTCGGGATAGTCTACGCACAGACTCGTCAGGAGATTCTGGAGCGACTGCTTCTGAGCCTTCGTACGGGTATCTGCCGGATTGCCGTCGGCGTCGAGACCGCCTTCGTAACAGATGCCGATACTGTGTGCATTGAAATGGCGGGCGTGGGCGCCGATTTCTGACTCGGGACGTCCGGGGTAGATGACGCCGTCTTTCGTGATGTAATAGTGATAACCGATGCCGTGGAAACCGCGGGCTAAATGACAGGCTTCGAGCTTTTCGAAGGTGAAGTCCTGGGTGACGCGGGTGGCAGAACAGTGAATGACAATAAGTGATATTTTTCTTGTGTTTTTCATAGTGCTGAATCTTTAAAGGGTTGATACTACTGGCAGCTCTGCACACAAAAGGCAGAGGCTACGGCGGTGAGAACGGTAATGACGAAATTCAGAATTTTCTTGAGTGTTTCTCTTTTCATTTTCATTTGATTTAAGGTTAATAAATGGATTGGGGGCTCGGATTTCTTATATCCGGGCGATACTAGAGAAGGAAGGCTGACAGGATGAGCAGATGGGCTTGATAGCGCGTGTTTCAATGATGCTTGCTATATTGATGAATAGCCGGGGGTGCTATAGCCGAATCCCGGACTGCATCCTGTCTAAAACCTTCTTTCTTCATCTACTGGCGAGGGGGTTACTCCAGGCCGTCGCTACCATCGGAGCCGCTGCTCCCGGTGTTGCCTGATCCGCCAGTCTGTGTTGAGTCGCCACCCTGGTTTGTGCCGCCACCCTGGGTAGTATCGCCTGTGTTATCCTTACCGCCGTCTGGTGGAGTAACATCTCCTGTTACGGCTGTGGCCTTCTTCAGGGATGCATCGAGGTTCAGACTGTTTGCCTTGAACTCACCGGTGCCACGTGCACGGAGCTTCAGTCCGGCAATGTTCTTGGTGATGCTGAACTCCTTCTCGGAGGCAGCACCTTCCTTGTTCTTGATGCCGATGCTGAAGATGGCGAGGTCGGGAATCTTCACGGCGATACCCTGCAGAACCAGTTCTCTTACGCAGCTCACCATGTCGGTGAGCATACCCTTGATGGCTCCCTTAGAGAACGGGGTGTTGTGACTTTCCATGTGCTCTGCGAGTTCATCAAGACCATAGGTCTGGGTGATTACAGGGTAGGCGAAAAACTTGCCGTAAGCGGCGCTCAACTTCTCGTTGACATACTTCTTCAATGTGTACAGAATCATAGTGTCTTCATTTTTAAGGTTAATAAATTGTGTTTGTGTTGTAGGGGGCGCTGCGCATTGCCTCTTGGTGGTATGAGATGTTATCTCTGAACCACAATGCAAAGATACGAAATCCGTGAGGGGTCAACTCACAGTTGCTCATACTTGCTCATGTTTTATCATACTTTTTCATAGATTCTTTTAGAATTGTTGCGATTTTCTTGTTTATCTCAGAAAAAATGATTAGCTTTGCAAAATATATTATTGAGTTTAAATAAACATGGGCAATGATTACAAAGATTAGGTTACAAAATTGGAAGAGCTTTAAGGACTCTACTATATATATCGATTCTTTGGGTATCCTTATCGGAACCAATGCTAGTGGTAAGTCAAATGTGTTAGATGCGTTTGCCTTCCTCCGTGCCGTGGGGGAAGGTAAGAGCCTTCTTGATGCCATCCAGACTGTTAGAGGCGGGGAAGATTGGATTATCCGTAGAGGTGAGGATTCTTTCTGTATTGAGATAGAAATAGAAATTGAAGGAAGTTATTATCTTCTTGATTTGAGAGCGATTAAACGGAATTCAGTTTTCAGTTTTGGTTCTTGTGAAATTCATCGTTTAGGTATAGAAGGCGATGATGTCGTTCCTGGCAAGTTTATTGATTCTGCTCGCAACATGACATGGAAAACGTATGATGTTCCAATACTTCTGGATTTTTGGGCAAAGATATATGCTACTTTTAGAAATATCATCATTCTTGATCCTGTTCCTGCTAAGATGCGTGATTATTGCAAGATTTCCAAAGAGCTGAAGTCTGATGGTAGTAATGTAGCAGGTGTCTTATGTGCGTTGTCTCCAGAGGAAAAGAAGAAGGTGGAAGCACTGGTGTCCAGCTATGTTCGGCCACTTCCTGAACGTGATATAAACAAGGTTATATCTGAGCCTGTTGGTCTGATTAAGTCAGATGCCATGCTTTATTGTTATGAGGATTGGAATCCTGAACAGCCTGTTGATGCAAGAGGTATGAGTGATGGAACGCTTCGTTTTATTGCGATTGTCGTAGCTCTTTTGACGGTTGCACCTCATAGCTTACTGCTTATCGAAGAGGTGGATAATGGCTTGCATCCTTCTCGTGCCAAGGAGTTGGTTGATATGTTGAAGGATTTGTCACGACAGCGCCAGGTTGATGTGCTCTGTACGACGCATAATCCTGTTTTGTTGGATGAGTTGGGAAATAAGATGATTCCGTTTATCAGCTATGTTACCCGTGACGAGCATGGCGATAGCCATGTCAATCTCTTGGAAGAAAAAGAGAATCTAGCCAAATTGATGGCTTCTGGAACAATAGGTAGAATGATGGTTAATGATAAGATATAATGAGAAAGGTATTGGTGATAGATACGAGTGTACTTTGTGTTTGGCTCAAAGTACCTGGCAAGGAAACTTGTGGCCCAAGCAATGCCTTGGTTTCATACAAGATGGTCTCTGAGAAAATAGAGGAAGAAAAGAAGAAAGGTACAACCTTTATTCTGCCTCTAGCAACAATTATTGAGACAGGAAATCATATAGCTCATTCTTCGGGCGATAGAAAGTCATTAGGTGAAGATTTTGCTCAAATCATGATCGATTCGGCTGATGAGAAATCACCATGGGCTGCATTTACGGAACAAAGCAGTTTGTGGAATCCTGAAAACTTAAAAAAGTTGGCAGAGAAGTGGAAGGCTACCGTTATAGGAGGGCAAGCTTTAGGCGATGCTTCTATCGTTGAAGTCGTAAAATATTATACTGATTTAGGATATCAGGTTGAAATCTTTACAGGTGATGAAGGATTGAAAGCTTATGAGCCTACGGTTGAAATTCCTAGGAGAAGAAGAAAATGACTCAAGCTTTGCAAGTCCGCTAGGCGTTAGGGAGATACGCAAATCCGCAGGAACGCCTAACGGACCCTAACGCCATGCAGGGCATACTGAGAAAGTGCTACGGAGCGTAGCACTTTTGCCTTGGTCACTTAATATGCTGTTATGACACAAATGAATTGAACAAGGAAACAACTACCGAGAAAATCTCGGTAGTTCAACAGGAAGGTGAGAGAGGGCGACGCAACACGTAGTTCTACAACCTCGATGCAATCTGCCGATGATAAGAATTGAAAGCCAAAGGGGGATGAGGTGACCTCAAATCACCCCATCTTCCATTTACTAGTCTATGTATGATGTAACTGAACTTTCGCAAGTTTTACCCCACACGCCCTGGGCTAGGAGCTTTTGGGCCTTCAGCCCGTACTTGAACCACATGCGAAAGTTCAGTGAGATACATTTCGATATGGGCATAAGTTTAACTTGCCTGTAACTTGACGAAGATATCAATGTCACGTTTACGAATAATGACAAGGCGCAGGAATTTGTCATCACGGTTTGGAGAGAAGAAAGTAACCAAGTCGAGGGGGAAAGTAACCAAGTCGGTAACCAAGTCGAACAAAAAAGTAACGAAGTCGAGGAAAAAAGTAACCAAGTCGAAGACCATAACACTGGACTTAGACACTCTGACACCGACCATGACACTCGACTTAGACACTCTGGCACCGACCATGACACTTCTGAGAATGACTCTGACACTCGACTTAGACACTCTGGCACCGACTTAGACACTACTGAGAACGACTTAGACACTCAACTTAGACACTCTGACACTCCAAAAGTGTCATTGTCTAACAAGCAAAGGGACATAGTAAATTTCTGTTCTGTTCCTCGAACCACCAAAGAGATACTTGACAGAATTGGAGTCAGCATGCATTCCAAGAACCGTGAGCGTTACATCACATCCCTTGTTGCAGCAGGATATTTGCAGATGACCAATCCGGATAATCCTACGGCAAGCAACCAGAAATACAAGAAAGTAACAACAATGTAGAATAATAATAATTTACTGAAGTTTCGCAAGTGGTTCAAGAACGGGCTGAAGGCCCAAAAGCTCCTAGCCCAGGGCATCGCCCTGGGTATAATAGCAATCAGCAAGGCGCCCTGTAAGGGCAAAAGCCTTATAAATTCTTGTTTTTTAAAAGCTTTTGCCCTTACAGGGCGACAAGTTTGCGTCCATAATAACCCAGGGCGTTGCCCTGGGCTAGGAGCTTCTGCCCTTTCAGGGCGTGTGGGGCTTACATGATAGCTTCTGCCCTTTACCTTTCCCATCTGCCGGTGACCGTTGGTTCAGGGAGTGTGGGCAAAACTTGCGAAAGTTCTGCGAGATACATTCCGATATATCTTGGCGAGAACAGCACATGGGGAGACACTTTCTGCGAAACCTCAGAACTCAACTGATAGCAGTACAGAATCTTTACAACCACTTTCCGATGAGCACAGAGATTTCATCCAGAAGAGTCTTGATGCATGGTGCGCCAATTCGGGCTATAAAGACTGTAATGACTGTACTGTGATCATGCTTACCCTCTCCCGCACACTTTCCATCCCTAAGGATGAGTTATTAGCATACTTCGACCAGTATCTGAAAACCATATTCAGAATATGGCTCGGTGACATACGTTTCAATGCGGCAAAGAAGATGATTAGGCTCCTACCGAATGGCGGGAGAAATTGGCTGAAAATGTAGCCGCAGAGGATAAAAGCAAGACTAGCCATTTTTCGATAAATACCAGGAAAACGCATCGTGAAATGAAAAAATACGTTAAAAAGGTGTCGCATTCATAGGAATGCGACACCTTTTTGATAGGAATGCGACACCTAAACAGGGAAAGTAGACACCTTTTTTGAAAAAAAACACTATATTTGCACCATGGAAAATATAATTCAGACTTTCACGAAAGAGGAACAGGCTATTCTTATAGTGGCATTGTTTCTTCTGATTTTCGCCCTAGTCATGAGCTATGCCATGGTTCAAGACTACAGGATATAGCTTGATGGAAACTACAAGGCTCGCTACAGCTTCTGTGATTTCATCAAGAGAGGAAGATATTATATCTATCTGTTTCTCAGACAGTCTTTCGTCATCATCCTGGGAATGACAGTATATCTGATGGCAATGAGAGAATAGGTGCTTCGGTGGATAATGCCGCTGCATAGTAGCAAGATTTGGCTGAATGCACAAAAGTATTTATTTTTACAAGAAATTATTAATTTAATAACTAACAATATGAAAACGAATTTTGTAAAATCGAGATGGCTTTTCACGATGCTTTTGTTCGTGACAACCATGATTATGCCAACCATGATGTTGGCGAAAAGTATTAATCCAACCAAACCGAAAGGTGATGGCAAAGCAGAACCATATCAAATTAGTACTGCTGCCGAACTTTATTGGTTTGCAGGTCTGGTGAATGGTACGCTTCCAGGCGAGAAAAAGGATGTGTCTGCCAATGCAAAACTCATGAACGACATTACCGTGAACGAGGGCGTTCTTGACGAACATAAAAATCTGGTAAGCGGAAAGGAATTTATACCATGGACACCTATTGGTACATCTTATTCTGATGATAAAGCATATTCTGGCACCTTTGAAGGCAATAAACACACCATCAGCGGATTGTATTTCTTCAATAAAACTAGGTCATGTCAAGTTGGCTTGTTTGGCTACATAGGAGCCAAAGGCAAGCTTTCCGACGTAGGAGTTTTGGATTCATATTTTCAGTTCAATGCAGTTGGGGGAGTTGTATGCGGATCGAATAATGGCGTACTCCAAAACTGTTCTAACAGCAGCACTGTATTTGGCACCGATGAACGTGCAATAATAGGCGGCGTGTGCGGCTTGAATAATGGCACTGTCAGAGATTGCAAAAATACAGGTTCTGTCAGAGGACATGAAACAATAGGTGGCGTGTGCGGATATAATAATTACAGCGGAATAATAGAAAACAGCTTTAATGAAGGCACATTCAGCGAAACAGTTGAAAGTGTCGGCGGCGTGTGCGGCGAGAACAGTGGCACAATCAAAAGCTGCTATAACACAGCTTCTGTCAGCGGAACAGGTGATAAACTCGGCGGCGTGTGCGGCGATAACTCTGGTACAATAACAAATTGCTTTAATGAAGGCACTGTAAGCGGACGATGTTATGTCGGCGGCGTGTGCGGAATTAACAGTGAAGGTGTTATAACAAATTGCTTTAATAAAGGCACTGTAAGCGGAGCTGATTTTTCTGTCGGCGGCGTGTGCGGATATGGCTATGGTGATACAACAAAAAATTGCTATTATCTTAGTGGCACAGCCACACGCGGTATAGGAGGAAAGTATGATGTGAGTGGCAAGGCAGAGGAAAGGTCCAAAGAGCAGTTTAAAAGTGGTGAGGTGGCATGGCTTCTAAACGGTTCTACATCTGTTCCAACTGAAGGAAGCACCTTGGCGTGGTATCAGAAGTTGGGCGAGAATGGCGATGAGTATCCAGTGCTTACCCCAAAAGATGGGAATACCGTATACAACAATTATTATACTTGCAGTGACAAGCAAGTGAATATTTTCAGCAATACGGAGGCTAATGCGCATGAGAAGTACGACAAGCACGACAAGGGTACGGAGACTCTGTTGGCAAATGGTCTTTATAGCTTCACCTGCAAGCGATGCCAGGCGAACTTCGTGTACATCAAGGACTTCTGTGGCATCAAAGACAAAAATATTGAGCTAACAGTGGAGCCTGACGGTTCATACACGGCAGCCGAACCTGTTGATATCAATGACAATACGCCTTACAACAGCCCTGTGGACTTCACTGCCACAACGCTGAACTACACCCGCAACTATCTCGGTGCAGACCAGTGGCAGGCTGTATATGTTCCTTTTGAGGCTAATGCTACAGATTGGACCGACAAAGGCATCACCGTGGCAAGCATCAACAACTTCCATGAGTACGAGAAGAAAGATGGCAGCGGCTATGAAACGGTGCTCGAAGTGAAGAAGGCTACATCTGGAGCGTTTGAGGCTAACACCCCATACTTGTTGAGAACAAAAGATAACGGAAGCAAGACTATCACTATCAATAATGCCAAGTTGCATAAGGCTTCATCGGAAACATATTACTGCATGAGCATGACTCGCCAGTATGACTTCACAGGCATCTACACTCGACAAAGTGGATTAGGTCAGGATGGATCATCAGTTGCCGTATATGCTCTCAACAAGCAAGGACTCATAGCTCCGTTAGACGCTTCTAAAGAAGTTGGTGCACAACGTTGGTATCTTACGGTAAGTAATCGTAATGGTTCTAACATATCACAGGCATCAAAATCCCGTTCTATCAACATAGATGAGGTGGGCGAGGGAGCAACAACTGCCATAAAGGGCATCCAAGTTATAACCAACAATGAGGCTGATAACACATCTCTAAATGGTATATATGACTTGCAAGGTCGTAAGCTCAGCAAAGAGCCTACTCATGGCATCTATATCAAAAATGGCAAAAAATATGTGAAATAGATATGTAAAATTTAAAAAGTAAGGAATATGAAAAAGAATTATCAGAAACCATCAATCACTGTAGTTGAGTTGGAAAATTCTTGTGTTCTATTAGCTGGGTCTAACCCATTGCCAGAAGGCTATGAGCAGGTTCGATTCACTGAAGAACCATGTGATCCTGCATAGTATTGTGTTTTAGTTTATGCCAAATTGATCTACAAAACATCTGGCATAATTATCAACCCATACTTTGCGGTTGTTCCAAGGGTCTATACACCTCGACAAAAGGGTGTATAGACCCTTTTTCTGTTGTTTTATGGTGTTGCTATTTTCATCTCCGTACCAACGCTTAGTTTGCACAAATTACTCATTGCATAGAGTGGAATTACATCTACATGGCGAATGGCATCCTGGGATTCTTTATCAACATACTCAAACTCTCCGAAATTCTCTAGGGATGTACGAACAGCATGATGAAGAGCCTTCTTTCTCATGAATAGCCATAAGCTTTGCATGCTACCCCTGGTAGTGGCTTTCACTTCTATCGGTAAAACCATACCATCCTTGGCTTCCAGAAAATCAATCTCAGCATTGGTCCCTCTTGACAAATTCTGCCAATAATACATTTCTGCCTTCTGGAAACAGTCGTGGTTCTTGACGAGTTCCAAACCAGCAAACATTTCTGATGCAGCACCTTTATTGACGAAATCAACATCCGAAGCTAAAAGTACATTGGCAGCAGGAGTACCCAACATGGTTTGCATCAGTCCCAAATCCAAGAAAAGATATTTCCTGTAGCTGTCATTCTCTTCAGCTCCAAGTGGAACGCCATTTCCATCACTATGGGTCACCGGCTTTATGAGTCCTGCCAAGGTCAATAAATGAAGAGCGTCTTTGATAACCGAAGAATGAACATCATCGGCCACCTGCCTATAGACAAACTTACTGCCAGCCTGCAAAGCTACGGAACGCAAAACCTTTCTCAATAAAGCCGGAGATACACGCGACTTGTACTTGGCAAAATCATCCTGATAGGTATCCAGAATATCATTATGGACATGAGCGCATTCTATGTAACTGTTAGTCTCTATCCATTCTGTAACTGCGGCAGGCATACCACCCACCAGATAGAAAGTCTTCAACTGGTCCACCAGTTTATTATGAACGGCCTCTGGAAGCGGAGATGAGGGTGAAGCCTGCTGCTTGTAACTCACCGTGGTATCTAGTCCCTGTGCCATGAGAAATTCATCAAAGGAAAAAGGGTACATATAGAGTGAGCGTATTCTACCCACTCCAAAGGAAGGCAGTTCTTCTAAGGTGAATTCCAACAAAGAGCCAGCAGCGATGACATGCAGTTCCGGATAATCTTCTTTGAAATAACGGAGCGACATGATCGCTTCCTGGCTCACTTGTATCTCGTCTATGAAGAGCAGTGTTTCACCAGGTATCACTGGGATGCCGGTAGTGGCACTTATGCTTTCACACGTTCTATGCACGTCAATATCCTTTGAAAAGAGTCCTCTTATGGATGGCTGGCTCTCCAGATTGATCTCTACAAAGTACTTGAATTCTTTACCAAAGTGGCGCACAGCAGAAGATTTTCCTACTTGTCTGGCTCCACGTATCAGCAGCGGTTTTCTTCTTTGAGAAGCCTTCCACTCCAGGAGTTTTTTATCTATAATTCGCTTGTAATATGTCATTTTGTATAATTTATTGATTTACAGTGCAAAGATACAACTTTTATCCAAAAGTCAAGGCAAACAATAGTTAATTTTATCCAAAAGTCAAGGCTAAAATAATGGCTTTTTATCCAAAAGTCAAGGCTAAGAGCCTAAAACTGCCGTCATCAAGAATCTGTCGCCAAAATCGTGATGCAGCATTCTCGCTTGAGGCGGATTGCAAATCCGCAAGGAAATAGGTCGAGCCTTTTTTGACGTCGGATTGCAAATCCGCCGGAACGCCTAGCGGGGGTGCGTTTCTTCTTTACGTCTGGTGTAGGAAACAGGGTTATGGCTCACCGAGGAAGTAGAGGATGTAGGAGACTTGCATCGGGGTGAACTCCTTGCAGTTCTTGCCGTAACCGGTGGCGGCGAGCTTCTGGAGAAGGTCGGGGATGCGCTGGATCCATCGCATCAGGTGAGCACTGGCTACTGCTGGAGTAGCATCGGGAAAATACAGGAGAGCTAGCTCTTGCTTGGTATAACTTCTTAAATCCATAGTTTTGTTTGATTTTTATGAGGGTTAATGAATGATGATGCGGTTCATAAGCTACTGACTTTTGCATCGTAAGTCTCTGACTTTTGAACCATAAGTCTCTGACTTTTGCACCGTAAGTCCTTGGCTTCCGTTTCGGAAGTAACTGGCTTTGCTATGACACATGACACTTATGACAGTGAATTCTGAAGATTTGCTCTCGCGCGGGCAGGCAGGAAAAATCAGGCCGAAAGTTCCTGCCTGCCCGCGTGCGAGGCGAAAAGTTGAAAAACTAGTGTCATAAGTGTCATAGTGTCATAATCTGACCAGTTGGAACCGATGGCTTGGGAACGGCTAGAACGGGGCATCATCATCGGAATGCTGCGAGTTGATGCAGAGGGATACCTGGTATGCCTTGATTTCCTCGGCAGTACGGATAATCGCCCTGTACCCACGGTTGTAGGTGGTGCGCATCTTTTCGAATCCGAGATCATTGAAAGCTCTGCCCAGCTTGGTGCTGCTCAGCTTCTGGGAGATGTTGCAACTGATAATCTGCATCGCTCTGGCTATGGACACGAACTCCCCTGTCTCCGCCTCCGTTGGCTTTCGGAAGTAGAGATCCACAAGTTCCTGTTCTAGTCTGGGCGCCTCAAAAGCGCGGTTGTGCCGGTTCTGCTTTTCTATCTCCTCATCGGTGAACCAATAGCGGAAATCACTCTTGTAGAGGGCGTAAGCCTGGGCGTAGATGCCTTCGTAATTGAACGGATGCTCACGGGGCGAGAGGATGCTCTCTATCTCGTAGGGCAGCCAGCGACGGTTACCGGTAGGGTCGCTCAAAAACTCGGGATTGTTGCCCGTGCCGCAGAAGGTGTTGATATGCTTGCGCTGCTCCGCATAATGGCCGTATGCCGCCCTTTCGTTGGTATACTGCATCGTTACCACAGCCTTCAGCTGGTTCAGTTCCGATGGACTCATCGTGTCGAGCTCTTCATAACAGATGAGTGCATACTGCGAAAGGGCGATGATATCATCCTTCGTCATGCGCCTGGCATTCGCCTTCGTATAGAAGTATTGCTTCAGTTCCGGCGGCAGGAGATAGTTGAACCAGGTGGTCTTGTAGGCGCCCTGTCTGCCGATGAATACCAGGATGACATTGTTGACGGCACCTTCGTCTATCCATCCTGCTATCATCGCCACGAGCCATTTCCTGAGGGCTTCACAGAAGGGCATCACGGGGTCTCCCTTCATCTTTACCGTGGCAGCGAGTTCGGCTATATAGTCCTTGTCGCCTTCCTGCCAGGGTGGGAGATTCTCCAGATAATCGGTGAAGGGATTGTAGGGCGGGGTATAGTCGCTCTCGATGACATTGATCATGTCGCTCTTGCTCACCCTTGCGGTTAGCGACATGTTGCTCCATTGCGTATTCAGATCGCGGTCCTGGAGGATTCGCCATTTCCCCTTCAGATACTCGTAGCGCAGGGTGATGAGGTTGAAGCGGAGTTTGATATGTCCGTCGAGGAAGTCTTTGATTTCATCTACGGTGGCATAGGGAATCTTTCCGGTTTCTGCCCTCGCCTTCTGTGGGTGAGAGGTGTTGTCGTAGCACGATTTGAACACCTGTTCTACGTCGTTGTATTCGGGAAACTGCCTGATAGCCCACTGGGTGGCTTCTTTCCTGTCGTACCGTTTCTTAGCCATCATGTAGCCCACCCGCATCACATACTGGTTGTGGTTGCCGGGTTCGTACCTGATTTTTTCGCTTTCCAGCTTGGGTTTGACGATCTGCTCATAGTAGTCGGCGATGCGTTCCTGTTTCTTTTTCTTCTGGGCGGTCTTGAGCGTAGCGGAATGGAAATGGCTGATTTCCTCGGCGCTGAAGGCTGTGGCTTCAGGATTGAAATAGACTTCGGGGTCGTAGGCGAGTCCGCTGAGCCTTGTGATGTTCTTGCAGAGCGGATCGCTTTCCTTGCCGATGAGATGCGCGTAGTAGTCGTTTCCCATGGCGAAGGCGGCGGGATAATCCTCGCCTTCGTAGCGGTAGATGACGCGCAGTCCGTTGCCGCTCATGGTAACGTAGCAGAGCAGGGTGTGGGCATCGTGGCAGATTCTCTCTTTGAGCGAGCGCAGGGTGCCGTCATCCGGTTTTTCTGTGATGTGGTCGAAGTCGACCAGTGACAGATGTGTGAGACTCCGGATGTTGTCCTTGCCTTTTCCGCCTTCGAAGATGCAGGCTACGGCGAAGAGGGGTGCATCGTGCTTGTACGACTTATTCCCCGTTTTCCGGTAAGACTCGGTGAAAAACCTGAGTTTCTCATCTTCCTTCATGAAGGTTACCAGGCCTTCCAACTGGCCAGGTGAAGGAATCTTGCTGGCCATGTTGCTGAATGTTGTTATGTTCATAATCTCCTAAAAATATTATATTGTTTATACAATATATGTATCGGTTATTCGTTTCCTTATAGGTAAGCAGATTGTTGAATCTGTTTTACATGGTGCAAAGATACTAAAAAGAAAATAAAAAAGAGTTCCCGACGTCGGGAACTCTTTTACATATTTTTATAACATTTAAAATTAATTATTATGTTCTACGACAAATTTAAAGTAGACAACAGCCGTTTCGGTGCTGTTTTGAGTGAAGAAATGACGAACCATCACATTACTGGTTCTCATTTAGTGGCTTGTGCAGACATGCGCAAGGAAAATGTTTATGCAATCTAAAAGGGTAAGGGCGATTATCGGCTCAGTGTTTATGTAAGGATTGTTTCTGCTCTTCGATACTTTATCGAAGATCCGGAAGAATACGCCCGAGTGAAGCAACGCCTTATCGAAGCAGCCTTCGATGATAGTTACTTTTTTAACAGATAATTCTTTTGAATTGGATTTTTAAATTAAAAAGTGGAATCCGGCGGTTGTCGGATTCCACTGATATCGTATTTTCACCCTGTGCGGGTGGGATTTCGCAGATACTTTAACCTTTTGTTACACCAGAATTACAGAAAATATGGGTGATGTGGGGTGGTTAGTAGTCACTCCATATGCCTTTTATTGCCACAATGGTTCATTTTCCCAACCAGAAGGAAAACCAAGGGCATCCTTATCTACTTCTGGAAATGTAGCAAAAAGTCTGTTCATCTTATCAAGCATATCGTTATTTGGAGATATGATGTCAAGAAAGTACTTGATGATGCACATATCAAAGTACACTTTCAAAGGATCTGTCGGCAAGGTTATCCAAGGACGTGACATTCTGATTGGCATGGTAGCACGAATAGAGAATATCCTATTCCATACACGTGCATGATGACAACATGAGTTTCTTGTTACAGTGATGACGGTAAGCCAAGATTCAAAAGGTGCAACTTGCAAGCCAAATGACTGTGCGATACGCTTCTTTATCTTCTTATTCTTGATGTTGGAATAAATATTGGTGATTACACCAAATGGCAATATCTCGGTCAGCATCCATGAAGGTGGGTACTGATTGGTATATGTCTCTTTGAAATGGTTGATGAAATCCTCTTTTGTATGGTTCAGTTCATCTTCTATAAGACGTATAGAGCGATTGAACTTGGACGGATTTGAGAAATTGTCGGCATCAGTCATCCAAAAAGGGTTACCTGTCATTTCTGTTCCAAAGTTGACGATAGTGCAACGCACTGCAACCTCTATCTTTTCAATTTCATTGAACAATAGTAGGCGTAGCTTCTTGTCAAAGCGATACAACATCATAACCTTACCGAAAGTTACTCCTTGCTTGAATAGATGTTGTTCCTTGGGAATAGAAAGCAATGGGTACATGTAGGCAGACAAACGATAGTAACCGATGTGGGAAAGATAATGCACAGCCTTTTCCTCATCGGTTATCTCCATACCTCTTGTTTTGAGTAGCTGCACTAACTCATGGGGCGTGGAATATGTTTTTATAAACGGAATTCTTGTTGCCATATACCCATAAAAACAAAAACGACCCGCACATTTGAGCATCGTTGAGAGGCTTGGCGGGTTCTCGTGCTGCAAAGATACGAATAATAATTGATAATACAAACTTTTTAGCAGGAAAAATTACGCAAAAGTGGAATTCTTTGATATATTTATATTTAATAATGTTAAATCAGACCTTAAAACCATACTTTACAGGCAAAACAAAGTGGTTTCCAAGATAAAAGTTTTATCTTTTTAACGTCTATACCCATACAGGAAGCCCCGATGGGCAGAGGCAATCCTTCGTGCCTTTCATGGTATCCTCCATGGTTAGTCCATGTACCCTTGTAATTATAGATGTAGTCACGTCCTCCCGCTACAATCACCTTGTAACTATTGAGATACCTTGTCTTGATGACATGTTTAATGGCTTCTTTATCCATATACTTCATCAGATTGTGATGAGGTTGCAAAAGTAAACTGTGTCAAATTACTTTGGTTGTAACTTGACACAGTTTTTTTATATCCCCAACTCTTAACGCAAGAACTTTCCGGTAAGGCTTGCCTTGCAGGCAGCTACTTCTTCCGGAGTTCCGGCTACAACGAGATTGCCGCCCTTGTCGCCGCCTTCCGGACCGAGGTCGATGATATAGTCGGCACACTTGATGACATCCAGATTGTGCTCAATCACTACCAGCGAATGGCCCCTTTCTATCAGGGCATTGAAGGTATGGAGCAGGCGCTTGATGTCGTGGAAGTGAAGACCCGTGGTAGGCTCGTCGAAGATGAAGAGCGTAGGCTCCTGTTCTTCCTTACCTATGAAGAAGGCGAGCTTTACACGCTGATTCTCACCTCCCGAAAGCGAACTTGAATTCTGACCGAGTTTGATGTAACCCAGACCTACATCCTGAAGCGGCTTCAGGCGGTTTACGATGATGCGGCAGTTGTCGAAGTCGCCCTCGTTGCGCTGCAACTTTTCATCGCTGAAGAACTCAATGGCCTCGTTTACCGTCATGTTCAGCACATCATTGACGTCTTTTCCGCCATAGCGAACCTCCAGGATATCGTGCTTGAAACGCTTGCCCTTACAAGCCTCGCAGGTCAGCGTGAGGTCTGCCATAAACTGCATCTCGATGGTAACATATCCCGCGCCCTTACATTCCTCGCATCTTCCGCCTTCAGTATTGAAAGAGAAGTACTGGGGCGTGAATCCCATCTGCTTAGCCAGTGGCTGGTTGGCAAAGAGGGCACGTATCGCATCGTATGCCTTCAGATAAGTGGCAGGGTTGCTGCGGGTACTCTTTCCGATAGGGTTCTGGTCAACAAACTCTACATGTCTGATGCTCTTCCAGTCGCCTTCCATCGATGTATATTCGCCTGGGGCATCTGCTACGAGGTCCAGACGGCGACGCATGGCAGGATAGAGAATTCCCTTGATGAGCGAACTCTTGCCTGAGCCTGATACACCGGTTACGCAGGTGAATACGTTGAGCGGTATCTTAACATCGATGCCGCGCAGATTGTTCATCCGGGCTCCCTTGATTTCGATATACTGGTTCCAGGCACGGTGGCTCGTTGGCGCCTTTATCTCCTCGTTGTGGGTCAGGTACTTGATGGTATAACTCTCCGGATATTCAGCCAGCAGCTTTTCCTGTTCTGCCTTGTCGGTGGTTGAATATTCTGATGACGGACCGGCGTAGACCACTCTTCCGCCCAGTCTGCCGGCATCGGGACCGATATCGATGAGATAGTCGGCTGCCCGCATAATCTCTTCGTCGTGTTCTACCACAACCACCGTATTGCCCAGTTGCTGCAGTTCTTTCAGCACCTTAATCAGTCGGGCGGTATCGCGGCTATGGAGTCCGATACTAGGTTCGTCGAGGATATATACGCTACCCACGAGCGATGAGCCCAGGTTGGTGGTCAGGTTGATGCGCTGACTCTCACCGCCGGAGAGGGTGTTGGAGAGTCGGTTGAGCGTAAGATACCCCAGACCAACATCCAGGAGGAACTGCAGGCGGTGGGTGATTTCGGTGAGCAGACGCTTGCTGATTTCCTTCTCATGCTCAGAGAGTTCCAGTTTCCTGAACCATTCGCTCAGGTTCACAATCGACATCTCAACCAGTTCGGTGATGCTCTTTCCGCCAATCTTCACATAGTTGGCTTCCTTCTTGAGTCGGGTACCATGGCAGTCAGGACAAATTGTCTTTCCACGGAATCGGCTCAGCATCACGCGGTATTGTATCTTGTACTGGTTCTCCTTTACCATTCTGAAGAACTCATCGATGCTCACCCTTTCCTGCTGTTTACGTTTCTTCTCGCCAGGCAGACCGTGCCACAGCCAGTCCTTCTGCTGCTGAGTCAGTTCGAAATAAGGCTTGAAGATAGGGAAGTCGTATTCTGCCGCTCTGCGGATGAATTCCTTGAGCCACATACCCATCTTTTCGCCTCGCCAGCAAACCACACATCCGTCATATACGCTCATCGAAGTGTTCGGGATGACGAGTTTCTCATCAATGCCTATTATGCTGCCGAAACCTTCGCAGGTAGGGCAGGCTCCGAGAGGAGAGTTGAAGGCAAACATATTGTCGGTAGGCTCTTCAAACTGCATGCCGTCAGCTTCGAACCGGGTAGAGAAGTCGTAGCAGATGTTGCTTGGCAGGAAGACGAGGCGGCAGGCTCCATCGCCCTCATAGAAGGCAGTTTCGGCAGAATCCATCAGTCGGCTGATATCATCCTTCTCATCGCTTACCGAAGCACGGTCGATGACCAGGAAGATTTCTTCATCCTTCTGCTGCATTCTCTTTCTCAGTTTGTCTCCGCTTACTTCCAGCAGTTCCTTATCCGCCTGCTCCATGAAGTCTTCTATGCGCACGAATTCACCTTTTATATATATACGCGCGTAACCTTCCTGGTTGTACATCTCCAGCTGTTTGCCCAGACTGCGCCCTTCGATGACGTGGATAGGGGCGAGGATGACAAACCTGGTACCCTGGGAATACTGTCGGGTGCAGGCGAGTACATCTTCGGTAGTATGGCGTTTTACCTCCTGTCCGCTGATAGGCGAATAGGTTTTTCCGATGCGTGCGTAGAGCAGTCGCAGGTATTCGTAGATTTCGGTGTTGGTGCCCACGGTAGATCGTGGGTTGCGCGAAATCACTTTCTGTTCGATGGCGATGGCAGGTGGCAATCCTTTGATGAAATCACATTCCGGTTTGCTCATACGTCCCAGAAACTGGCGAGCGTATGAAGAGAGCGACTCCACATAGCGGCGCTGGCCCTCAGCATATAAGGTATCAAAAGCCAACGATGATTTTCCCGATCCGGAGACACCCGTAATGGCAACAAACTTGCCCTGAGGTATCTTCACATCGATATTCTTGAGGTTGTTGGCTCTTGCCCCTTTTATTTCTATATATTTATCTTTCCCCATTTTTTTTACCTTTTTACCTTTTTACTTTTTTACCCTTATTCGTGGTGGTAAGGCTCACCTTTTATAATAGTACATGCGCGATAGAGCGCCTCGGTAAAGATAAGGCGCACCATCTGATGCGAGAAGGTCATCTTGGAGAGGGAAATCTTCTCGTTGGCGCGGTCGTAGACAGACTGTGAAAAGCCGTAAGGACCGCCGATGACAAAGACGAGCCTGCGGGCCGTGGCCTGCTTGCGCTCTATCCATTTGGCAAACTCGATGCTTCGGAATTCCTGTCCATGTTCATCCATCAGCACCACGGTATCTGAAGGCTGGAGGAGTTTCAGAATCAGTTCTCCTTCCCGTTCCTTCTGCTGCTGTTCGCTGAGACTCTTGGTGTTCTTGAGCTCAGGAATGGTTGTTATGTTGAAAGGCATATAATGGGTGATGCGTTCAGCATAATCCTTAATGCCCGCAATGAAATGCTTGTTTACGGTCTTTCCGACCAGAATGAGTTCTGTCTTCATTTCGTTGGCGTTTTCTTCCTATACACTTTACACTTGAATTCTTCACTGAAGTTTCGCAAGTAAGCCCCACACGCCCTGAAAGGGCAGAAGCTCCTAGCCCAGGGCATCGCCCTGGGTGTTTATGGACGCAAACCTGTCGCCCTGTAAGGGCAAAAGCTTTCAAATACCTGGCAATATACAAAGCTTTTGCCCTTACAGGGCGCCTTGCTGATTGCCATTATACCCAGGGCGATGCCCTGGGCTAGGAGCTTTTGGGCCTTCAGCCCGTACTTGAACCACATGCGAAACTTCAGTTCTTCACTCTTCGTTCTTCACTTCTTCTCGTCCCTGTAATATCCTGTTCCTATTCTTTTTGGATTCTTCGGGAACCAGCCTTTCTCGCAGCGTTGTCTCTGTTCGAAGAGTTCACCGATGCTCCAAAGGCATGAAGCACCTACTACGCCCAGTATGGCAGAGAAGAGCACGTTGGCAACCAGGAAGGCAGCTCCGATGCAGATGATGCCTGCAACGAGGAAAACCCACCAATAGCGAGTGCCCGTATAATATTCCGTCTTCATGACGATAGGGTGAAAGATACCTATTATTAAAAAGGTGGATACGGCGATGATGACGCCTGTGTAGTATACTTCCATAATTCTATTTTTTATATTTTGTTCATTCAACTTTTGTTATCTTACCAATACAATATTGCTAAATATTAGCCTTATTCTATTTTCAATTCCATTTCAAAGTGCAAAAATACAAAAAAAACTTCATTCTTGCTTGGTTTATCAAAATTTTTATATAACTTTGTACGCAAATAGAGAAATTATGCATTGTTTTCGTGCACATCCTTCTCGATAAGAATTAATTAATTACATAATATAATCAAACTATGGCTAATAACGCAGAATTGATCAAGCAGTGTGAAGAAAGAGCACAGCAGTGGCTCACACCTGCTTTTGACGAAGAAACTCGTAAGGAAGTAAAGGCAATGCTCGACGCAGAGGACAAGTCTGCTCTCGTTGATGCATTCTATCAGAACTTGGAGTTCGGTACTGGTGGTTTGCGCGGTATCATGGGCGCAGGTACCAACCGCATGAACAAGTATATCGTTGGTATGGCTACACAGGGCTTTGCTAACTACATCCTCAAGGCTTTCC
>OKRS01001091.1_pt1 | contig 18704 bp, 12 predicted proteins | sample 1601191 | NCBI WGS metagenome assembly OKRS01 (sample SAMEA3541509, study PRJEB24748) | human gut metagenome | biome: human gut; feature: human-associated habitat; material: faeces | place: China | collected 2012
TGGTTGTTACTGTCACTACCATATCGGGAGTGAGGACGGTGCCGTTAGAGCGTTTAATACGTTTAGGCTTTACTTGGAATACTCTACTCATAAGCATTCAGTTTTTAAGTTTTTGTATGATGCTGCTCCTGCTTTTCAGCCGAAACAGCGAATTGTTAGTTTCAATGGTTAAGAGATAGTGCAAACCGAAGGCATAATCATCAAACTTGTTTGAATGTTATGCTGAGGTGCAGCCTATCTTATGCAAAGATAGTGCAAACCAAAGGCAGAATCATCAAGCTTACTTGAATGTTATGCTGAGGTGCAGCCTATCTTATGCAAAGGTAGTGCAAACCGAAGGCAGAATCATCAAGCTTGCTTGAATGTTATGCTGAGGTGCAGCCTATCTTATGCAAAGATATTGAATTGTTGTGAACCATACAAGTTCATAATGGTTCATAAGTAAAAAAGGAGGTGCGAACCCCTACTTTCTTCACTTCCTTGTAAGTTAGGCTCTGGTAAAACCCGTAGAAAAGAAAATGCGAAAGAGGAATCCACACCTATGACGGTGTAGACTCGCTCAAACAAATTCTCGTTCTTTCTACGTTTCAATTTACCAGATTTCAACCTACAGAACTGAATAGTTTGCTCGTGTCCACAAGATTATCTTGTTTCTCTGCATCATAGCGACTTCAAGCGAGGACTTTCACCTGCCCTGTCACTAACCAATGGCAAATGTATTAAAAATCTGATGAGCCACCAAACTTTTAACAAGAAATCTTATGGATTCCTCTTATATATCTTATATTGTTTCTTCTCTGCTTTTCCATATACGTCGGTAGATACGCTTGTTCAAGCCAAACAATCCACCAAGTGGTAGACATACATTAAATCCTGATGGATATGTATGCCATCCGCCACACTTTGGACATTTCACAGGAGCTGGATATACTGTACACATCCACTCCATATCTAGACCAGTAAACTTGTGACCGCAATCGTCGCAAACGAATTGTGTAAAACCTCTAAACATAAACGGTTCCTTTCTTAATGTTTTGTTTTCGATTGCAAAGTAAATATACAGATGTGACAAAAAGTGACAGAGCTAAGAAAAAAAAGTATTTACAGATTTTCTAAATAATCGCAAGCATGGCACTTAGGAAGCGTAAACACGGCACTTAGGAAGCGTAAGCATGGTACTTAGGAAGCGTAAACATGGCACTTGCGAAGCGCCTGAGCACCCACGGAGCACAAGGATGTTTGAAACTGCACGAAGCGCAAAAATCCATTGAGCCCACAAAAAGCTGCTGCCCCACAAAAACGTCATAGTAGAAAAACAAAAAAGCTTCTACCCTCCTAAGAGAGCAGAAGCCATATCATTATGAAAAATGTCGGGGCGACAGGATTCGAACCTGCGACCACCTGGTCCCAAACCAGGCGCGCTACCGGACTGCGCTACACCCCGTAAGTTGCAAGGTTTCTGATTTTGCGAGTGCAAAGGTACTCATAAAATCTGAACCTTGCAAATTTTTCTATAATTATCTTTTTAAAAAACAGATAATATCTCAAACTTTGTTGCGCGAAACGTTGTGGTCAAGCAAACGCCCATTTAACAAGCAGCTCTTCAAGCCATGACTCATCAACAAGCAGCTCTTTAAGCCAAGCCTTTAAACCAAGCCTCAATAACAGGCCTTTAAGCCAAGCCTCGATAACAAGCCCTTAAGCCAAGCCTCGATAACAGACATTTAAACCATGCTTCATCAACAAGCAGCTCCGCTTAAGCCAAACATTATTCTTTTATAATGTCGAGCTCCACAAACACCTTCTTCAAGATGTTCACGGCACGCTCCACCTCTTCCTTGGTGTGAGTTGCCATAAGTGCGAAGCGCACGAGCGTGTCTTGAGGAGCACAAGCAGGCGGAATTACGGGGTTTATGAACACGCCATACTCGAAAGCCTTAGCCACAGCCACGAACGTCTTCTCCACGTCGTGGATGTAAAGCGGAATGATGGGGCTCTCTGTCTCGCCGATCTCGAAGCCCTCCTCGCGGAAACGCTTGAGAGCATATTTTGTTACGTCCCACAGCTTCTCTATGCGTTCTGGCTCCTGCTGCAAGATGTGCAGAGCCTCAAGGGCAGCAGCTGTTGCAGCGGGTGTGTTAGATGCGCTGAAGATGTAGGTACGGCAGGTGTGACGCAGATAGTTGATGGTGTCGGCATCGGCAGCGATGAAGCCGCCGATAGAAGCCATCGACTTTGAGAAGGTGCCCATGATCAGGTCCACCTCGTCGGTCAGTCCGAAATGGTCGCACACGCCACGGCCATGGTCGCCAAAGACGCCAATGCCATGAGCCTCGTCAACCATGATCGAGCAGTTATACTTGTGCTTGAGCTCAACAATCTTAGGCAGATTGGCGAGGTCGCCCTCCATAGAGAACACGCCGTCGACAACGATGAGCTTCACAGCCTCATGCGGCAGACCCTTGAGCAGGTTCTCAAGGTCTTCCATGTCGTTGTGCTTATAGTGGAGCTGACGGGCGAACGACAGGCGTCGGCCGTCAACGATGCTGGCATGGTCGCGGTCGTCGCAGATGATATAGTCGCCACGGCCCACCACCACGGCAAGCACACCAGCGTTTACAGAGAATCCGGTAGAGAAGCAGAGGGTGTCGTCTTTGTGCACAAACTCGGCAAGCTCTTTCTCCAGCTGCACATGCAGGTCGAGCGTTCCGTTGAGGAAGCGGCTTCCTGCGCAACCAGAACCATATTTGTCAAGCGCAGCCTTTGCTGCGTCTATCACGCGCTGGTCTCCTGTGAGTCCAGTGTAAGCGTTTGAGCCGAACATGAGAACGTCATGTCCGCCCATTTCCACTTCCGTGCCTTGCTTACTTGTTATCTCACGGAAATAAGGATACACACCGGCCTCCATATATTTTTGAGGCAGACGGTAGCTCTTGTATCTTTCTTGTAATTGTCCCATTATATAATTAAAATAGGTGTATAAAACCTTTGTTGTAGTTTCAATTAATTTCAATGTGCAAAGTTACAAAAAAGATAGAAGAATTTGTCATTTTTGCTAAAGAAATGTCTTGTTTATACATTTTTATAGATAAAACAGCCACTATTTAAAAGGATTTTCGTAATTTTGTCACAACAGAAGAGTTGGGTTTCCAAGGTATCCCATCATTTTCCAATCGTCAAAGAGGGCGTTTTCAGCAACCTCCTTTCAAGAAACGATAACAACAAACATTATAGGCGACAACAATAAAAGACAGATGAAAAAGAAAGCAATTTTCGTAATGAACCTCATATCAGGCACCTCAAGCAAAGCCGGGGTGCCAGACCTTATTGAGAACAATCTCGACAAGGAGAAGTTTGACTATGAGATTGTCGTCACCGAATATGCCGGACACGCCTCCGAGATTGCATCACGCGCCAAGGACAACGGCGTGGACCTTGTTGTGGCCGTGGGTGGCGACGGCACCGTGAACGAGGTGGCCCGCGCCATTGTACACTCCAGCACCGCCCTGGGCATCATGCCTTGTGGATCGGGCAACGGGCTGGCGCGTCACCTGTTGCTGCCCATGAATCTGCGCAAGTCGATCGACATCATCAACGCATTCGATGTGCGCGACCTCGACTATGGCATCATCAACGGCCACCCGTTCTTCTGCACTTGCGGCATGGGCTTCGATGCCTTTGTGAGCCAGAAGTTTGCGGAAGCAGGAAAGCGCGGCCCTATAACTTATGCTGAGAACATCCTGCGCGAGGGTCTTAAATACAAGCCCGAGACTTATGTGCTTGAAGACGAGAACGGCACGAACCAATATAAGGCGTTCCTTATCTCGTGCGCCAACGCCTCACAGTATGGCAACAACGCCTACATCGCCCCGCAAGCCTCGATGAGCGACGGACTGATCGACGTGATCATAATGGAGCCGTTTGACGTGTTTGAGGCCCCGCAGATAAGCATCGACATGTTCAACAAGACGCTCGACAAGAACTCGAAGATAAAGACGTTCCGCTGCAAGAAGCTTCACATCCACCGCAGCAAGCCAGGCGTCATTCATTATGACGGCGACCCTGTAATGACGGGCGAAGACATTGACGTGGAGCTTCAGGAGAAGGGCATAAAGATTGTCACGAACCCTTTTGCCGACCGTAGCGTCCGCAAGCCCAACGCCTTGCAGAACGCTGCTGCCGAACTGTTTAACCAGCTTAACGTCATGCGTGAGGACATCACGAACCAAGGACGCCACATCCAGGCCATAAGCAAGGTCATTCAGAAGAAGCTCAATCTTTAACAGAAGAAGCTCAACACTTAACAGAAGAAAGCTCAACCTTTAACAGAATAACCAATTTATTTTTTACCGTCACAACCTGCAATCAAAGGAGAGAAGCATAAAATTTTTATCGAATATAAAAGTCATGAGTCAGCGCATCGTACCATTCGGAGCGCTGACCATTTGTTTCTTGTAGCACCACCTCCGTGCGCTCCATCTCTCCCCCGGCCCTGCGCGAGAAGGCAAGCAAGCTGCGGCGCGGCGCCTTGCGTGGCGTTGTGCGCACATCGCAACGGCGAACAACAGAAAGCCCATGCAGGCTGCCTTCGGCAATGAACGCCGACACACACTCGGTGGGAATGACCGCGCTGAACACGCCGTCGGAGGTAAGCAACGCAGCCACCTTTTCAAACAGCACGCTGAAGGGCAACGAGTCGGAATGGCGTGCGGAGGCACGGCGCGTGTCGGGGTTCTTCAAGCTGTTTTGAAAGAACGGCGGATTGGACACTATGCTGTCGAAGCCCGCAGCATCGTGAAACTGCTGTATTGCCGTTTCAAAGACCTCCACCCTACCTGCGAACCTGCTGTTTGCCACGTTTTCCCTTGCCTGACAGCAGGCATCGCGGTCAAGATCCACAGCCTTTATTTCGGCATCGTCAAAACGTTGCGCCATCATCAAGGCTATCAGTCCTGTGCCTGTGCCAATGTCAAGAATCCGTTTTCCCCCATTGGCCCACGCACCTATCAACACACCATCGGTTCCAACCTTCATGGCGCATCGTTCTTGCTCTATGTGAAATTGTTTAAATGTAAAACCCAAAATGTTATGTTTTTTATAGAACTTTCGCAAGCGAAAGAAATTATTGGAAGTTATTGGAATATAAAATCATCCTTAAAGAACGCATGTTTGCGTTCAGCATATTCGATGAGTCTTCTGAACGTTGTGTCGCGGCGCAGCAAGGCAGCATAGCCCACCAGGACAAGGCGCTTGCGTGCCCTCGTCATGGCCACATTGAGCTTGCGGTCTATGATGGCGTTGTCGGTCTCATCAAAATATTCGGTGTCGGTAAGGAAGCTCAACTGATAAGGCCGTTTTGCCGTGAAGCCATAGACTATGACGTCGCGCTGACTGCCCTGATAACGCTCCACGGTGTCGATGGCGATGTCGTGCAGGTCGTCGAACCCCGCCGAAGCGGCAACGGCATCGATGGCCATGCGCACGGTAGAGATCTGGTTACGGTAGGGCACGATGACACCTATCGACGACGCCACATCATAAGCCTCTCCAAGCATCTTTCGGGCTGTCACCACCACGTCGGCGATGACGCTTGCCTCAACCGAGTTGACCTTATCTGCCTCTCCCGCCTTCAGACAAGGCTCACAGTCGATAAACGCCAAGCGATGGGTGAGCAACAGGTCTTCCAGCTTGTCGGCACCATTCCCCTCGTCAGCCGTCGGTTCCTCCTGGTGAGGCAACGGCACGGGTTGCAGCATGTTGTTATAGAAAGCCACGTTGGGGAAGTCGGCAATGTCGGGGTGCATGCGTCCCTGTCGGTTCAGCAAGAAGCTGTAGGCAGGGTCGTCCTTGCCCAAAAGGCGCAACATGCGTTCGAAGAACGACAAGCGGCAGTCGGTCAGCCCGATGGCGTTAAGCTCCGCCTCCTCCACCTTCGACACCTCCTGCTCCTGTTGCACCACGGCAGGAAGCTGCTTCTCATCGCCAATGAGCACAAACTTGCCGACGGCAGGCACCCCGTCGTGACAGGCTGCGAGGAGCGGCATGATGTGAGGTTCAAGAATCTGCGAAGCCTCATCCACGATGGCGAGGTCAAAATGTTTTATGGAGAACAGTTCGGCATGTGACCCAAAGGCCGTAAGGGTGCCGCAGACCACACGGGAACGTTCCAACATGTCGCGCACGCTGTCCACACGCGGCGCATCCATGGCCGCCACGCGGTTGGAGAGCAGATGGTCGCGGTAAGGGGGAGCACAACTGAAGTCGCTTCCAAGCCTAACGAAATCGATGTCGCTCTCCACCAGTTTGCTGCAAATCTCGTCGACAGCCCTGTTGGTATAAGCCGTGAGCAGAACTGTTGTCGTGGGATGCAACAGATGCTCCTTCAGCACGTTGAGCATGCCATAAGAGGTCTTGCCCGTGCCGGGAGGCCCTATAACGAGATAGAGGTCTTGAGCTTGAAGAGCATGCAGAACAAGGTCGTTAAACGCCGATGATGCAGAGCCTTGACTATAGTTGCCCATAAGCTGCAACGACGTGTCCACGACGGGTTTGCGCTGTCCGAGCACCATCTGCCGACGCTCCTTGGGAGCGCTGAGAAAAGCATGCAGGGCGCGATAGAGGGCCGAGTAGGACGACTCCATGAAATCGTGCTCCACAGCCCACCACACGCCCTCATCGTTATAGCGTTCAAACACCTTGGTGTTCTGAGGGTTACGAAGGCGCAAGAAGAGTTTGTCAGCCCTTATGTCGGTGACAGTGCAGCGGAAGACGAGCGTGGCGGTGGCATCGGGTTCATCGCCATGCCTGTAAGGATAAAACATCACGATGTCGCCCACACGAAAGTTGGACATGTCGGCATCGTGGCCGCCGTCAAACCTGAACACGATGTCTTCTTGTTCGTCGCACGGCTCCATGTGCTCCATCACGAGCCGTTCATAGATGTTGCCCGCCAGGCGCTTGTCAGCCACCGACGAATTCCAGACCGTGGCAAAGCCCGAATCTTCCTTCGTCCGGCTGCCCACCTTCGAGAGCATGTGCTCGGCAGCCACGAAGCGCATGAAGCGCAGATAGTAAGCACGTTCCACGGCGTCTGCCTCCCGAACGGGTGCAAGCAGCGCCTCGATGGCAGGCTTGTTGTAACGCTCCCACAGCGGGGCGTGACAGGCAGGGAAAATGCTGTCGGCGGTGAGCGTGGCGAGCACATCCATGCCGTGCTGCGCATACCACCGTTCGCTCCACGCTATCTGGTTGCGCATGCGCACAGCCTCAAACAGCAGTTGGGGAGCGGAGCCGAGCTCCACCAACCCCGACGCATATTTGGAATAGAGCAGATACGACGCCATGGCGCTATATTCAGTCTCGCCATAAGCATAATGGAGCATGGCGCGGTAGAGCAGCAGCTGCACATAGTGTTTCTGCTGCTGTCTCACATAGGTGTCGGTCGACCCGTAAGCCGCCTTGCCTCCCTTCTGCTCCACCACCGTGTCGAGCGCCACATGAATGAGGTCCATACGTCCTTGAAGGCCAAGCGTCTCACAGAAGAACGAGGGTTCAAGAATCAGTTCGCCCGACTGCACAGGCCGTTGTTCCTTCTTGTGCTTCAGCGTGTTGGCCATGATGTTGCGAATGTTGGCGCGTTGGCGTTGCGCCTCACGGTGAAAGTCGGCATCAAGCTCATCAGGACAACAGGCAAAGGCCAGGGCGTGTCGGCTGAAGAAATGTTTCAGGCTGTCAGCATAGCCGGTGTCGGCATCATAGACCGCCTCGTCGAGCAGCTGACCGGCATAGTTGCCGAGCAAGATGGCCTTGCTTGCAGGGGCGGGCTTGAGCTTGTTCACCAGGCTCAGACGTGCCGAGCAGCCATACTCCTCAAAACAGGCTGCCACAGCCGTTACGTTTATCAGGTTGTCGGGGTCGAGCACAAACAGCTCGCCATACAAACGTCCCTCTTCCTCGCGCGGCTTCACGATGTTGAGCTGCGCCCCCTCATAAAGAAGAGCAGAGAGGTAACCCCAGTTGCCCATGCTGTATTTGTTCTCCTCCACATAGACCACCTCCACATCATCGCCCGTGTCGCTTCGCGAGGCAAAGACGGAGGTGTCGTTCCACCGTTCAACGGTGCAGCGCAACACGGCAAGCACCTCGCCCTCAGCATCTTTCAAGCGGCGACGCCAGGTGTGGAACGTCTCGCGCTCATAATGGCGTTCCAGCTCCTTAGGCACGGTGGCGCCGCCATAGACCACGCTCACAAACTTGCACACCGCCTTCAGGTCGCCCGCAAAGGCTGCTTCGAGCTCAGCGTCGCCGGTGGTCTCAATGTGCCGCAAGCGGTTGCGCGTGTCGTTGATGGCCTGCACAAGGGTGTGGTCCTTAGAGTTTTCGCGTATGCGGCACTCGCGAACGAGATATTGTATTTTCGGATACAACCCCGCAAAGCACACCTTCACGCCCTCAAGCCTCTGGTCCACAGCCAGACGCAGCACGCGCCCGAGCACAGCATAGCGTTCGCGCACCTTCATGCCTCCGTTGGCAGCTGCTGACAGGTCGCTGAAGAAATCGTCCACACAGGCTCTTGCTCCTACCTTGCGGCCTGGTGTTGCGGGGTTTGGTCTTGTTGTTGTTGTCATCTTTGTTTGCGGTAAATATGCGGTCAAATGAACAATTAATATTCGATAAACTTGATAATCATGAAAACAAGTTTCAAAATTACGGTTTTTCATCGAGACTGCAAAACATAATGCCACATTTCGTTCTTTTTCACATCCCCGCCTGCCCAACGGTTTCAAGCGACACGCAAAGCATTCAAAAATTATGTGAAAACACATAATATAATAGAGTTTTATTCGGTCAACTGAAAAAAAAACACTAATTTTGCAAGTCAATTGCATTAAATCAAACACAATTGCTTAATATAACGACAGATGAATCGCAGAACAAATACTTCAATACAGATGATTGCCGACTTTGACGGCGACATCTCCACCATCTTCAACAAGCACACAGACGACGAGCTGCCCATGCTCATAACACGCAACCTTGTGGTGTTTCCCGGCGTGCTGACCCCAATAATCATCGGGCGCAAGCAGAGCCTTGAGCTCATCAACGCCATAAAGGGCAACGAAGAGAAGCTGTTTGCCGTGTTTGCACAAAGAGATGCGTCTATAGAGATGCCCGGAGAGCAAGACATCTTTGAGCAGGGCGTGTTTGCACGTCTGGTGAGGGTGATCGACATGCCCGGACCCGGCGAAAACATAACAGCCATTGTGCAGGGCCTCGGCCGATGCACCCGCAAGGACATCACAAAGACCAGACCCTACTACATGGGCCATGCCGTGTTGTCGCCCGAAGAGCTTCCTGCGAAGGGAGACAAGGAGTTTAAGACGGCCCACGAGGACCTGCTCATAAACGTGAAGAACTTTGTCAACATGAACGAGGACATTCCCGACGAAATGCTCTTCGCGTTAAAGAACATACACAACGAGGTCCTTTCGGTCAACTATATCTGCATGACTCTGACCTTCAGCATAGAAGACAAGGAGTCGTTGCTCAACACAAGCTCCGTTAAAGAGCGCGTCATGCTCGCCCTCAAGCTGCTCTATCGCGAAGAGCAGCTGCAACGCATAAAGCAGGACATCCGCATGAAGACACGCGAAGACCTGGACGAGCAGCAACGCGAATATTTCCTTCAGCAGCAGATCAAGAACATCAAGGAGGAGCTGGGCAACGGCGAAGGCTCACCCGAGCGCAAGGAGCTGCTGGAGCAGGGCATGATGAAGAAGTGGAACAAGGCGACGCTCAAATATTTCATGAAGGAGCTCGACAAGCTCGACACGCTCAACCCGCAAAGCCCCGACTACAGCCAGCAGCTCAACTATCTGCGCACGCTGGTGAACCTGCCGTGGAACGAATATACCACCGACAACCTCGACCTGAAACGCGCACAGCGCATCCTCGACCACGACCATTACGGCATGGAGAAGGTGAAGGAGCGCATTCTCGAATATATGGCCGTGCTGAAGCTGCGCGGCGACCTCAAGTCGCCCATCATCTGCCTCTACGGCCCTCCGGGAGTGGGCAAGACCTCGCTGGGCAAGAGCATCGCCTCAGCCATGAAGCGCAAGTATGTGCGCATGTCGCTGGGCGGTCTGCACGACGAGAGCGAGATTCGAGGACACCGCCGCACCTACATAGGAGCCATGCCCGGACGCATCATCAAGAACATACAGAAGGCGGGCTCGTCAAACCCCGTGTTCATTCTTGACGAGATCGACAAGGTGACACAGAACACCATCAACGGCGACCCCTCATCGGCGCTGCTTGAGGTTCTTGACCCTGAACAGAACAACGCGTTCCATGACAACTATCTCGATGTCGACTATGACCTCTCGAAGGTGCTCTTCATTGCTACCGCCAACGACCTCAACACCATTCCGCGTCCTCTGCTCGACCGCATGGAGATCATTGAGGTGAGCGGCTACATCACGGAAGAGAAGATCGAGATTGCAAAACGCCACCTCATACCGCGCGAGCTCGAGAACACGGGGCTCGACAACCTTCAGAAAGATGCTACCGAGGCGGAGGTAGAGACAGAGACGATGGACATGTTCGGAACGCCTGTGACGGTGGAGAAGCCCAAGAAGAAAAAGGCCAAGACAGAGAAGCTGCAGTTTAACAAGGCTGCCATAGAGAAGATCATAGAGCATTATACCCGTGAGAGCGGCGTGCGCCAGCTGGAGAAGCAGATAAACAAGGCGCTTCGCAAGATGGCGCTCAAGAAAGCCATCGACGGCGAGCTGCCCTACGAAAAGATCACGCCCACACAGCTTGAAGACCTCCTTGGCAAACCGCCGTTCAACCGCGACATCTACCAGGGCAACGATTATGCCGGCGTGGTGACAGGCTTGGCGTGGACAAGCGTGGGCGGCGAGATCCTGTTCATCGAGACCTCGCTGAGCAAAGGCAAGGCAGGCAAGCTCACGCTCACGGGCAACCTGGGCGACGTGATGAAAGAGTCGGCCGTCATTGCTCTCGAATATGTGAAAGCCCACATCGAGACGTTAGGTGTCGACTACCGCATCTTCGACCATTGGAACATCCACATCCATGTGCCCGAGGGAGCCACACCCAAGGACGGCCCGTCGGCAGGCATAACCATCGCCACATCCATCGCCTCGGCGCTCACACAGCGCAAGGTGCGCAAGAACACAGCCATGACAGGCGAGATAACGCTCCGTGGCAAGGTGCTCCCCGTGGGTGGCATAAAGGAGAAGATTCTTGCAGCCAAGCGTGCCGGCATTACCGACATCGTGATGTGTCAGGACAACAAGAAAGACATTGACGAGATTCCCGAAATCTACCTCAAGGGCGTCACCTTCCATTATGTGGAGAACGTGCAGGACGTATGGCAGTTTGCACTCACCGACGAGAAGGTGAAGGACCCCATAAAGTTTGACATCGAGGAAGAAGAGAAGAAGGAGGAACAGAAATAATGGCATTGACATTTCAACTTCAACATACCGACCCCAACAGCGACGCTCGAACGGGTCTCATAACCACCGCACACGGACAGATAAAGACACCTATCTTTATGCCCGTGGGCACATGTGGCTCCGTGAAGGGCGTGCATTTTAACGAGCTGCGCGAGCAGGTGAAAGCCCAGATCATCCTTGGCAACACCTACCACCTCTACCTCCGCCCGGGCCTTGACACGCTGCGCAAGGCGGGCGGACTGCATAAGTTCAACACCTGGGACCGCCCCATCCTTACCGACTCGGGCGGCTTTCAGGTGTTCTCCCTCACGGGCATCCGTAAGCTCCGTGAGGAGGGTTGCGAGTTTCGTTCACACATTGACGGCTCGAAACATTTCTTCACACCCGAGAACGTCATGGACACGGAGCGCATTATCGGTGCCGACATCATGATGGCGTTCGACGAGTGTCCTCCCGGACAGAGCGACTACCAGTATGCCAAGAAGAGCCTCGCCATGACGCAACGCTGGCTTGACCGCTGCATAAAGCGCTTCAACGAGACAGAGCCGCTCTACGGCTACGACCAGACGCTCTTCCCCATCGTGCAGGGATGCACGTTCAAGGACCTGCGGCGCGACGCTGCCAAGTATGTGGCCGACAAGGGAGCTGCCGGCAACGCCATCGGCGGACTGGCCGTGGGCGAGCCTACAGAGGTGATGTATGAGATGATTGAGGTGGTGAACGAGATCCTGCCCAAGGACAAGCCGCGCTACCTCATGGGCGTGGGAACACCGCAAAACATTCTTGAGGCGATAGAACGCGGTGTCGACATGTTCGACTGTGTCATGCCCACACGCAACGGGCGCAACGCCATGCTCTTCACCTACAACGGCACGATGAACATGCGCAACAAGAAATGGGAGCAAGACTTCTCGCCCATCGACCCCGACGGCTGCGACATCGACCGCATCCACTCGAAGGCGTACCTGCACCATCTCTTCAAATCGCAAGAGCTGCTGGCCATGCAGATAGCGAGCATACACAACCTCGCTTTCTACCTCCGTCTTGTCACCGACGCACGCCAGCACATCGAGGCAGGCGACTTCGTGGCATGGAAGGCAAGCATCATCGACCAGCTGGGCAGAAGAATGTAATGTTTAAAAGGTAATTATGAAATTTGCGACAACAAGACGATTGCACAAGCCGCTAAAGGCTGCAAGGAAAACGGGACAGGTGTTCAACAGGGTGGCGCGCCTGTTACGACGGGTCACGCCGCTCTTGGCGTGGCTCGGACACAAGCTGTCCTTCCTCGGGTTCCTGGACCCGCGCCGCTACATCAAACGTCTCGACCGGTACATCATAAAGAAGTTTATCGGCACCTATTTCTATGCCATAGCGCTCATCATCTCCGTGTCCATCGTGTTTGACGTGAACGAGAATCTGGCGAAGTTTTCAGAGTATCACGCGCCGCTAAAGGCCATCGTGTTCGACTATTACCTGAACTTCATACCCTATTTCGCCAACCTCTTCAGCCCGCTCTTCGTGTTCATTGCCGTCATCTTCTTCACCTCAAAGCTGGCGGGCAACTCAGAGATCATTGCCATGTTGGCATCGGGCGTGTCGTTCAAGCGCCTCATGCGTCCCTACATGTTCTCATGTGTGCTCATCTCGGCCCTGTCGTTCTACCTCGCCGCCTTCGTCATTCCACACGGCACGGTGGTGAAGCAAAACTTTGAGAGCATGTACAAGAACAAGAAGCGCACAACGGCCGCCGACAACGTCATGCTGCAAGTGGGCAAAGGCGTCATTGCCTACATTCAACACTACGACAACCAGATGAAAAAAGGCTACGGCTTCTCGCTCGACCGCTTTGAAAACAAGAAGCTCGTGAGCCACATGACAGCAACGGAGGTGCAATATGACACCATCTCCGACTCAAAATATCATTGGACGGCGACCAACTGGAAGATCCGCGAGCTGCGAGGCATGCGTGAGCACATAACCAGCGGCATGAAGAAAGACACGCTCATACAGATGGAGCCTACCGACCTTGTCTACTCAAAGGGTCAGCAAGAAACGTTCACCAGTCCGGAACTGAAGGCTTACATCTCTAAACAGGTAGACCGCGGAAGCAGCAACGTGGTGCAATATCAGGTCGAATACCACAAACGCATAGCCTCATCGTTTGCGTCGTTCATCCTGACCATCATCGGTCTGTCGCTCTCCTCGCGCAAGCGAAAGGGAGGCATGGGCATGTACCTCGGCATAGGTCTGGCCCTCAGCTTCGGTTACATTCTGCTGCAAACCGTGTCGGCAACGTTCGCCATACAGGCCGACACGCCACCCGTTCTCGCAGCATGGATACCAAACATCATCTTTGCCGTGGTAGCTTATTTCTGCTACCGTAAGGCACCAAACTGATTTTAGTGTAAAGGACAACTATTGTCTATCGTCACTTTTAAAAAAAGGACAACTATGTATTTCGACGAATTAGATTTAAACGACAACGTTCTCGACGCTCTCTACGACATGCGCTTCGAGACCTGCACGCCCGTTCAGGAGCAGTGCATACCAGAGATATTGAAAGGCAACGACCTCCTGGGCGTGGCACAGACAGGAACAGGCAAAACGGCTGCTTACCTGCTGCCCATACTGAGCAAGCTCGACGACGGCGGCTACCCCAAAGACGCCATCAACTGCGTCATCATGAGTCCCACACGCGAGCTGGCACAACAGATAGACCAGGCCATGCAGGGCTTCGGCTATTATCTTAACGACGTGAGCAGCGTGGCCATCTATGGCGGCAACGACGGCAACCGCTACGACCAGGAGCTCAAGAGCCTTAGCTTGGGTGCCGACGTGGTCATTGCCACACCGGGCCGACTTATCAGCCACATAAGCATGGGCAACGCCGACTTCAGCCGTGTGTCGTTCTTCGTGCTCGACGAGGCTGACCGCATGCTCGACATGGGCTTCTCTGAAGACATAAAGAAGATCGCACAGCTGCTGCCGCCAACCTGCCAAACCATCATGTTCTCGGCCACCATGCCCGACAAGATTGAAGAGCTGGCAAAGACGCTGCTCAAGAACCCCGTGGTGGTGAAGCTCGCCGTGAGCAAGCCAGCAGAGAAGATCAAGCAGACAGCCTATGTGTGCTACGAGACACAGAAGCTCGGCATCATTCAGGACATCTTCAAGCAGGGCGACCTCAAGCGCGTCATCATCTTCTCAGGCAAGAAGCAGAAGGTTAAGGCCATAAACCGCGCACTCATGCGCATGCACGTCAACAGCGGCGAGATGCACTCGGACCTCGACCAGGCCGAGCGCGACCAGATGCTCTACAAGTTTAAGAGCGGACAGATCGACGTGCTCGTGGCTACCGACATCCTCGCTCGAGGAATCGACATCGACGACATTGCCATGGTCATCAACTTTGACGTGCCTCACGATGCTGAAGACTATGTTCACCGCATAGGCCGTACTGCCCGTGCCGACCGCGACGGTGTGGCCATTACCTTCATCAACGAGGAAGATGTCCATTTCTTCAAACAGATAGAGAAGCTCCTTGAGAAGGAGGTCGAGAAGCTGCCTCTGCCCGAGGAGTTGGGCGAAGGTCCCGAGTATAAGGAAGGCCGCGCACAGCGCACATCGGCAAAGAGCCGCCGTCGCAAAGACCGCGATGCCACCTCGCACAAGCGCAAGCCGCGCCGCACAGAAAACGAGCGCAAGGAGAAGCAGCCTAAGGACAAGCAACCCCAAGACAAGCAGCTTGCGGAGAAGCAGACAGCTGAAGCAGCTGAAGGTTCAAACACCAAGAGCGCTCCCGTGACAGCAGAGGACCACTCGACCGAAAGCGCTCAGCAGCAGGAGCAGCGCAAGCAGCGCCGCCGTGGCAACAGCAAGCCCCGGCAAAGCGAAGGCGACCGTCAGGACCAGCCTACAGGCGACGCTGACAACGCTTCAAACAATGCTTCCGGCAACGCCAACAACGCTTCTGAAAACTCAGACAACGCTTCTGAAAACCGTTCAAGAAGAAACGGCAACAAGGGAAGACAAGGCAAAAGAAAGCAGAACAACGTTCAGGAAGGCGACAAGCAGCCTGCGAAGCAAGGCAAGCAAGCCAACGGCCAGCAAGCGAAGCAGGGCGACAAGCAACCTGCAAAGAAGCGTTCACGCAAGCCGCGTCAGCAGCGCAACGAGCAAGAATCGCAGCCAGTATCGACCAAGTATGCAAAGACCGCCGGCATGTCGCCCGTTGTCAACCCATCGCAAGACAGCGGCTTAAAATCGTTGCTTAAAAAGCCCCTCAAGTGGCTCAAGAAGCTTGGAAAATAAAGACAAAGTTTTGCGCTTCGCGCATTGTCTAAACATCATACGCTCCGCAGGTGCCAATGCACCTTGCGGAGCTATTTCCATTAATAGGCCATTTATTAACCGTCATTTTTTCCGCGCGAAGCGCGTATTGACGACAATTAATGTTCAATTAATGGAAATTAATGTTTAGAAAAACAACGAGCGCAAAGCGCGACGTAAAGAAATGATGTTTAGAAAACAACGAGCGCAAAGCGCGACGTAAAGATTACAATTTGCAAAAGTTCAGAAAAATATTAACCTTTGCAGAAGTTCACCTCTCCTTATATATAAAGACCTTAACGATGAAAGATTTCGCAGCAATAGATTTTGAAACAGCCAACAACGAGCGCTCATCGGTTTGCTCCGTAGGCATCGTCATTGTGCGTAACGGCGAGATCGTAGACAAGTTCTACTCGCTCATAAAGCCCGAACCCGAATATTACACCTACTGGTGCAGCCGTGTGCACGGCCTAAGCGCCGCCGACACGCAAGACACTCCCGTCTTCCCCGAGGTATGGAAGCAGATAGAGCCAAAGATAGCAGGTCTCCCCCTCGTAGCCCACAACAAGGCGTTCGATGAGAGCTGCCTCAAAGCCGTCTTCCGCGTTTACCAGATGACCTATCCCTCCTACCCTTTCTTCTGCACCTGCGTAGCCTCACGCCGAGTGTGGCCCAAAGGTCAGCACACTCTCGATGTCATCGCCGCCCGCTGCGGCTACGATTTAACGCGCCACCACCACGCCCTGGCCGACGCCGAAGCCTGTGCCGCCATTGCGCTGGAGATATTGTAACGTGTTGCAGCCCTCTCTCTGCACCCCGTCATTAGAAAACGAAAATGACACATTTTGACCTTGACCCATTTTGACACCCCTCACATCAAAATGACGAATGAAAGAGTTTTTAAGAAAAGTGTTCATTGCGAATGAACGATTTTAAGAAAAGTGTTCATTACGAATGAACGATTTTTGTATAAAAACTTGTTGATTGTCATTTTTATATTTATCTTTGCATAAGATAAGCGGCACCTCGGCAAAACGTTCAAGCAAGCTTGACTTATGCTCTCGGTTTGCATTATCTTTGCATAAGATAAGCGGCACCTCGGCAAAACGTTCAAGCAAGCTTGACGTTATGCTCTCGGTTTGCATTATCTTTGCAGAAAGAAAGGTCAAAACAACATGAAAGATTTACTTAAGCAGATAATTCTTGAACAGCATGAAACCCAACATGTTTCAAGAACACATTTCGTACAACGTCATATAGCTGACGAATGGCTTGAAACAACCGAAATACTTATTATTTCGGGCATACGTCGTTGTGGCAAATCTGTGCTGATGCAGCAGATTAGAGACAGGCTTCAGGAGAAAGACTTCTTCTTTAATTTTGATGACGAGCGCTTGGCTCATTTCGAACTCGACAATTTCCAAACGTTGCAAGAGTGTTTTGTTGAGCTTTATGGCGACCAACACACCTATTATTTTGACGAGATACAAAACATTGAGGGATGGGAACGCTTCGTTCGCCGACTATATAATGCAGGAAACAAGATTATAATAACAGGATCTAATGCACGCATGTTGAGTCGCGAGTTTGGTACCCATCTCACAGGCCGCTACATTCAGGTGGAGCTGTACCCTTTCTCTTTCAAAGAATATCTGTCGTTGAAAGAAATACCCGTCAATGCCAAAACATTGTACACAACGACAGGTAGAGCAACATTGGTTAATGCTTTTGTCAATTTCATGCAATGTGGCGGCTTCCCAAAATATCTACAGGAAGGATCCGTGTCTTACCTTTCGTCGTTGTATGAGAGCATTATTTATCGGGACATTCTTACCCGCAACGGGCTGACTAACGAAAAAGAGATGCTCGAAATGATGTTTTATCTTGCCAGCAATGCCACCAAGCGAATAACCTATTCTTCACTTGGCAAGATTGTGGGAGTACAACATCCTGACACAATAAAGAGCTATCTTGAGTATATACAGCAAACCTACCTCATCTTTCAGTTGTTCAGATATGACCCTTCTGTAAAAAAGCAGATGATGAGTCCTAAAAAAATCTATTTCGTAGACAACGCAATTATTAGTCGCATAGGCTTTAACGCCACAGAAAACAAGGGGGTGTTTCTTGAGAACCTTGTGTTTATAGAGCTGAAACGTCGAGGGCTGGACGTCTACTATTATGCAGACAAAAAAGAATGCGATTTCATTGTCAGACAGGGCATTCGCATTACAGATGCCTATCAAGTGACCTTAAACATGGCCAATGCACAAACCCGCGAGCGAGAGATTGCAGGTATAAGAGAAGCCATGCAAGCATATTCGCTATCCAAGGGATACATTCTTACATTCGAAGGAAAAGAGACTATCACTTTTGACGACGGATCTGTTGTAGAGGTCATCCCCGTTTTGGAGTGGATGCTGCAATAAGGCCACAGGGTTGAACAAGAAAAGCCTGTCTACGTCACGACATATCTCAAGCGGTTTGCCCCGACCGTTTGAGATAGAAAAGACACGTTGCAGCGAGCAAAAAGATGCTTTTCGCGATAAAGAAAATTACGTTTCGTTGTTGCCATGGATGTTTATTAGTTTAATTTTATTCATGATATGCCCATTTTTAAAGTGGGCTTTGTTGTTGTTTTTGACCGACGATGCAAAGATACGAACAATATGTGAGATTTGCAAAAGTTGCACGAGAGAAGGAAGAGAGGATGCACAGCGGCAACCGTAAACTATTGATTGCAAAGCAGTTGCAACGGCAACATTTTTTCGACAGACCCCATCGCCAACTCGCTATGAGGAACAAGCCGAGACCCGGGCGGTGTCATAATGTGTCAAGGTCAAAATGTGTCATTTTCGTTTTCGGATGTCCCGAAAGCCTCTA
>OKRS01001101.1_pt1 | contig 18560 bp, 11 predicted proteins | sample 1601191 | NCBI WGS metagenome assembly OKRS01 (sample SAMEA3541509, study PRJEB24748) | human gut metagenome | biome: human gut; feature: human-associated habitat; material: faeces | place: China | collected 2012
AAAAAGAGTGCTCCCGCCTTGGCGGGAACACTCTTTTTTATGCATAAAGATCAAATATCGAACACGCCCATCACGGCGATGCCGATGACGACGAGCAGGATCATCGCGTAGTGCTTCCACGAGAGCTTTTCCTTCAGGAAGAGGCGGCTCCACAGCACACTGGCCGCGCAGTAGGAGCTGATGATCGGCGCGGACATCGCAAGATGCGATGTGTCCGCGATGGCATAGATATAGGCAAACTGACCGGCCGTTTCGCAGATGGCGCCGATGTACTTTGGCGCTTCGCGCTTGGGCAGCAGGCGATCCTTCTTGATGAAGACCACATAGATGAAGCACAGCACCGCGGCAAACAGGAACGTCAGCTCGTAGGCGCAGTTCGCGCTGCCCTCGTCCAGCGTTTCGAGCACGCGGTTGTCGGCGAAAGTGCCGGCGGCGTCGAGCAGGCAGTAGGCGACGGGAAGCGCAAGGGCCAAAAAGCTCTTGGAATACTTGCGGTTGCCCTCCGCCTGACGGGCGGCGCGCAGCTCGGGGTCCTCCGTGGCATCCACCACACCGAGGCCGATCGCGCCCACGCAGACGAGGACGATCGCGCCGAGGGCGAGCGGGGAATAGTCCTCACCGCCGACGAACAGCAGCGTCATCACGGCGACGAGCGCGCCCGACGAGTTGCAGATCGGCGACGAGACGGACAGCTCAATGTAGCGGAGGCCGAGATAGCCGAGCGTCATCGAGCCGATGTACAGCAGCGACACGGGCAGATAGGTCCAGATAATAGACCAGCTGATCTCCGTGCCGCCGATGAAAATTTCGAACGCGGCGTGAAGACCCATCACGGTACCGACGGCAATGACCATCTTGAGGTGGGCGAGATGATCGTCCTCTCCCTGACAGCCGATCTTGGAAAACAGGTCGCTGCCGCTCCAGCAGAGCAGCGCGATCAGAGAAAGCCAGAACCACATATTGAATTGTTAAACTCCTTTGTACTGTTATTTTTTAGATAGTAAAAACAGCGGTACGCGGGGGCGGACGGCGGCGAAAATGCCGGTTGGTTGCGGGTGTTCTACGGATGAGCATAAAAAAGCGGTATCCTTTACGGAAGGGGAAATTTTCGTTACGGCAGGGTGATGAGACCGGCGTCGAGCATCTTTTGCAGCGAGAGCAGCACGCCGAGCTTGGCGTGGTACCACGTCAGGCCGCCCTGATAGTAGACGGCGTAGGGCTCGCGCACGGGGCCGTCGGCCGAGAGTTCAATGGAGCTGCCCTGCACGAACGCGCCCGCCGCCATGATGACGTCGGAGTCGTAGCCGGGCATCGGCGCGGGAACGGGGTCGACATAGCTGTCGACCGCGGCGGCGGACTGGATGCCCTTGCAGAAGGCGACCATGCCCTCGGGAGAGCCGAGCTCGACGCACTGGATGATGTCGTGGCGCGCCTCTTTCGACGACGGAACGACGGTGAAGCCGAGCTTTTCATAGCACGCGGCGACGAACACCGCGCCCTTGACCGCGCCGGAGACGACGCTGGGGGCGAGGAAGAAGCCCTGATACAGCGCAGGCATCAATCCGAGGTTCGCGCCGACCTCCTGCCCAAGCCCGGGGGCGGAAAGGCGGTAGGCGCAGCGGTCGACACACTTCTGCGTGCCGCAGATGTAGCCGCCGATGGGGGCAAGGCCGCCGCCGGGGTTTTTGATAAGGCTGCCGACGATCATATCTGCGCCGAAGTCGCTCGGCTCGTTTGCCTCGACAAATTCGCCGTAGCAGTTGTCGACCATGACGACGACGTCGGGGCGCAGCTTTTTGCAGAACGCGATGGCCTCGCCGATGGCGTCGACCGAGATCGTCGGGCGCGGGCAGTAGCCCTTGGAGCGCTGGATGTGGATGAGCTTCGTCTTATCGTTCAGCGCGCGCTCGATGGCGGGGAAGTCAAAGCTGCCGTCTTCGCGCAGGTCGACCTGCGCATAGCTGACGCCGTACTCCTTGAGCGAGCATGGGCTTTCGCGAAGACCGATGACCTCCTCAAGCGTATCGTAGGGCTTGCCGGAGATGGCGAGCATCTCGTCGCCCGGCAGCAGGTTGGCGGACAGCGCGATGGCCAGCGCGTGTGTGCCGCAGGTGATCTGCGGGCGGACGAGCGCGGCCTCGGTGTGGAAAGCGCTCGCGTAGACGCGCTCCAAATTGTCGCGCCCCTCGTCATCGTAGCCGTAGCCGGTCGAGGCGGCGAAGTGTGTCGCGTTCACGCGGTTTTTCTGCATCGCGCCGATGACTTTTGCCTGATTGAGCTCAGCGATCTCTTCGATTCCGGCAAAGCGGGGTTTGAGCTCGTCTAAAACGGCCTCGCCGAATTGAAGCACTTTGTCGCTCACGCCGAGCGACAGGTACATTTCATCTCTGTTCATTTGTCCTCCTCCGGCGTGTCGGGAAATTCGACGCCGTTGCACATTAGAATAAACCGCAGCGGATAGTCGCGGTCCAGATAGTTTTTACTGTACCATTCATAGGTCGCGGCAGGCAGGTGCCGCAGCTCGGGCGCTTCGGTACGGAAGAGTTCGAACGTCTTCTGATCGCCTGAGAGCAGTGCCCCCAGAAGCTCGCCCTGCTTTTCTTCATAGAGGCGCGCGAAGCACGCGTCCATGATGGCCGCGCAGGCGCGCTCGTCGTCCGTACCGTAGTCCTCGCGATGGGCGAGCCAGTAGAGAAATTCGCGCGGGTCGAGGTCCAGCTGCGTCGTGACCTGCGAGAGCTTGTAGAACGCGGCCTTGTCGCCGCGCTTCAAAATGTCGATGAGGTACGCAACGAGCTGCTCGTCGAGCTCCACGCAGTCGCAGAAGACCTCGAACGCGTGCTTGCCCGCGTCGGGATCGGGGGTACTTTCTGCTGCGGGCGGCTTTTCCTCGACTTCCTCCGGTTCTGCCGCGGCGGTGAGCATTTGCAGCAGTGCGCGGGAGAAATCCTCCTCGCTGAAATGGTCGAATATCGCCTCGTCCAGCTCGTCGCCTGCGCTTTTGGCGCACAGGCGCACAAAGTCCGGCACACTCAGATCTTTCAGCGCGCTTTGCAGCTGCGCGGCGCGCTCCTCAGTGGTATCGGCGGTGAGCGCAAGCTCCGGCGGCGCGGGCATTGTGCCCTCGCACAGCGCGCTCATATAATGTAAGTAGTGTTCGCACAGCTCCATTGCCGCGCCCCCTCGGTTCATAATCTCTAATAATCTATCATACGGCGGCAGAAAAAGCAACTGAAAACCGAAGAAAGCCATCAAATACGGCTTTCTTTCTGAATTTTCGCCCTGAGCAGTGCGCAGTTTTCCTGCAAACGCGCATCGTCCGGTGCAAGCGCAAACGCTTTTTCCGCGTTTTTCAGCGCGCTTTCCCACTGCGAAAGGTGAAAGTACGCGATGCTCAGCAGATCGTAGGGGAAGCTGCCCCACGCGAACGGCTCGCAGATATAGGTGCGCGGCCGCTCGGTGATCGCGAGCGCGCAGTTTACCATAAAAATGACGCCGCACCAGTCCTTTTGCTGATAAAGCAGGTCGGCAAACTCCAGATACGGCTCGCGCAGGTGCGGCGCTTCCGCGATGGCGCGGTGCAGCCAGAGCGCGGCTTCGTCCTCGCGCTCCAAACGACGCAGACAGCGCGCGATGTAGCGCATCGAGGCGCAGCGCTCATCGCGCCACACGGCCTGCGGCATCGCGAGGTGCGCCTTCAGGGTCGAGACTGCCTGCGCCCACTCGCCGCGGAACATGTACTCGCGGCCTAAATAGTGGCGGTTGCGGTCGTTTTGCGGGTCCTCCCGCACGGCAAGCTCTAAAAGTGGAAGATACTGCCCGCGCGATTTGCTCGGGTCGGGGTGGTGGTCGAGCTGCACGCCCTCGGCGTCGACAAAGCGCTCGCTGCCCTCGCCCAGATATTGAAGAACCTCGTGCACCGGATTTACCCAGCGGTAGCAGCTGTTTTTGTGAATTTTGTCCGTCCAGAAGACACAGCCCTCGCGCCCATCGGGCAGAAAGCTCCACGTGTAGCGGTAGCGGGCGCGTGTCGTGTTCGGCTGCCACGCGCGCTCAAGCTTTTCGCGCCAGCCGGACCGGAACTGCTCGTCGAGGTCGATGCAGCAGCAAATATCGGCGTCCTTTGGGATGAGCTTCAGCGATTCGCTGCGCGCGACATCGAAGCGCCACGGCGAAATAACCTTCTGCTCGACGTGCGCGCCGCGGGTTCTGAGTTTTTCGACCGTATCGTCCGTTGACCCCGTGTCGAGCACGCAGATGTCGTCCGCCTCGGACATCGAGTCCATGAAGCGCTCGACAAACTGCGACTCGTTTTTGCAGATGGCGTAAACGCAGACGCGGTAGGAAATGATGATTCCTCCTTTTATATATGTATCGCGGTGCGGCTTGCGCCGCACCGCTTATTGCTCAGGTCGAGAGGAGACCCGCTGCGCGGAGATTTGCCAGCAGCGCGTTGAACTGCTCGACGACGTCCTCTACGCTTGTCGCATCGGCAACAGCTGCCGCCGCGCGCGTATCGCTCGGTCCAGTCGGACCCGTAGGACCTGTGGGACCGGTAGAGCCATTGATATATGCACAACCAGAAAATGCCGCAACCATGCGGCTTTCAGCGATTCTAAAATAATTTAACATCCTCTATGATTACACCTAAAACGCCGTAGCAAGGTTGGACAAGCCTTGATATGGCGTTTTTAAGTAGAAGTAAGCGCACGCCTTAGTTATCAGCGATTATTGAGAATCAAAATCTGCTGTGGACGAAACGTGACGATGCACAAGTTAGTTCGCCCATAGAAATCAATACGATAAGCAAAAGGCATCTTAGTTGAGTGCCATTTTATATATCAGGGAAGTGATAAAAGACATGAGGCTACCGCTAAATTTGCCCTATTACTACGGACACACTGGCGAACAATACGCTTTTTTCCGTATCCCCAAATTGTTAATTACCGACAGTCGCTTTGATGGTATTTCTTCTGATGCGAAGCTATTATATGGGCTTCTGTTGGATCGTATGGAATTATCCTACCGAAACGGCTGGATCGACGAGCAGAATCGTGTCTTCATCATCTTCACGGTTGAGGAAGTCATGACTACCTTGCATTGTCGATCAGAGAAAGCCGTGCGATTATTTACAGAGTTGGATAATAAGAAAGGCATCGGCTTAATTGAGCGACAACGTCAGGGCCTTGGCAAACCAGCAATTATTTATGTGAAAAATTTTGCTGGTGATGAACTCTGAATAAATCGAAAGTACAGACTTTCGGTTTTCGAAAATCATAGGTATGGCCGGAGACAGCATCCCTATGACTTTCGATTTTCGAAAAACTTGATTTTCGGTTTTCAAACTTCTGGACATTCGATAATCGAAATGTAATAAGACTGAGATATAGCAAGACTGAGAATAGAAAGAATACTACCCGAAAAAGAAATAGCTGTGAGAAGAAACAGCTTTGTTAGAACAGGAGCCGCAAGGCTCCTTTTTTGTTGGAGGAGGTATCCTGTTGAAAACGATAGCACTCGCAAATCAGAAGGGCGGCGTCGGTAAAACCACCACAGCCGCCAGCCTCGGCATTGGTCTTTCTCGGCAAGGTAAAAAAGTCCTGCTGATTGACGCCGATGCACAAGGCAATCTCACGCAGATGTTGGGCTGGTCGCAGCCTGACGAACTATCCCCCACGCTCTCTACGCTGATGGAGAAAATCATCGCGGAGCAGCCTATCGCCCCTGGAGAGGGAATCCTGTCCCACTCGTCCGGCGTCCACCTTGTACCCGCCAATATCGAACTGTCGGCGTTAGAGGTCACGCTGGTCAACACCATGAGCCGCGAGACAGTGCTGCGGCAATACCTGTCCACGGTGGCAGACCGCTATGACTACGCACTCATCGACTGTATGCCGTCGCTGGGTATGCTGACGATCAACGCTCTGACCGCTGCGGACAGCGTGATTATCCCTGTGCAGGCGCAGTATCTTCCAGCAAAGGGACTGGAACAGCTTTTGCGAACCATCACCCGCGTCAAACGGCAGCTCAACCCGAGGCTGGAGGTGGACGGCATTCTGCTGACGATGGTGGACAGCCGCACCACTTTGGCACGGGAGATCAACGCGCTTATTCGAAAGTCCTACGGCGGTCATGTGTTTACGAGCGAGATTCCCCGTTCTATCAAAGCGGCGGAGATCAGCGTGGAAAATAAGAGTATTTACGACCACGACCGCAGCGGCAAGGCGGCGGTGGCCTATGAAAATCTGACGCGGGAGGTGTTGAACCTTGGCAAGCAAATTAAGCGGCATCGAACTGACCCGGTACGATGACCTGTTCAAAACGGATGCAGAACGTGAAGCTGACCGGCAGGAGCGTATTCAAATCGTCCCCGCTGCGGAGATTTTTCCCTACTCCCGTCAGCCATACACCATCGACCGTCCGACGCCTGATTTAGTGCGGCTCATGGACAGTATCGAGCATATCGGGATCGCCGAGCCGCTGATCGTCCGTCCCCGCGACGCTGGCGGATACGAAATTATCTCCGGCCATCGGCGCGATTATTGTGCAAAAGTCGTGGGACTGGACACTCGGCCCGTCATCGTCCGCAATTACAGCGATGAGGAAGCGGATATTTTGGTGGTAGACTACAACATCAACCGCGAAGATTTACTTCCCAGCGAAAAAGCCAAGGCTTACAAGCTGAAACTGGACGCCATGAAACGGCAAGCTGGACGGCCTTCAAAAAATTCTGCCCAAGTTGGGCAGAATTTTCAAGGGCGCTTTTCTGTTGAGCTTTTGGCGGAACAAGTGAACGAGAGCCGTATGCAAATTCAACGCTATGTGCGGTTGAATAAGTTAATTTCGCCGCTGCTGGACGCAGTAGATACGGGAACGCTCAAATTTGTCCCCGCCGCAGATTTTATCTCCCACCTGTCCGAGAAAGAACAGACCTACCTCTTGCTTGTCATGGAGCGCGATGAGGTATCCCCATCGCTGGGACAGGCGCAACGGCTCAAGCAGCTCAGCGCCGAAGGTAAGCTCGAGAATAATATCATCGACCTTGTCATGCGGGAAGAAAAACCGCTGGAGCGCAAGGTTACGATCCGCAATGACCGTCTGCAAAAATACTTTCCGGCCAGCTATACCCCGAAGCAGATGGAGGAGGTCATCATCAAGCTGCTGGAAGGCTGGCACCGCAAGCGCCAGCAAGAACAGAGCCGATGAGGAGGTGCAGCTATGCGACGAAATAAATTACCCGATACCTGCTTTTCTGTCCTGCCTTCTACCGGACAGCTTATTATCATTAAAAATGGTGAGAATGGTTACTACCCCTCCGAATGGGATACCGGTAGCCGCGAGAAAAATCGTGAGATTGCCAGCGATCACAATGAGCAGCGCGGTATTTCGGATATACAGGAATCGGCTATGCTGGCAGGCTCAATGTTCGGCTGGAACACGCCCGGCGCAAACCCGCAGTGGTACTTAGACAATGCAAAGTATGTGAATGCCGATATCCTGCAAGGGCATGTCAAGGACCCAGTTATGAGCATTTATTACCCCATCAACGGTTTACTCCTGCGTTACGAGATTGTGGGGAAGCGGCGGGTATATCTGCCTATGGACAAGCTGCCCAATGAGCTGATGGGCATGAACGCTCAATTTATCATGCAGCCGGATTTGGTGTGTGGGAGGCCGGTCATGCCAGTAAAAGTATCCTTTGCAAAAAACGGGAGCTGCACTGTGGAATTAGAGCGCGGCAGTTATGCTGCCGGACGGATCATCAACGCCGACTATCAAATTACGGCGCGGGTCCGTGTGGGCAATGCCGAGTTTGCCATAGGTGAATGTGGCAAAGCCCCTGATCCGTTTGTGACATGGGTGAGAAACTGCAAAAATGATGGAGATGGCCCACCTAATTACTTTTGGGGGCATTACCGAAGTTGCCGCGCCGCCGTTGTTGAAGATTTCTGCGAACGAGCAGGTGATGAATATAAAAAGCAACAAAATCGCATGGCGCAGCAAGAACAAAATCGTACCACGCCGAAAAAAGAAAGAGGTGAAGCACGATGACAGACCGCGAGCCGGTAAATATCATGGGCGTTTTCGCCTTTCCAGATCCTGATAAGGACAAGCGTGTGATCCGTTTCATCGACAGCGATTACCATACACTCTTTACTATCAGGGACGGGGAAAGCATCGTCATTACCCGTTTTGACGGTGAGAAGCTGATCCTGCCCTGTACCTACATCGACGATTATCATACCCGCATTGGCAGCTCCGTCTGCCATATCTGTGAATTTGCTGAAATGCAGGAACGCAACGGCAATCTCTATGTTCCAAGCACGCCGAAAATCAGCGACGAGATCGGCACCTATGAAATCTACCAAATCCCCATAATCGCTGATGCGGACTACTGTTTCCGGCCCTATGCGGACGTAAGGGGAAAACTCCAGAACGCTGATTATCAGCGTTCTTATGCCGGTATGTTCGCAAAGGAAAATTCGCTGGAACATCTATGGGCAAAGCACAACAGTGACCGCCGTCCCTTTGCCTGTCGGATGCGCTCCATGTCCATGAGTGACATTGTGGTATTGACGCAGGCCGGAAAGAAAACGGCCTATTACGCAGATACCATTGGCTTCAAGGAAGTCCCGGAATTTCTGGCACAGCCGCAGAAAGCAAAAAATAAACGAAAAGAGCGAGGTACAGCAAGATGAGCTATGATGCAAAGAAGGTGACCTACCAGGAAGTCACGATTTTGGATAGACCCGCCCTGTTTACCGAGTGCCGTCTTGATAAGTCCACCGTGCCAGAGGGCTTGTACCGCTATGAACTGCGTCACGGCGACGAAGATTGGGGTGATCCGGTAACGCTGTCACGGAGTATCATGGTCAGCTACTATGGTACAGTCCTTACCCGCGAACCGTTTCAGTTACCTGTTGAGGGCCGGATTCCGTTAGAGAGCGATAGCCTTTCCTTTAAGGACGGTGGGTGCCGCACCCTTGCTGAGTTTCAGCGAAAATATCCTGTCAGCAAGAAAGATGTCATCGACTTCTTTGTTGCCAACGATGATTCACTGCACAACTTCTACTTTTCACACGGCGAGACACAGGACAAGGCCATGGGTTGTGTTGGGCATTTGCGAGGCGATTTTGGAAACGGTAAGCAGTTTTTTACGACATGGTGGCCTCATCAGAACGATCAACTGAACACACAGGCGTTTAAGGCAGACATTGATCGCACTGTGAACTGGCTGCGCGAACAGCCCGATTCCCCGCTGCATGATTTTGATACTATGAAACGCTTCTGTGGCCGTTTTGAGAGGTCCTGTGCCATCAAGGGCGCCATGCTTCCCTCTTACGCCTTCATGGCAAAAACAAAGCGGTATGTATATATGATCCGCTGTACGCCAGTCAAGGGAGACTATCAGTTCTATATTTACTGCTATCAGCGCAAGCTGTTTGAAAAGGCCCGCGGCGAGCAGCAGAAAAATGACCGACTTCCAGAAAAAAAGAGAGCAGAGCCGGAGAGATAATCAAAATGGCTTTCCAATATCGCTTTATACCAACAGATAATGAGAAAAGTTTTTAAGGTTAGAAAAGAAAAACTTGCTGAATATCGGGACTGTTTTGGTCGAAGCAGAAGAAGCCGAGTAACAATAAGACCGAATATGAACCAACGGATGCCACAAGATAAAGGCCCCGCGGCGCTTTTATGCTAAGGCGACTTTTTCATGCCACGCGAAGGGAGGAGAAAATACTTGCCTACGAAATTTCAGCTCATCACAGAGCTGTATGATCAGACCGTGCAAAATGTCACTCGCAGCTATGAAAGCTGGACAGACTTTCTGCGTGCTGCCTGCTATAACTACAAATGCAGCTTTGATGAACAGATCCTGATTTATGCCCAGCGCCCGGATGCCACCGCAGTTCTTGAAATGGAACGATGGAATCGACGGTTTGGACGCTGGGTGAATCGCGGTGCAAAGAGCATCGCGGTTTTCAGCGATGACGGGCAAAACTGCCTGAAGCTCTATTTTGATGTTTCGGACACCCATGCGTCCCGCTTTGCCCGTCCGCTGCCCATCTGGACGATGCACCCGGCCTTTGAGCCGGAGGTCATCGAAACGCTGGAGGCCACCTTCGGCAACCTGTCCGAAAAAGAAAATCTTGCGGACGCCGTGCGCTCCGCCTGCCACAACGCCGTGGCGGACAACATCACGGACTACCTGCAAGACCTGCGGGAGTGCCGAGAGGACAGCCTGCTGGAGGAACTGGACGACCTCAATTTAGAGGTGTTCTACCGGGACACGCTGGAGGTCAGCGTGGCGTATATGCTGATGACACGCCTCGGCCTGCGGGCAGATGACTATTTTTCACCCGATGAGTTCGCCCATGTTTACGAATTCAACACGCCGCCCACCATCAATGCCCTGGGCATCGCCACCAGCGACATCGCGGAGATGGGATTGCGGGAGATCAGCCGCACAGTCATGCAGGCCCAGCGGGATCAGTTTTTTGCAAACCGTGAAAAAAGTAGATATGATGACCACACAGAACAACACGAAACAGGCCGAGAAAGGAGCAAACAGTATGGAGATCACTTACAGAATGCAGAACGGCTTTCAAGTGCCGAACCTGCTGATGCCGCAGACCCCGGAGGTGCATCTGGGCAAGTACGCGGAGCTGCGGAGAGAATATCTGATGAAGCGCCGCAGGGTGCTTTACACCAACCTCAAGACCAGCGGCGCTCTGGCGGAGCATCTGGCGGAGATCGAGCAGACCGCGCGGAAGATGGTGGAGCAGACCGTGGCGCAGATGGCGAGAGCCGAGGGCGTGACGGAGGCACTGAAAGCGACCGATCCCATGCGCTGGACGGGCCTGATGAACAATCTCCGGCACAGCGCGGAGGAACTGGTGCTGAACGATCTGATCTACAACTGACAGTCGAAGAACCCACAAAGGCAGGAAGTGGTGAACTTCCTGCCTTTGCTGACCACAGCGGGGATTATGTGCTGCTGGACCGTCTACGCGCCGATTGTGATTATTTCCTCGGCGCTGGCGGGCGAAGTGAAAAGCACCTGTGGGCAGGTAATGTCCACGCGCAAATCAAGAAAATGCGGGAGCTGTATGATGCTCTCCCGAAAAAACCGGAGTGGCTGACCGCAGAAGCCATTGACCGCTACGCCGCGCAGATGGCCGCGCCCTATCAGGTCGCTGCTTATCACCATTTTGAAAACGGCTTTGATGATAAGCTGGACTATCAAACGCTGGAAGAAGCGGAGACTGCGGCGCAAGGCTATGTTGCCGGCACGATAGAGGAAGATGGCTTTGCATACGACGGTGCTGCTGTCTATGACGCCGAAACGCGCCAATGTCTCCGCGTTTACGGTGACTACCCCGACAAAATGGCACAGCAACAGGCAGCAGCTTTTGCGCTGGAGCATGGCACCGTACCCCCCAACGGCAAGAGACTTCCTGCCTTTCTGGATATGCACCTCATTGAAGCCAATTTGTTGGACGATGGCGGGCGCAAACACAAGCGACAGGAGATATTCAACTTTTTTCAGTCACACAAGAGCCTTGCAGAACGCACAGAGTTCTTAAAAAACAGCTACAAGGATATATGGGTGGAAGTTCTGACCGACGGCGTTCGGTCGGGCTACCACGCCGAAAAAGACGGACTCAAGATGTGGGAGGGCAGTTACCTCTCCCGTACATCGGAGTCCATTTTTTCATGGTCAGTCATTACCGAGATGACCGAGGGCCTGATCGAGCGCGGTGAGTACAAGATCAAGCTGGGTTTGCAAAACGCCCCCGTTGTCGCGGAGCAGCTTGCCCTATTTGATATGGGCGGCGACGAGCCGATGTATGAAGTCTCGACGGATACGCCCACCGGCGTTCTGGCCTCAGCCCGCACGGTGCCGCAGGCAGTCATCGACCTGGCGCTCTGCACGGGCGGCAACGAGCCCAATAGCGCAGAACGCATTGCGGTGTTCTATATGCGGGAGCGTCCGGAGCAGGAAAATATAGTATTTCTGCGTCGGGAGTTTGGTACAGAGAACGGGCGCGGCATTGAGTACGAGGGCCGCAAATACGCCGTGTGGTTCATGGAAGATGGCATCCACCTTGCCCAAGGGGACAGCATCCGCACCGGATACAGCAAAACCGTGGTCACATGGGAACAGACATCGGCCCGTATTCTGGAGCTGCTGGAGACTGGAACTTACCTCTCCGTGTCTGAACTGGCGCAGGCTCCGGACAAGGTGCTGCACGAAGCGATGGACGCTCTCCTGATGACAGCCCGCGATCTGACCAAGGAAGGCCGGGACATGGGGCTGCTCCCGCAGACTTTGGCCATCCACGACCAGCACAAGGGCTACCCGGAACTGGACGAGGACATGGTCGCGTTCGCAAAGACGGACGGTGGCCTACAAATGTTGACGCAGGAATACCACGCTTTTCTGTATGCTTATCATGATGATCCATCCATTCTGCGATACCGCCTTTCAGAGTACAACACCCACCGTATCGGCATCATTTTCAACGGCCTGCCATACTCGGAGCGGCACTTTACCGCACAGCCGAACTTTCGGCGTCAGTGCAAAATGTTCATTACGCAGGATGAGATTGACCAGCACTTTTTGAATGAAGGTACGGACAGTCGCCTGACGGTCTACTCCCATTTCTGCTATTCCCATACATCGGAAGAACACCAGAAATTTATCAAATCCTGCTTTGGAGAGTACAGCGGCAGCGGTCGCGCCGGATACCAGAGTACGAAAACATACAAAGGTTTGGAATATGAGCGCGACTACAATTCCAGAAAATATGATACCGTCCATCTGACCATTCCTAATGTTGTCAAGGAGTATGAGTGCCTGATCGCGCAGAAGCGGTATCCCGGTGAGGACGCTATCGCTAAAATCCCGGAGTATGAGCATGGGCAGTTGGCGCGGCTTATTTATAGCGGCTTCTATGATGCCCCAGACGATACTCCGCGTCCCTATCCAAAGGGTGCGGACTTTTATGATGCGCTCCCCATTATTGAAAAGCAACTGGAAGATAGGGGAAAAGCTGCGGAGATACTGGCGGCGCTGACCTCTCGGTTGGATGGCATGACAGACGGTGATCGCTATTACGATTCCGTCCGCCGCGCAAAAGAACGCCTTTTTGAGTATGTAGACGGTACCTTCAGCCTGTTCAACCACCGGCACGATGCACTGCGGCAGGCACACTCTGACGAAAACACGCCCAAGCCCGAACCTGTGCAGCAAGATGTCACACCACCTACGGAACCGGAAGCCCCCGAACCGCTCCCCATCGGTACACGCCTGACCATAGACGGGCGGCAGTATGAAGTGGACAGCGTAGATGACTCCACGCAAAAGGTATCCCTGCGGGATGTGACCTTTGAAAACGGAACGGGGTTCCCCATTTTTCGACAGGAATCCGTAGAATTTGTCCGCGAGCATGTGGAACAGCCCAACGTGGAGCAGACAGTGACACAGGCGGACGAGCCACGTGTGGTACTCACACCGCCGAAAAAGAAAAAACGGAACGCGCTCGCTTACCCGCTGGACACAAATGGCAGAAATTACCGCATCACCGATGACCATATCGGAGAGGGCACGCCGCTAGAGCGCTTTCAGCACAATTTGGACGCAATCCGCACGCTGAAAACCGTAGAGACGGAAAATCGCACCGCCACTGCGGAGGAACAGGCGGTGTTGGCGCAGTATGTCGGCTGGGGCGGCCTTGCCAGCTTTTTTGAGGAAAAGAACCCGCGATATGATGAGCTGAAAGACCTGCTCACTGGCACCGAGTATGCCGCTGCCCGAGAATCCACGCTCACGGCGTTTTACACTCCGCCTGTTGTCATCCGCAGCATCTATGCCGCACTGGGGCAAATGGGCTTCACACAGGGCAATATTCTGGAGCCGTCCTGCGGTATCGGCAATTTTCTCGGTATGCTGCCCGAAAGCATGAGCGGCAGCAAGCTGTATGGCGTGGAACTGGATGATCTCTCTGGCCGCATCGCCCGTCAGCTCTACCAGCGCAGCAGCATTGCGGTGCAGGGCTTCGAGAAAACTGCCTTTCCGGATAATTTCTTTGATGTTGCCATCGGCAATGTTCCCTTCGGTCAGTTTCATGTGCCGGATAAGCGGTATGACCGGCTGAATTTCCCCATCCACGAGTATTTCATTGCCAAGGCGCTGGATCAGGTTCGACCTGGCGGCGTCATTGCTGTTGTGACCTCCAGATTTACGATGGATAAGCAGACTGCGTCTGCCAGAAAGTACATCGCACAGCGGGCGGAGCTGCTGGGCGCGATTCGCTTACCGAACAACGCCTTCAAGGCGGCGGCAGGCACGGAGGTCGTTTCGGAAATTCTGTTTCTGCAAAAGCGTGACCGCATGGTGGATATTGAGCCGGAATGGGTACACCTTGCCGAGAGCAAAGACGGTATCCAGATGAATCGCTACTTCATCGACCATCCAGATATGGTGCTGGGTGAGATGAAGATGGTGTCCGGGCCATTCGGCCCCACACCTACCTGCGTACCCTATCCGGATCAATCCTTAGAGGAACTTTTGGCAGAGGCCATTCAGAACATCCACGGCGAGGTCACCGCTTATGACCGCGAGGAAGAATTGGAGGGTGAGGACCGATCCATCGAAGCCGACCCCGCTGTCCGCAATTTTTCCTATACGCTGGTGGATGGGCAGATCTATTACCGCGAAAACAGCTGCATGAATCCAGTGGAGGTATCCAAGACCACCGAGAGCCGAATCAAAGGCATGATCGAGCTGCGCGACTGCGTGCGGACGCTGCTTGAGTATCAAACCGAGGACTATTCCGAAGAAGAGATCAAAGGACAGCAAGCCAAGCTGAATACGCTCTACGATGCCTTTACCCGCAAATACGGACTTATCAATTCCCGCGGCAATGCCATTGCGTTCGACCAGGACAGCGCTTATTTTCTGCTGTGCTCGCTGGAAATTCTGGACGAGGAGAAAAATCTGAAGCGCAAGGCCGACCTGTTCACCAAGCGTACCATTCGCAGTCACAGACCCGCCGAAAAGGTAGATACGGCGGTGGAGGCGCTGGCGTTGTCCATAGGCGAAAAGGCCCGTGTGGACATGGAATACATGAGCAGGCTCACCGACAGGGACGAGGAAGCCCTGTTTTCTGACCTCAAGGGAGTGGTATTTCTGAACCCTGATTATACCGAGGGCGCGAGTGAGAAATATCTGCCCGCCGATGAATACCTGTCCGGCAATGTGCGTCAGAAATGGGCGGTTGCCAAAGTAAAGGCGGAACAGGACCCACGGTATCAGATCAACGCCGATGCGCTCGCGCAGGTGCAGCCGGTGGACCTCACCGCAAGCGAGATATCCGTTCGTTTGGGTGCCACCTGGCTGGATACAGACTATATCCGGCAATTCATTTTCGAGTCGTTGGGAACGCCATATAGTGCCCGTGGTCATATCAGGGTACACTATTCTAAAATCACCGGCGAGTGGCGCATTGAGGGAAAGAGCAAGGACCACGGTAACGTGAAAGCCATCAGCACCTACGGTACGAAACGCGTCAATGCCTATGAGATCATTGAAGATAGCCTGAACCTGAAAGATGTTCGTATTTTTGACTATCAATACGATGAGGAAGGGCGAAGGATCGCCGTTCTGAATAAGAAAGAGACTGCTATCGCGCAGAGCAAGCAGGAACTCATCAAAGAAACCTTTGCTGAATGGATTTGGAAAGCCCCTGACCGGCGTGAAGCCATCTGCAAGACCTACAATATCCTGTTTAATTCCAATCGGCCCCGTGAGTACGACGGCAGCCATATCAATTTCAGCGGCATGAATCCGGAGATCACGCTCCGCAAGCACCAGGTCAATGCCATCGCTCACATCCTCTACGGCGGGAATACGTTGCTGGCACATGTTGTCGGTGCGGGCAAGACGTTTGAAATGGTCGCGGCGGCGATGGAATCAAAGCGGCTGGGGCTGTGTCAAAAATCGCTTTTTGTGGTTCCGAATCATCTGACTGAACAATGGGCAAGCGAGTTTTTGCAGCTTTACCCTGCGGCAAATATCCTGGTCGCCACCCGAAAAGATTTTGAAACCATAAACCGCAAGAAATTCTGTGGCAGGATCGCCACCGGCGACTACGACGCTATCATCATCGGCCACAGTCAATTTGAGAAAATCCCCATGAGCGCGGCGCGGCAGAGAGATATTCTGGAGCAGCAGATCGACGAGATCATGATGGGAATTTCAGAGGCCAAGCGGGAAAAAGCGGAGAATTTCACCATCAAGCAGATGGAGAAAACCAGAAAGGGCCTGCAAGCCAAGATCGACAAGCTGAACGACCAGAGCCGCAAGGACGATGTGGTCACATTTGAAGAGTTGGGCGTTGACCGAATTTTCATCGACGAGAGTCATTATTTCAAAAATCTCTTTCTTTACACGAAAATGCGCAATGTGGGCGGTATTGCCCAGACCGAAGCGCAAAAATCCAGCGATTTATTTATGAAGTGCCGCTACCTCGACGAGATCACCGGGGGACGCGGCATTATCTTTGCCACCGGCACACCCATCAGCAACAGTATGGTCGAGCTTTACACCATCCAGCGGTATTTGCAGATGTCGGCGCTGGAAGAACAGGGGTTACAGCATTTTGATAGCTGGGCGGCGAACTATGGCGAAACGGTCACGGCTATCGAGCTGTCGCCGGAGGGAACCGGCTACCGTGCCAAGACACGCTTTGCCAAGTTTTATAACCTGCCGGAGCTAATGAGCCTTTTCAAAAATGTGGCGGATATTCAGACAGCGGATATGCTCAAGCTCCCCGTGCCGGAGGCACATTACCACAATATCGCCTTGAAGCCCTCTGAGTATCAGAAAGAGATCGTAGCGTCGCTGGCAGAGCGCGCCGAGAAAGTCCGCAACCGCGAGGTGGACAGCAGCGTGGATAATATGCTGCTCATCACCAATGATGGACGTAAGCTGGCGCTGGATCAGAGGCTTGTCAATCCCATGCTCCCAAGCGATCCCAACAGCAAGGCAGCCAAATGTGCGGAAAATGTATTTGAGATATGGAAACGTACAGTTGACCAACGCTCCACGCAAATGATCTTCTGCGACCTGTCCACCCCCGGCAAGGAACGTCCTATTGAGATGGTGCAAAAGGAAGACGGCAGCTTTGGCATGGCTCCGTTCCAAAATGTCTATGAGGATATTCGGACGAAATTGATCGAGCTGGGTGTCCCCGAAAACGAGATCGCTTTCATTCATAACGCCAAGAGCGAGGTGCAAAAGAAAGATCTGTTCGCCAAGGTGCGCGCAGGTCAGGTGCGCATCTTGCTGGGCAGCACCCAGCGCATGGGCGCGGGAACAAACTGCCAGCAGAAGCTCGTCGCTCTGCACCATCTGGATTGTCCGTGGCGTCCGTCTGATCTCCAGCAGCGTGAGGGGCGCATCATTCGTCAGGGCAATGAAAATAAGGAAGTGGACATTTACAGCTACGTCACCGAAGGCACCTTTGACGCCTACCTTTATCAGCTTGTGGAGAGCAAGCAGAAATTCATATCGCAAATCATGACCAGCAAATCGCCTGTCCGTTCTGCCGAAGATGTAGACGAGCAGGCGCTTTCTTATGCCGAGATCAAGGCGCTGGCCAGCGGGAACCCCATGATAAAGGAAAAGATGGATCTCGACATTGAGGTATCCAAGCTAAAGTTGTTAAAATCCAATCATTTGAGCCAGCGGTATGCGCTGGAGGACGCTATCAGCAAGAGCTTTCCCGCGGATATTGCCGCGGCAAAGGAACGCATCTCCGGTTATGAGGCCGATATAGCCACGGTTAAGGAAAATACGCACCCAAACGCAGACGGTTTTTCTCCGCTCACGCTGATGGGTGTTACCTATGCCGAGAAAAAAGAAGCAGGTACGGCGCTGCTGTCTGTGTGTCAGAATATGCTTTCCCCGGAGGCGATACAGATCGGCAGCTATCGCGGCCTGACGCTGGAGTTGGAATTTCATAGCTTTAGTCAAGAGTACCGCCTGACCATGATCGGTCAGCTTCGTCACACGGTTACGCTGGGAACTGATGTGTTCGGCAATTTGCAGCGTATGGACAATGCGCTGGAGACGTTACCAATGAAAGAGCAGACTTGTCAGGAACAGCTTTCCAATCTGCAAACCCAGTTGGAGACAGCAAAGGTGGAGGTGGAAAAACCATTTCCCCGCGAGGAGGAGCTGCAAACCAAAACGGCACGGTTGGAAGAGTTGAACACGCTGTTGAATTTAGATCACAAGGAGTCAGAGATAGCAGACGCCGAGCCAGATGAGGTTCCACGTCCACGGGAACGCCCAGCGGCGCAGTTGGAACGATAATTTTTTTGTGAGGAGGTTTTATGGGATATCAGGAAAGTTGGCTCTATATCGAGCCGCAGCGCAAATTTGAAAAGCTGATCCGTGCCTATGAAAAGGCGGAGCAATCGGGCTATTACAACGTAGCTGGTGCGGAGCCGCGCTCCGTTATCGTTTTGAAGCAGCCCTTCGGCGACAT
>OKRS01001102.1_pt1 | contig 18555 bp, 17 predicted proteins | sample 1601191 | NCBI WGS metagenome assembly OKRS01 (sample SAMEA3541509, study PRJEB24748) | human gut metagenome | biome: human gut; feature: human-associated habitat; material: faeces | place: China | collected 2012
ACAAGGCCAGAAACCTGACATATTCCCACAAGGGAACCTACGGAACCGCCGGTTTTCTCAATCCAAAAGAAGCCGGACAGGTACTCGACTTTGTACCGGACCTGCGCAAGCACCACGGCACGATTCTCGGTGAAGTGGATGGCCGTGTGGTATGTATCCCGGAGAAGACGCGCTTCAATGGCAATCTCGCGATCTACGGCGCGAGCGGCTCGAAAAAGACACGCGCGTTCTGCGTCAACATGATTCTTCAATGCGCGGCGCGGAAAAGCTCGCTGGTTATCTGTGATCCGAAGTCGGAATTGTACGAAAAAACCAGCGCGTATCTGCGCGATCAGGGCTATACCGTGCGCGTGTTCAACTTGGTCACGCCTGCGTCGTCAGATTCGTGGAACTGCCTGTCCGAGATCGACGGACAGGAACTAATGGCGCAGCTTTTCTGCGACGTTATCATCCGCAATACGGGCAGCGACCGGGGCGACCACTTCTGGGACAGCGCCGAAATGAATCTTCTCAAAGCACTTGTGCTGTTTGTCGAGCGCAGCTATCCACCGGAGCGTCGGAACATTGGCGAGGCGTATCAGCTGCTTGTAAGCTGCTCGGAAAAGGAGCTGAACGAACTGTTTGACGCGCTTCCGCTCGGGCATCCGGCCAGAGCGCCGTACAGCATCTTCCGCCAATCGTCGGAGAGCGTGCGCGGCGGCGTCATTATCGGTCTCGGCTCCCGGCTGCAGGTGTTTCAAAATGCGGACATTCGCGCCATCACCAGCCATGATGAGATCGATCTGGAGCTGCCGGGCAAGCAGCCGTGCGCTTATTACTGCATCACGAGCGATCAGGACAGTACCTTCGATTTTCTGTCCTCGCTGTTTCTGTCGTTCATTTTTATCAAACTCGTTCGCTACGCCGACCAGAATTGTCCGGGCGGCTGTCTGTCGGTTCCCGTTCATGTGCTTGGCGAGGAGCTTTGCGCCTGCGGCGTTATCCCCGATCTCAGCCGAAAAATCTCCGTGATCCGTTCCCGGAACATCAGTATGTCCTGCGTGTTTCAGAATCTCGCTGGTCTGCAAAATCGATATCCCAACAACCAGTGGCAGGAGATCCTCGGCAACTGCGATGTACAGCTGTTCCTCGGCTGTACGGACGCACTGACGGCGGAGTTCATTTCCTCACGCTCCGGCGAAGCAAGCGTTGCCGTGACCAGTCAGGCCAAACAGCTTGGTACATGGCGTATTTCCAACTATACCCCGGAATACCGCGAAACGAGCGGTGTCGGCCGCAGGCGGCTGCTCACGATGGATGAGGTCTTACGGCTGGACGTGGATAAGGCGCTCGTTATCATCCGTGGGCGAAACATTTTGGAGGTCGATAAATTTGACTACTCCAAGCACTATGAAGCAAAGAAGCTGCGCCCGGATAAAGCGGCGTCGCACATCCCACGCTGGAGAAGCGAAGCGTCTCCAACACCTGCCACCCCTGTTCCGCGCACAGCCCCAGCGCCCAAAAAGGATGCTCCTGCAAAAAAGCAGAAGATCATAACCACCAGCAAGGAATCCATTTTATCCAAACCCAAAACAGCAAAAAAGGAGGAATGACCCATGCCCAGAAAAAAGGAATTGCCTGTTCCGGACAGCGGCGAACAGGACGACCTGCTTTCCGCTGAAACGCAGGAGTTTCCCGACGCACCGCTCACCGAACCGGTGGTGGAACCCATCCCCACAGAAAGCCCGCCCGATGAAGGCGCACCGGAGGATGATACGCCGTCGGAGGAATACACGGAATTTCTTCAGGCGCTGAACGAAGCTCCCGCGCAGGAAGATCCGCAGCCTGCTCCGTCTGACGAAGCGGAACCGATGCCCTCCGAGGAAGAACCGGCGCTGACCATTCCCGCAGAAGAACCGTTCAGCGAAGCCGCACCCTCGGAATCTCCATCCGTGCCGCGCAATGACGCAGTTCTGACGATCACGGCCAGAACGCGCATCAAAAGCGAGGCCGAAGCCACCGACGAACTCTGGCATGAGATCCGCAACGCCTACCGGACGCGGCGGATCCTGACCGGCACGTTAGATGGCATTGAGCAGACAACCGGCGGCAAAACGCTGGCGACGGTCAGCTTCCGCGGCTTCCGCATCGCTATCCCGATCCGCGAGATGCTTGTGCTGGAGGAACGGACGCCGTCCGGCAGAGCATATGCCGACTACATGAACCGGCTGAACCGTATCCTCGGCACGATGCTCGGCGCGGAGATCGACTTCATCGTCAAGGGCATTGACTCGACCACACACAGCGCCGTTGCCAGCCGCCGGGACGCCATGCTCCGCAAGCGGCAGACGTTCTATCTCGGCAAGGACACTTCCGGTAATCCCTACATTTACCCCGGCCGTCTGGTCGAGGCGCGTGTGATCGCCGTCGCGGAAAAGGTGCTGCGCGTCGAAGCCTTTGGCATTGAATGTGCCATCTTTGCGCGTGACCTCTCCTGGCAGTGGGTGTCCGACGTCCGCGACCTTTACAGTGTCGGCGACCGGGTTCTGGTCCGCGTGCAGGAGATCAGCGGTGAGGATGCCGAGCATCTTTCCATCCGGGCGGATATCCGCAGCACGTTCTCTGAAACCAGCGTGGACAATTTGAAGAAGTGTCAGGTACAGAGCAAGTACGCCGGCAAGGTCACAGATCTTCGCGGCGGCGTTGTATATATCCGTCTGAACAACGGCGTCAACGCCATTGCACACACCTGCTATGATTCCAGGATGCCCGGCAAAAAGGATGATGTCAGCTTTGCGGTCACGCGGCTGGATGAAGAACACGGCATTGCCGTCGGCATTATCACGCGGATCATCAAGCGGAACCTGTAATCCGGCAGCGTTCTGCCTATGACCGATTTCATGTTTCCTGCAGCGTCCACACTGGAACCGCTGCTGCGCCGTCTGAGGGTGCCTCCCTGACGGTACTAAACTACAAAAGGAGTTTTCTCTATGAAAGCCAAAGAAGAATACGTTGACGCCCCTCGTGAAACACGCTCGAAGGACATTACCGTCTACGCGGTCATTTTCCTCGTCCTGCTGGTCGGCGCGGGCATTTTCCTCGCAGTCAGGCTGCTGCATAAGCCCGCAGATGCGGCGCTTGCAGACAGCAAATCCGGCATCGTCTACGATTCCAGCGCCGTCGAGGGCGGCTGGGATAACCTTTCGCCGGAGGAAATCGAAGCGCGGCTGAATGAAAAAGTGGCCGAGGGCATGATTAACATTTCGGCCAACACCGCCCCAATCTTTGAGGACGGTTCTTCGGAGGGAAACTTGATGCTCGTAAACGAGGACATCAACCTTTATCCGCAAAAGGTTCAAATCGTTCGCAATGACACTGGCGAACAGATTTACGAATCTGATGCTATCGCTGTCGGCAGTAAAATCGAACGTGCGAAGTTGGACGTTGACCTGCCCGCCGGTACATACGAATGTACCGCGTATTTTCACAATTTGAACCCCGAAACCGGCGATATCATCGGCACGGCCGGGGCCATTATCAACATCACAATTCAACACTAATTTCAGTTTATAAAGGAGTAATTACAATGAAGAACACCAAGAAAATCGTATCCCTCGTTCTCGCCATCTGCATGCTCGCATCCCTCGCTATTTCCGCATCCGCATCGGAGCTGCCTGCCGATAATATGGTCGGTGAATCCGGCGGCACTGGCACATCCAGCGTCACGCTCTCGTCTACCGCTGACGGCAGTATCGGCGCCGACCCCGCAGCTACTAAGATGTCCGTGACCGTGCCCACCGTGCTCCCGGTTGCCGTTGGCACTGACGGTACCGTCAGCACCGCAACCGACGCGAAGATCATCAACAACAGCTATGGTGCTGTCAAGGTTGCGAATGTCTCTATTGAAGCTGCACAGGGTTGGAATCTGACGGCGTTTGGTGACAAGGCTACGCTTGCCCACGAAAAGGTCAACAGCAACAAGTTCGGTTTCCAGATTTCCCTCGGCAACGGTGAAAAGAAGCTGACCGACGACAAGAACGCTTCCAAGCAGACGCTTCTGGATACTGCCGTTGAAGGCTGCTACATGAGCGGTGTGGGCGACACCAGCGCCAACACGGTCGCAATTGCCTATGACGCTATCGTCACGCCGGTTTCCGAAGCCGTAACGAACACCGCTATCGCAAGCATCCTGTTCATCATTGCTTGGGATGCAGTCTAATCGCAATTCATTCAAGGGGAACGCTTGCGCGTTCCCCTCGCTTTATGAAACGGAGGACTTCAAATGAAAGGTAAACGAATCCTCGCAATGATTCTCGCCGTCGCATCGTGCCTGTCGTTGGCAGTCAGCGCGTCGGCTGCGAATACGACCACCCGCAAGGCTACGGATTTTAAGGATTATGACCGTACCGCATGGTATGCCGAGGCGGTCAGCGCGGCCGTAGATAATGGCTTGCTTTACGGCAAATCCAGTGCCATCCTCGATCCCAATGGCGACATGACCCGCGCAGAAATGGCAGCAATCATCAACCGCTCGTTCGGGTGCTATAAAACCGCGGGCATCAGTCAGTACAAGGACGTATCCAATAGCAAGTGGTACTACAAGGATGTAGCCCTCGCCGTGCAAATGGGAACGTATGTTGGCCGCAGTTCTTCTGCAATGGCCCCGGATGCACCGATCAGCAGGCAGGAAGCGATGACCGTTGTAGCAAGAGCGCTGGAGCTGGACTACGACGAATACGCGAAAACGGATCTGTCCAAATTTGCAGATGAAAAGAACATTTCCAGCTGGGCGCTGCCCTACGTCCGGGCGATGGTCGGTGCGGACTATATCCACGGCCGCGGCAAAGTCCTTGCACCGCTGGATAACATCACCCGCGCAGAATTTGCACAGATTTTTGCAAACATCATCGGCACTTACATTGTGTCCAAGGGAACCTACGACAAGGACATCAAGGGCAGCGTATTGATTCGTACCGACGATGTGACGCTCAAGGATATGACCGTGGATGGCGACCTCATCATCGGCTGCGGCGCGGCGGATGGAAAAATCACGCTTGACAACGTGACCGTTAAGGGCAGATTGCTTGTCTGGGGCGGCGGTACGAAAGCTGTGTACTGCAATAACGGAACTCAGATGCCGGAAGTGGTCGTTGCCAGAGTAGACGATGCAGTCAAGGTCATCTATGACAGAGATTCCACCCTCGCGGTCATTGACACGATCAAGGTTCGCATTACCGAACGCGCGAAGCAGCACAAGGAAACGGAAGTTATTTTTTATGACGTTTCAGGATTGCGTGAAGCCCAAAAGCAGCTCAATGCCATCGTCGCGGACAATCAGATTGATCTTACTGCTCCTGCTCATCTATATGCTCTGGTCGGAGAAGCCGGCGTGAAAGCCGAGTTTGTGAACAATAGCAAATCGGACACTTATAAAATCGAGATTCGCCGCAACAAGGACAATTCCCTCATTGTGGAAGCCTTTGAGCTTGCCGCTGGAAAATCCATCTCGACATTGACGTTGCTGGAAGCGCCGGAGTTCGGCAATGTGGACTCCACAGTCATTGTAACTGCGTTCCGTGACGGCAAGCAGATCGGCTCCATGCAGACAGAGCTAACGCTCCATGCCGCGTATCTCTGGCCCAAGGAGGTGCAGTGATGAGCAGGAAAAAACTTATCACTTTATTGCTGGCACTGACAATGATCCTATCACTGGCCGTGGGGGCATCAGCGGCAGAAACTACTGAGGCCCGTGTGCCGGTGACGCTCACCGTGGTCAATACAGTTTCCCCAATCTCATGCACGGTTCCGGCTTGCTTGCCTGTGTCATTGATTGACGGCTATGTAGTCACAGCAAACAACGCAGCCATTGTGAATCAAGGGAAAACAGGCAGCATCAAGGTGACGAAAGTGGATGTTCAACCGGGTACATTTGAGATCGGCAACTATGACGATTTCAGCGCGGGCAAAAACAGCATTGCCTTGAATATCAATGGCTGTGTTACCAAGGGCGCGGGCAGTCTGACGCTTGCTGACGGTGCGTTTCCACCTATCAACGCCGAGAAGTCGCTGGCGATCCGCTACAAGGCCAAGGTTTCCACAAACGAAACTATGACAAATGCGCTGGCTGCGACGGTCATCTTTACCATTGCCGCAGTTGCAGAAGGGGGTTAAAACATGAAAATGAGAAAAATCATTGCACTTCTGCTTGCGCTCTGTATGCTGCTCTCGCTCAGTATCTCGGCGTTTGCGGCGGACGATGTCGTCGCCAGCGGCACGATTCAGAACAGCGGTATCCGCTGGGAGCTGAACGGCAACGGATGGCTGACCATTTCTGGCAGCGGCGAAGCGCCCGTCTTTACCAGCGCAGATGACCAGCCGTGGGGGGAATATCGGGAACAAATCACGGAAGTCTGGTATGACGATATGGAAGCGTTGACGATTCCAGACCTTGCGTACTGGTTTGAGGGATGCACGGCGTTGACCACCGCCGAATTGCCGCTGGCCCCGGTCATTGGTACGCGCGCCTTTTACGGCTGCTCGAAGCTGAACACGATCATGACCTATTACGGTGAGCAGGAGCTAACGTCTGTTGGAACGGACGCTTTCTGGCGCGATTCGGATACCGGGGACACACTCTATATCGGCATCCGCTATGACTATCCCGAGGCGGCCGACGCTTTCCGGGACTACGATTGGGCCGCATCCAACCGCAGCGCACTCCACTACGAGGATGTCTATGGTGTCAGCTTGGCCGCATCCGTCGTTGGCACTTGTCCGAGCTGCAAGCAAAATTCACTGCAAGGCGTCTACGTTGGGAGAACACATGAAGCGCGCGGCCATGCCGAGTACAATAAATGTTATCGGTGCGCTTACACACAGTATCTTGGGACTTACGTCTACAAAAACCACGGAGCTGGTACAGAGGACAGCTGGACCTGCCCCTCCTGCGGCAGCCACACTTGGGTGCTGCAAAGTCAGCAGCCAGCAAGCTGCACAGCCAACGGCTATGCCGACTATTCGTGCGTTTGCGGACAGACGAAATCCGAAATGATCTATGCGAGCGGCCATAATTACAGTTATGGAAATTGGATGCAATACTCGTCCAGCCAGCACCAGAGATCGAAGTATTGCATGAATTGTGGCAGCTCAGATTATGAGTATGGCGCGCACAGCCTGTCCTACGGGTCTTGGAGCAGATCATCCTCGACGCAGCACAGCCGCAGCGTGTCGTGCGGCGTTTGTGGTTACAGCACGACCGAGACTGGCTCGCACAGTTATTCCTATGGGGCGTGGTCAAAGTCGGATGATGTTCAGCACAAATGTAGCAAAACCTGCGCCGTTTGCGGCGATAGCTCGACGGAGTATGGTGATCATACCGACGCGAACGGTGACGGCAAGTGCGACGATTGCGGTGCAACGGTCAGCCTGACCGTCACTTGGGACGCGGGCAGCGACGGCGGCACGATCGACGGCAAGGCCAGCGTCACCACGACGGTCAAGCCAAATGCGGCAGCAACCGCCCCGACGAGCACGCCGATCAAGACCGGTCACACCTTTAAGGGTTGGTATACTTCCGTCTCCGGTGGCAGCTTATACAACACTGTGTCCATCACCGCAAGCAAAACCTTCTATGCCCAGTACACGGCCAACAGCTATACACTGACGTGGAATCTCGGAGATGGAAACACAGAGAGGACGAAACAGACCTACGGAGAAAAGCTCGTTCTCCCCACGGAACCGGCACGCAAAGGCGCGGAGTTCCTCGGTTGGTTTACCGAGCCTGACGGCGGTACGCAGGTAACGGCGAATGACGTTTTTGCAGAAACCGCAGATAAAACATATTACGCCCACTGGGAGATCACGGAGGTCTTCTCGGTCACGGTTCCCGTCACACTGCCGCTTGTCGTTGACGAAAGCGGCGAGGTTCACAACGGTGCGGCAGAGATTATCAATGGTTCCACGGGCGCGGTTGTTGTGTCCTCCGTCAGTATCAGCACGAAAAATGGCTGGCAGCTCGTGCCGTTTGATACCGATATGGCCCACGAAAAGGTGGACGCGCAGCTGCTCGGGTTCCAGATTAACGACGCGCAGACCAGCAAGACCGGCAATGCCGAAACGTTTGCACTGTCTGCTCCGTGGGAAATCGCAGAGAACGGCAGACTGCCCATTGCCTATGATGCTGTCGTGTCGGCAGTTTCACAGCCGGTCACGGAGCAGGATGTGCTGAGCATTGTGTTCGTATTGGAGTGGGCATAAGAAGGAGGGTGGACTATTGGTGAAATTTCTGAAGCGCGGAAAGCTGCTCGTGCTCTGCGCGCTGCTCTGTCTGCTGTTTGCAACGGTCGCTTCGGCGGCCGGCAGCGGCGATGTGGCATCCGCTGTTGAAAGCACATGGACCACAGCGTCCACACAGATCAAAACTGTTGTGGATAACGTGGTTTTTCCGGTAATTGATATGGTTTTAGCCATTGCTTTCTTCGTGAAATTAGGCACCGCATACTTTGACTATCGGAAATCCGGGCAGTTTGAATGGACTGCCCCAGCCATTCTCTTTGCCTGTCTCGTGTTCACCCTGACCGTGCCAACCTACATCTGGGGCATCGTCGGACTGTGAGAAATGCAGAAAGAAAAGGCAGGTGACGCGGCTTGTTTATCTGGGATTTCGTCGCATCGACGATCTTGGAACAAATCATGGACTGGGTCTACAAGCAGGTCATTGGCTTCCTTGCCAACTTCTTTGGCGAGATGAGCAATATGGGCGCGGAGCTGTTTGAGATGAGCTGGGTGCAGAGCATCGTACTGTTTTTCTCGTACTTGGCGTGGATCTTATATGCGGTCGGCTTCGTGGTGGCCTGCGCGGAGTGCGGACTCGAATACTCCTCCGGCCGCGCCGACATCAAAGGTACCGCCATGAACCTGATTAAAGGATTCATGGCGGTGAGCCTTTTTACCGTAGTACCGGTTCGTCTGTATGAGCTTTGCGTGTCCTTGCAGGCAAACTTCGGATACGCCATCAGCGGCGCGGGCGCGAGCTTCGGCACGGTCGCGGGAAATATCATCGACGAGCTGACCATCGAGAACTTTGCGGATTTTGCCACCACGCACGTCGGCGGCTTCGGTTCGGCTACCAGCCCGATCATGGTGCTGTTCTGCATCATCCTCATGGCGTATGCGGTCATCAAGGTTTTCTTTGCAAACTTGAAGCGCGGCGGCATCCTGCTCATCCAGATCGCGGTCGGCAGTCTATATATGTTTTCTGTGCCGCGCGGGTATCTGGATGGATTCTATCAGTGGTGCAAGCAGGTCGTGGGGCTTTGCCTCACGGCCTTTTTGCAGGCTACGATCCTGATCGCGGGGCTGTCGCTGTTCAATGAACACGCGCTGCTCGGCTTGGGGCTGATGCTCTCCGCAGGAGAGATCCCGCGCATCGCGGGTGCATTCGGACTAGATACGTCTACACGCGCAAACCTGTCCGGCGCGGTCTATACAGCGCAGACGGCGATCAACATCACAAAAACCGTCGCAAAGGCGGCTGCGGCATGAGTGAACTTACAATGGGCAGCCTGTTTGACGGCATCGGCGGCTTTCCGCTGGCTGCGGTGCGAAACGGGATCACACCCGTGTGGGCTTCGGAGATCGAGCCGTTCCCCATCGAAGTCACAAAAACACACTTCCCCGACATGGTTCATGTCGGAGATATTACAAAGCTCAATGGCGCGGATCTGCCGCCCGTGGACATCATCTGCGGGGGCAGTCCGTGTCAGGACTGCTCGGTTGCGTCCGGGACACGCGCCGGATTGCAGGGCGCGCGTTCCGGACTGTTTTTTGAACAAATACGGATTACAAAGGAGCTGAGAGATGCAGACATACTTCGAGGGCGATCAGGTCAGTCTGTTCGACCAAGATACTTCTGCTGGGAAAACGTCATGGGCGTATTCAGCTCAGGCACGCCGCACGGGGAGGATTTCCGGATTGTCCTGGAGTCAATTGCTCGATTACATTGCCCCACCGTATCAATTCCTCGACCTTACCCCTGGGGCTGGAAACCTGCTGGGGCAATTCGAATGGGAGATGCGTTCAGCCTTGCATGGAGGGGCTTTTTTGCGGAATACTGGACCCTCGCCCAGAGACGCCACAGAATCCTGCTTGTCGCAGATCTTGGAGGATCATCCGCCGAAAAAATATTATTTGACTACTGCGGCTTGTCTGGGGATCTTGCGTCGGGCGAAGGAACGTGGCAAGCCATTGCCGAAGGCATTAGACACTGCTTTACGGATACAAGCTGGCTTGATTGGCTCGACGAACGGCAGAGGGAAAAAGAATCTAAGTGACGAGCCCGTTGCCTTTGCACAAAACCAGCGTGATGAGGTGCGCGATTTGCACAACATTGCCGGTGCGCTCGGTGCGCAACCGGGAATGAAGCAGCAAACGTTCATTGCTTCCTTTTCCGCAGGCGCCGGTGCGACTGCTGGAACAATTGGTTACGCCGAAGAAGTAGCTCCGACGCTCAAGGGCAGTCCCAGCGGAAACTGTATGCCGTCCATCATGTGCCTGCACGATCAGGGCGGGCAACGGATGGACGTGTGCGAGAATATGACCGGCACGCTTCGCGCCAGCGAAAAGGGACATCAGCCCTTGGTATATGAGAACCATGGTGTTGATGCCCGTATCCGGGAATCCAGCGAGATCAGTCCAACAGTCACAGCCCGTTTTGGCACAGGCGGCGGCAATACGCCGTTGGTGCAGGAACCAAACGAGGTCTACTGCATCGTCGGCAACATCATTGACCGTCAGCCTGAAAATGGCGGCAACGGCTGTGGATATCAGGAAAATCTTGCATATACAATTACAACTTGCGACAGGTTATCTGGATATCCAGATAACCGGTCTAATCCCGAGGATTGAGTTATCCTGAGGGAGTCGGTCACTATACTGCTTTCTGCCCGAGATAAGGCGTTTTTTCTGGGCATTTCACTATCAAACCTCCGAATAATAAATTTGCGGCAGCCGGAGGAAACCAACCGGCCACCGCCTTGCGGTTATTGTTGAATTGTGGTAAAATCACGCTAATCCATACAGGCGCTTTATCATCTCCTCATCGTTTTCCCAAATAGGCGCAACAGAACTTTCATTCAAATTTCCAGAGATTTTTTGGATTGCCTGACGCTTTGTCTCCGTATCTGCCCATGCATAGACACGAGTTGTGTTGACATCGGCGTGTCCAAGAAACTCCGAGAGAAGAACGAGCGGCATACCGGCACGATACAAGTGCATGGCTCTGGAGTGTCGGAGTTGGTGGGGATGTACCCGCTTGGGAACTTCAGAACAAATATGGTTTGCAAGTTCGCCATACTTTTTCATAAAGAGGGACACAGCATCAGTTGACATCCTAGTCCTGCGGCCATGGAGTGTTGTAAAGAACAAGTAATCACTATTCTGTCTTTGTTCAATGGGATGAACGGTATCCATATACTCTTTGAGAAGGGTACTCATACTCGGGGAAATCGGTACCACACGCATTTTGTTTCCTTTTCCAGTGAGGCAGATTGCAGTATACGATTTACGAAGATCAAGGTCACCGATTTTTGCATTGACCAATTCTCGGCAACGGGCTGCAGTGTCGTACATCAGCTTCATAAAGCAAAAGTCTCGATATCCATTTGCTTTCAATCGATTCGGTTGCTCCATAAGGGTATTCAAGGCTGGCATCGAAAGGAACTCAACTACTTTACCCGGCATTTTCCGAATGGAAATGTTGCTGATTTCCACTTGGGTATGGATTTTTGCAGGGTCTAGTATTCCGGCGTATTTTGTAAAGGAACGAATCGCCATCAACCGCAGATTTATCGTTGCAGGTGAGCAGTTTCTGGAACTTGAGAGCCATTCAAGAAATCCAGTTATATTGGAATAAGTGATATCCTCAAATCCAATATTGACGTATTCAAGGCCAAGTTCCGTTTTGAAGTAGAGGAGAAGAAGATTCAACGCCTCCCGATACGATTTTTGGGTATTTGCGCTATATCCCTTGTGCCGAATCAGATAGATATCAAGGAAATCCCGCACCGTTTTATAGAATTTTTCATCCTTCAATCTCAATCTCATGAGCGCACCTCCGTTTGGAGTGTGTCCAGATGTAGTTCTGGAAAATCAGTATAGAGGGTCGGAAGTAAATGTATATAATACGCTGTATCTGAGAGATTTGCGTGTCCCATGTACTCGCTCAAATAGGCAAGGCAGGCATTCACGTCCTTTCCTTCCTTTATCCACTGGTACAAGCGGTGTGTGGCAAACGAGTGTCTCAAATCGTAAGTTCTCGGGGTGACCCCGGCGTATCCGAATATACCTGCGGAATGGAGAAACCGGCGGAACGTGGGAATCATCCATTCCATAGAATACATCCCATCTCCTCTGGCACTTGGACTCTGAAAGAAGTATTTTCGGTCAGGATAAATCGTGTCTGCACGCTGGTCATAAGTCACACATAGGGCGAGCATACTCTCAGAGAGTACAACGATTCGGTCTTTATGTCCTTTGGATTCCAGAATTTTCACAACCCCGTCGCGCAGACTGACATCTTCTCTGCGGAGGCGTCTTGCTTCTACCGGTCTGAGACCGCAGCAGTAGATCATGCGAAAAATCACGGACACGACCAAATGTCTCGTTGGTGCGTTGAGACTGGGAGCGTAGGAGTCTATTTCTCGAAACAATCTGGCTAATTCTTCGTATGAGAAAATATAAGGGATATGGCGACCGGTTTTCTTTGTGAAATCAAGCGGCAGGATATAGGCTTGACAGCCTACGCTGTTCATGTGCCTGGCAAGTTCTCGGATCACGGATACCCTATTCAGCCGAAACAGGTTTTGCTCGGTTCCAGTCTGTTCGGCCCATCTCATGACAATTTTCGCAGTCAAGTGGGTTTCGCACGGGAACTGCTCTCGGCAGAACTCATCGAAGGTACGGAGAATGCGCTCGCTTTCGTAATAATCATAGCCGAGAGATCGTTTCTTTTCTATCAGGCCATAAATGTAGGGAGCAAATGCTCCATGAAATGCATACTTCACAGCAAATCCTCCTGGCGTACTTCGATGCCATTCAGGCTGAGCGAACACATTGCCAACTTTTCACGACTGATACGCATATAGGACTTCATTGAGTCCATCTGCGTATGGCCCAGAATTTCTTTCACGGTATCGACGGGTACCTCATAATTTATCATGGAACTGGCGACATATCTTCTAAAGCTATGGAAGCCCTTTCCGTCTCCCGGAGTGTACTCAATATCCGTGAGTTTCATGTATTTTCTGAGGCGGTCTCCCGCAGCTGTTGAAGTCATGGCATCAAAAGGTATACGGGACCGTACAAAAAGAACTTGAGACTTTGTTTTTGGGCGCTCGTGCAGAATGTAATTCGCAATGGCGTTTCCCACTGACGCTTCGAGGGGTAAACACAGTTCAACGCCAGTCTTGCCCTGTACGAAGCGCACTTCGCGGTGAACCCAGTCAATATCCGACAGCGTTAAACGAACGATGTCGCCTGCTCTCATTCCCAAGCTGGCGGCAATGGAGAACATCGCAGTATCGCGGAGAGATAGGGCCGGACTTTTTGCAGCTGCTTCCATGACGATACCCACCTCTCTTGCCGAGAAAGCAGGCCGCAGTTTTCTCCGAGGCGCAGGACGAGCAGTCAACGCGGTGCTAAAATCATTGCATATTTTTTTGGAAAGAAGGTATTCGCACAGGTGCCTTAGTGTAGAAGTCACTCTATCTATGCTGGACTTCCGTTGAGGCGCAATGACTATGAGAAAATCATTGACTATTGTCAAATCGATATCTTTGCAGTTATGACGGCCATTGGCATCAAGATATGCAAAGAATCTCCGGCAGATATTTTCCTCATCCCGTAAGCTCCCGTATCCAATGGATCTCGTATTCGCTTCATGCTTTCGGAAACCAAATAAGATTTCTTGATAATATGGCGATATGCAAACTTTGGGTTCGGGTTTGAGACGCTGCCAGATTATTTCTCCGGTTTGTGTATACTCCTCAAAGAGGGCTTTTACTTTTCTGATGCTCATCCAAACGTGGTCAGAGACCAAACCATTTTCGTGTTCTGCACGAAAGCGATCTACAACTTCGCTCGTAAAGGGAATACTGTAAAATATCACCCCCTCCGAGCGATATGCCTTTATAATTGGCCGCATCCCCTCGTAGTAATAGTTTCGGATGCTGAACTTGCCAAGCCCCAACCCGCGCAACGCCTCCAACACTTCTGCACATAAAACTTCAAATACAATTTCAGACATAAAAACACCTCTGAATGCAGTTAGTCGGCCTATGCCGCCAGCTACATTATAGAGGTGTTTTTATAATTTTTCTTATCTGGAGGTTATTTGTGGACAGCACACAGAAAGCAGTGAAAAACCAAGAGATTTGTGAGCCGCTGCAAGGCAATCTCGGGATAACTCAATCCTCGGGATTAGACAGGCATGCAGTCTATGCGCGGCAGCGTGTGGACGAATTCCGCAATGACGATATCGCCAGCACGCAGAGTGCACGGCAGGCCAAGGACGCAACGGATCTGGTCGTAGAACCGGATCGGCAGTATGCGCAGCTCATCCGAAGACTTACTCCATGGGAATGCGAACTTCTTCAGGGCTTCCCGCCGGGCTGGACAGATATCCCGTCCGCGTCGGACTCTGCCAGATACCGCGCCCTCGGCAACAGCGTTCCTGTGCCGTGCGTGGAATTCATTATGAAAAGCCTGCAAGCAGTTGCCGCAATGGAGGCTGATGTCATGCAGAGCCAAGTACAAGGAGAGCATCATGCAGAAGAATGAATTTGAAACCATGGTCAAGGAACTGCTGCCAGCCGTGACAGAGCAGGCCATGGAAAAATGGACGCAGTATGCGCAGGAGCTGGAGCAGGACGGCACGGAAAAGGAATGTGACCTTTACGATGCCGCCTATGTGGAGCTGCGTCTCGTCAAGGAGCATCAGGGTGAGCCGGCCGCAGCGAGCCTGTTCAACTACGGGGAGCATTTCGTGTTCAATTATTTTGAACTGCGCGGTGCGGCGGCGAAACTCACCGAGGGTTGGACGCTGGAGCAGATCCGCGACTATACCATTGAGAACGGCTGTGATCCCACCGAAGAAGAATACCGGGAATCCGCACAGGCGCTGCAGGCGTTCCGCAGCCAGCAGGAGCATACATTTTCCGGCGAGATGTGCTTGTAATATGCTTCGTTTTGCGGCGCTTCTTTGTTGCTTATTGTGAATAGCTTTGTTCCGGCGCTTACAGTATGCTTGCTTTGCAAATCAAAACGAAAGGACGAAGCCCATGGCAGACAAAAAGAACCTCTGCGCTCAAATCGACACAGCCCTCCACGCGCGTGTGCGGCTAGAGCAGGAGCAATCCGGACAAACACTTAGTGAATTCGTAGAACAACTTATCACAGATTATTACAAAATGAAAGAAGGAACAAAAATGACAGGTGATATGAGAACCATGGCGATCCAGCTCCCGGAGGATCTCTTCGAGCGGCTGAAAGCGTATCTCAAAAAGAACAACCTCAAACAGAAGCAGTTCATCATCGGACTGATCGAGGACGCGCTGGAGCAGGACGAGGAAGACACTGCCGAGCAGCTGGAGGAAGAAGAACCCGACGAACCGGATACAGATGCCGAAGAAGAATAACCACCCAGCGTCGCTGCAGGAGAATCTGCGGCGGCGCTTTTTTCGTTCATGGAGGTGATCGTATTTATATTTACCCCGATAACCTGAACGCCAAAGCCACGCTCTGGCTCTGGCAGCTCCGGGACTTGGCCGTCATCGGCATTGGGCTGCTCATCGCGGTGCTTGCGCTGACGCAGCTTGGATTGTTTTTGCCAATGGTGCTGGTGGCGGCGTATGCGTTTTTGTCCATCCATCTGGACGGGCTCAGTGTGCTGGACTTTCTCTCGTTCGTCGTGAGCTTTTACATCACAGAACAGCAAATCTTTGAATGGGAGGACCCGACATGAAAAAGCAGAAGAAAGATAAGCGGCGGCAGTCCACCCAGCAGCTTATGGGTGTCAAAAAAATTATGGACTACTGCATTTCCACGGATGCCGGTGATTTGGTGTTTTATATCATCAAACCCACGAACATCAGCGTCCTTCCCGCTGGTGCGGTCAGCGCGAAAATTCGTGCGCTCCAAAACACACTCAGTGCGCAGGCGGGCGTCGAGCTTCTGGCGATGAACTCCCGCGAGAGCTTTAACGCGACGTGCCTCTTTTACCACGACCGGATGCAGGAGGAACAGAACCCCGCAATTCGTGAACTGCTCGAACAGGATCGTGCGTTTCTGGATGAAAAGCAGGTGCAGATGACGCTGGCGCGGGAGTTTTATCTCGCAGTTCGTCTCAAAAACGAAAAGCCGGACACGGCGTACACCTTGCTTTCTACCATTGAAACCAAATTCCGCGACAACGGCTTCACCACGCGCCGCGCCGGAAAGGAAGACCTCAAACGCCTGCTTGCTATCTATTTCGAGCAGAACACGACAACGGAGCGCTTCGAGGACTACGACGGTCAGCGCTTTCTGGAGGTGATCTAGTGGGGCTTTTTAAGCGAAAACGAAAACCGGACGAGGAAACTGAAAATCTCAAAGCGTTTCTGGACATGATTGCGCCGAGCATCGTGAAATTTGAAACCGGCTATTACATCTGCGGCAACACGTTCCGCTGCATTTGGGCGTTGCGCGAGTATCCGACATCGACCGATGACCTTGCCATCCTGCGTCACCTCGGTGAAAAGCACGGCGTGACGCTGCACATCTATACACGCATGGTCTCGCCGCTCGAAGAACGCAAAATCGTCCATAACGCCGAGATCCGCAACCGGATGAACCGCGGCAGCTCGCAGGATTTGCAGCGGTCAGTGGAAGCGGAGAGCAATTTGCAGGACGTGGCGAACCTCATCGGCTCCCTGCATCGGAACAAAGAACCGCTGCTCCATTGCGCGGTCTACATCGAAATGATCGCGGGAGATATGCAGGAGCTGCAAATTTTGCAGACGAATGTGGAGGTCGAGCTCATGCGCTCGAAGCTGAACGTGGACAGGCTGAAGCTCCGGCAGCAGGCAGGCTTCTGTGCCATCAGTCCGGTCGGATTCAATGCTTTTGGTATGGAGTACGAGCGTGTTCTGCCAGCCAGCTCCGTGGCAAATCTGTTCCCGTTCAACTACAGTGGCAAAACCGACCGCAAGGGCTTCTACATTGGCAAGGACAAGTACGGCAGCAATATTGTCGTGGACTTCGACCAGCGTGACGAAGATAAAACCTCTGCCAATGTTCTCATTCTTGGCAACTCCGGCCAAGGCAAATCGTATCTGATGAAGCTGCTCCTGCTCAATTTTTTGGAGGCTGGGAAATCGGTCATCACGCTGGACGTGGAGCACGAGCAGTGGGAGCTGTGTCAGGCGCTCGGCGGCTGCTTCGCGGACATCATCGAGGGAACGTATAAGATCAATCTGCTGGAACCCCGCTGCTGGGACACCGATGCAGACCCATATGATGTGGACGCGCCCAAAGCGTTCCGGCAGTCCACGAGGCTTGCCCAGCACACGTCCTTCCTCAAAGACGTGTTTCGCACCTACAAGGATTTTACGACGGCACAGATCGACACCATCGAGATCATGTTGACCAAGCTCTATACCGAATGGGGCATCACAGAAGAAACAGATTTTTCGCGGATGCGCCCGGAGGACTATCCTATTCTCTCGGAATTGTATGATTTTATCGAGATCGAGTATGAAAACTTCGACGAAACGAAGCCGCAGCTCTACACCAGAGAAACGCTCCAGCAGATCCTGCTGGGGCTGCACTCCATGTGCCGCGGCGCGGACTCGAAATTCTTCAACGGTCACACAAACCTGACCTCAACGCGCTTTCTGGTGTTCGGTGTGAAAGGTCTGCTGTCTGTGGCGCAGAACGTGCGAAGCACGATCCTCTTGAACCTGCTGTCGTATATGTCGGACAAGCTGCTCACCGAGGGCAACACGGTTGCGGCGCTGGATGAGCTTTATATCTGGCTGTCCAATCCCGTCGCCATCGAGTACATCCGAAATTCTCTCAAACGTGTGCGCAAAAAGGAGTCCGCGCTGGTGCTGGCAAGCCAGAACCTCGAAGATTTTGACCAGCCAGGCGTGCGCGAGATGACAAAACCGCTCTTCTCCATCCCGCCGCACCAGTTCCTGTTCAACGCCGGTTCCATTGACCGCCGCGCCTACATGGATATGCTCCAGCTGGAGGACAGCGAGTTTGACCTCATCAAATTTCCGCAGCGCGGCGTGTGCCTCTACAAATGCGGCAACGAACGCTACCTGCTGGAAGTCCACGCGCCGCCGTACAAGGAAGCCCTGTTTGGAAAGGCAGGCGGCAGATGATGAACGATGAAAAGGAGAACGTATGAAACAAATTGAATTTGAACGCTGGGAACCGGATGCAGAGAATCCCTGTAAGCTGAAATATGCCGGTCAGCGCACAGCGGAAGATGTTTTTCACGAGCTGGAAGCTCGGTTGGACAGCATCGGCTATCTA
>OKRS01001104.1_pt1 | contig 18536 bp, 22 predicted proteins | sample 1601191 | NCBI WGS metagenome assembly OKRS01 (sample SAMEA3541509, study PRJEB24748) | human gut metagenome | biome: human gut; feature: human-associated habitat; material: faeces | place: China | collected 2012
TTTTAAAGCGTGGTGGAATTTACCCCTGCACTGGAATTTACTTTTTCAAGTCAGCGCCGGAATTGGCGTTTCTTATATTAGGGACTTATTTTACAGCCCCATTATCCTTTTTCAGCTTCATAATCTCATTTTGCCACTGGATGACATCCGAGGTTCGTATATCATCCAGTTTTCTTTTTCCGAAATAAGGCAGAATCTTTGTCTCAATAATGTGCTTCTTTGTCAGGAACGTATTGCATTTTATTCTCGGCTCCAAATCCGTCAAATAAATATCCACAAAGCTTTGAAAGCTCATACTGATACTCTGATTCTCTTTCAGCTTGAAGTTCCGCTCCCATTCAAGGGCTTCGCTTTTCTTCGCAAAGCCCCTCTTGGTTTTCTGTTTCCTTGCTCCAGTCAAATCCTTATAATAGGTTCTCATCTCCCACATTCCAGTCTTATTATTCTTAATAACCGCCATCTATCCCACCTCCTTATCCGTAGATAGACCGTAGATTCGTTTCATAAAATACTGCGTACTTACACGCCCTTTTATTGTCACGAATCCATCAGCCTCAAGTTCTGCATTCAGCCGCCGTATCAGCTTATATGCATAGGATAGTGATACGTCTAGCATTTCCATGACATCCTGCGCTGTTAAAAATCGTTTGTTCTCCATAAGCAAATGTCTCCTCTCTTTCGTTTTATTATTCAGTTCATTTATGAACGGTTTTGATGTGTTTTATATTTACATTTCACTTTTGTACTGTTGATGTTATAATCTATGTAAATGCATGATTTGTACCTCGTGTTTTCGTGCATGCTACAACACACATTACACTTATAAGGAGCAGTTAAATGGGCGAAAAATTCACCAGCCGGGTAGGCTTTTTGATTAGGAATTTTAGAATTGCAGCGGAAATGACACAAAGGGAATTGGCAGATAAGTGCGGACTAAACGAATCCACAATTCGAAATTACGAGCTCGGAAACCGATATCCGGACGAAGCAACTTTACTCAATATCGCCAACAATCTAGGTGTCAGTTTCTATGCATTATCAGATCCGGATGTTGCCAATATCTTCAGTGCACTCCATGTTCTGTTTGACATCGAATGGGCATACGGACTACGCCCTACAATGAAAGACGGAGAAATATGCTTCAAATTTGAAGAACGGCTTCCAAGTGCCGATCCCCGCCCGCTGGAAGACCTCGATAACTTCAAGAAGATGGTTGAGTATTGGGCTCGCCTGCGAGACAAGCTGGAGAATGGCGAAATTACCGAAACGGATTATTATCTTAAAGAGATAAAGTTTCCGATGAATCCGATAGTTTCGGATAAAGAATATACTGTTTCGTTGAATCTTGATAATGACGACCAACTACTGGTTCAGAACATGAATGAGGATGAAAAGGCAGCAGAAACTGCTGAGTTGTTAAAAGACTTGCTTCCGGATTTCTCATATGTGAAGAGAAAGAGGAAATCAAAGAAGGAGTAAAAGGAGTGTTGCTTTATGAACTTATTTTGTCTAAACGGATATAATGGTGAAAAAATCAGTCTTGAACTCAATGAAATTATTGGATTTCCTAATTACACGATCATCGAAGGTGGCTATGACATCACATGCACATTAATTGTCGACTCTAGCTGATACCATATCAAGCATGACCGATTATTCTCCGCCACCGATGCCCTTTATAGTTTTTCTAAGGAACTAAACACTTGTTATACAGAGCTTTTGGGTTCAGCAGAATATCATTTATTGTATGAAAATGATTTGACCTTTAAAGTTGAAATGACAAGCGGGGGACACGCCATTGTGACAGGATGCTTCCAAGAACGTCCTGACAAACAGAATATATTACACTTCGAATTTGATACTGTTCAATCTTGCCTATTGAGTGTTATTCAAGATATTGAAAGTTTAAAAGTAAAGTATGGTGGTATGGAAGGATTACACAAAAATTAAAGGAGATTGAGATGAAGCATTACAAAAGCATAGACGAAGCTATCGAAGATTTTTATCATAACAATTGTATAAATCCAGAAAGATATTTATCTTTAGAAAAAGACGCATATTCAAATGATAAAGAACATGATTCCTACATCGGTTCAGATATTTTTTCTTCACAGGTAAATGAATGGTTACAATCTTTCCCTTATGAAGACATAAACATATTTTTAAATTTATTGGGGCACTACACATATCTCACTCGTCGTGAATACTCACATAGAATATCAATCTTATCAGAAGAAATTTCTAAAAAGCTTCATGATATGGGCATTGCTTTTAAAGATACTGTTTTTATAACCATTCCATCCCCTCAAGGAATAAAAAGCGGGGGAGACGAAATTCGTTCTTACTTAAATACCGTAAATATATGCAGGGGAATTAACAACAATCAAATCGTGTGTTCTGAAGAACTTATATCTTCTAAAATTTTTAAAGACAAACAAGCGGTAATATTTATAGATGATTTGATAGGTAGTGGAAAAACTATTCTTGCTTCCATTAATAGTATTCTTGACTATTTCAGAAAAAATAGTATTAATACTTCCCAGTTCCAGTTATTTTTTGCTGGAATCTATGTAAACAAAAGTGCTAGTTCCAATATCACTAAATACTTTAAAAAATTGAATATTCAGGTTAAGCCTATCTATATGGAACTACCCCAAAAACTACTAAAAGGAGATGTTATTTTTGATTCTAAAGAATATAAACATGTAATTGAGGTCATAAAAAAATATGAAAAATTAATCGATTCTTATCAAGCAAAAACATCTACGAAAACTTATGATATGGGCTTTGACAAATGCAAATTAACAATAAGTTTTTATTACAATACACCTAATAATACGCTATGCAACTTTTGGGAATACTCCGATATACATACTCCTTTATTCGAACGGCGTTCACAAGTTAGGCCCTCCATTAACAATCTTAAAACAAGAAAAAGCAATAATGAAATAAATGCATATTTGCAGAAAGCTGTTAAAAATGAAACCCTATGAAGAAATAGTATTAAGCTATATAAATAAATATCACGAAATCAATTTGGAACAGTTGCAATATGAAATTGGGTTAAATATTTCTTTAATTTCAGACATATTACGAAACCTATATGAGAAAGAATATTATAAGATAGACAATGAAAAATTATATTTAACCGAAAAGGCAACCAATAGTATAACTGAATTATGGAATGATTGGAGTTTTTCAAATAAGGATTTATTTTCTCCAAAAACAATTAGATTTAATTGGGATTTCTTGTATATTCCAAAAGAATTTGATAATATATAAATAGGGATAACTAGATTGAGGTGCATTCGCCTCCTTGCAAAACGTAACTAACTCTTTAATTTACAAAGCCACTTTGCGCAAAAAGCATACGCAAAGTGGCTTGCAAATCAAAGATTTGCAAGTTCTCATTTCAAGTAGTTGTCCCTTTCTAATGTGAGGCTGACATGGAAAATAATTATATCAACAGATTAAAAATTAATATGTTCGAACAGGGTTACAGTACTTCGTACATTGATAGATGCTGTTCTTATGCTACTTCATTAATCTCCCGAAATTTACCTGTAATATTTGACAAGAAACACCTTAATCAAATATTAATGCTCGATACCCTAAAACTTGATTGTTACCATGAATTCGAGATCTATACCAAGGGTAAATCAAGAATGATTTTGGCTCCTAGTAAACCATTAAAACTGCGTCAGCGTTGGATTTTAGATGAAATACTAAATAAGCTCCCCACTAATCAATGTTGTCATGGTTTTGTTCAACAACGTTCCATAAAAACAAACGCCGAGATGCATGTTAACAAAACCCAAGTACTGTGTATGGATATCCATAATTTTTTCCCCTCAATTAATATTAACCAAGTATTTGAAGTCTTTCATTGCGTCGGATACACATCTGATGTTGCTCAAGCATTAGCTCAATTATGCACACATAACGCTATACTCCCGCAAGGAGCTCCTACCAGTCCCACTCTTGCAAATATCATTTTCAGCCCAATTGACCAGCAAATTTTGAACGCAATATCAACCAAAGAAATTACATACACCCGGTATGCCGATGACTTAATTTTTTCTTCTTCACATGAACTTGACTTCCTTATTCCATTGGTATCCGAAATTATTAGCACCAATGGATTTGAAATAAACAGCAATAAAACACATTTAATGAAAAATCCATACCGCAAAATGATTACTGGACTGATTGTAACTGACACTGTCAAAATCCCCAAATATTACAAACGAAAGTTCAATCAAGAATTGTTTTATTGTGAAAAATATGGTGTTGCATCTCACCTAAAAAATTGCAAAACACATAAAAAAGTGAACTTCAAAGAATACATGTATGGAAAAGCATACTATATAAAAATGATTGAACCTGATTTGGGAGAAAAATATCTCCAACGTTTAGATGCAATCAGTTGGTAAATAATTTCCAAAATTATTGTCATTTGATTGTCACGCAACAAAAAACGAGCCGAGAAACGCCGTAAATTCGGCATTTCTTGGCTCGTGTACATTATTCAAACTCGACAAGTCCGAAAGTGTTATTAAACATATCTGTTTAGTTTTTATCTCTTTTCTGCCGTTATTTTATCTCTGTTACATATACTATTTTGGCTTGCTGATTTTCTGTTGCCAATTTGTTGCCACTTTATTATAACTGCGTTAAGATTACTTCGCAATCATTATTTTGAAAATATGCTTCAAATGCTTCAAACAACGCTTTTATGGCATCCCATTCATTTGCTACGGCACTTTCCATTGTATTATCTCCACAAGTAATGTTTCATTTATTGTAACGTCAATACATCACCCAAACACATATATGTTTGCAAAATACATCTTTCAGCATCTTCTTTTGTAATATCTGAATGTACTCCTTCACACTGTAAATTACTCAAATTATCAATCCAGTCCAAAAGATATATCACATTACTTCCTACAAGTGTCTTCTTCATAGACTTATCTTCAAGTTTCTCAATTACAGCAGATAATTTGTTTTTATAATGATTGCCACTCACATCAATTTCTGCACCTGACTTTGTTTTATATACTTTATCTTTATAATCAGGAAAATGCTTAGAAAATAGTTCAACAGCAGTACTTTCAAACAATCTACGACAAGTCGTCAATGCTTGTGAATACATCTCAGGATTTCCAGAATTTATTTTTCCTTCAATTGCTTGTAGTTTTAACAACGTTTCTTTTGACAACTCTGAAAAAGCTAAGTCAACCTGTTCTCTATATCTTGCAAAAACATCTGTTGCAACATTACCAAAATTCAGCTCTATGTGCTTTTTCAAAGCGTATTCATAATACTGGGCTTTTAAAGATGCAAGTCTTTTTTGTGCAATAGCAACATCCGCTACCATTGTAATTGTTGATCTGTGAACATTTGTTGTTAGTCTATCCATAGCCAATAACGCCAACTCACCACTCACAGATGCACCATTAGTTGTAAAATTTCCGACCGCCTTCTGCTGTGCAGTAATTTTTTCTTCAAGTTCAGAGGCTAATTCCGTAAATATATATAATTTTCCATCTTTTTGATAACCTCTTCCTTTTTTATATGCAATATTCCACGCATCACTTATAACTCTTCCATCGTTATTTTGGGGATAACCACCATATTCATATTGAAGCCAAATAAGATTTTCCTCATCATTTGTAAGTCGCGCAATCTTCGAGCATTGTAGCAACGCAGATTCTGTAGTTATTGTACTGTCTTCAATTCCATCGATTACTTTTTCACACGCTTCTAACGCTTTTTCAATCTTATTCAATTTTTCACCTCGCATTCTAATCTCTTATCCAACCTTTTATTGTTTTTTTAATAATTCGTTTTCAAACATACGTTTCCAAATCACTCTATTCATCACAATATATTTTTAATCAGCCTTATGTTCCACTCTTTCCTCTAAAGCGCTTACTTTAATTTGAACTTTATTAAATATACTCGAATTTTTTGTCAATAAAGAAACATTTTTTTCTTCTTCTTTGTTTATTACATCTCTCACTATAAAAATAGAATCTATAATTATATCTTTTTGCTCAAGTTCTGCTATTTTCTTTCTTTTATATTGATCCTTAAGATTCCTATATGTATTTAACAAAATAATATCTCCAGTATTCATAAAACGAAAACTATCAATATTTTCATTCATCCATATTTGCTTAACTCCTATATATTTGGCAAACTCATCTTTACTACTATTTCGCCTAGTTTTTCTATACAATGTCAAAACTTCGGATATTGCATTATATACATTGTACGCTTCTATAACTTTATCAGCTGTCAAGCCAACTAATAACTCTTCAATTTTGTTTTTATCAAACAACGCATTTTTCCCACGCTTTGCCAAACTTGCATTCTTATCAATCCAGTATCCTACATAGTACTGAATTACATTTTCCAATTCCATGACAATTTTCCCTTGAATATCAACTCCATGTTCCTTCATATATTCATATTCATTAATTTGTCTTTCCAAAAAATATCCTTTTTCCAACAATTTTTTTTGAAGATCCCTAATGACAGTATGATTCGCAATAAAATAACTATCACGTATTGGAGTTTGCGAATTTAAAAATTCTGTTATTCGCATACGCTCACTATAATCCGCTATCGATATCACTCTCACAAGAATATATACGGTATCATTTAATTTTCCCTTTTGAACTGCATTGTAAAGTGTATTCAATGTTTGACATCCATTCACAACTGATGCTCCTGTTAAAAATATTTCATTTGAAGCAGGACTATTCTGTGCTTGATCACAAATAAAAACAATACCATTATTATAAAAATAAAACATATCTGCTTGGTCCGTTGATGTCGCAGTTCTATTAATACCATTGTTTACCGAAGATCCGTATTCATATAAACGAATATTCTCATCAAAAATAGTTGCAATATTATTTGAAATCCCTTGGACAAGCTCTTTTCCATTTACAAATCCAACAAATGAATCTATTTTTCGGGTTTGAACATTATATGCGGGTTGCATCTGCTTATACTTTAAAGATACTGAAATGCTATTTTTTCTATTTATTTTTTCATAAATATTAGCAATAGCATCTCTATCATGGTACACAATTTCCAATTCACTCCCCGTATCTTGCCTAAAAGTTTCCGCATTACTTTCAACAATACTTTTATTTGCGACTATTCCCTTATTATAACTAACAAAACAAATTCTAAAATGTGTTATAATGCTATTTTCTAATCGCGACTTAAATTCTGCAAATTTTGTATTACTTCCCTCATAGCATCTCTCATTAGATATTAATGTCATAAAACCATTCCATGTTTTCAAGATTTCCCCTTGGTCAATCTCATTCTTAATATTTTCTTTTTTAGCAGGAAATTTATATTGCATCACGATTAGTGCTTGATTCTCTTCGTCAATAATAACTGAGTCGATCCCTAAATCCCCAGCTCCATCAATTAATGCTTCTGCTATATCTTGTTCCTGTAATTTATAATAATTTTTCAAATACCAATGTGCAAAAGCTAATGAATCTGTTTTATATTCATTACATTCTCTAATCCCCTTAATACTTTCACATATTTTCGCATAATAAGATTCGTATTTTGTTACAGCCATTTTTTCTCCTTATATACTTTATCCTAAAGTAAAATCTTCACTTTTATAAATGCCACTTGACTGTTATACCATTTTCAAGTTGTTTTTTTCATCATCTCGGTCCCATAAACCTATCCCCATTCAAATGTATCATATGTTCCGGCATTTCAGCAATCCAAACCTCTGTCTCCCAAGCAAGTTCCTCTGCAAACTTTTTATATGTCTTAAAATCCAGAAATGCTGTTACAAATATCTTTCCAGCCGTAACATCTTTTGTCATTTCTTCAATTTCCAATATGCGCTTCGGATCCATCGGACCGACCGATGTTACCGATTCTACAAAATAAATCCAGTCCTTATCTTCCCGGTACAGCACAACATCCGGCATCTTATCATGTAGTGTAATTTCAAATCCCAGCTCTTTCAATTTTTCTACATTCTTTACCAAATCTTTTTCTATTGTATCTCCAACGTATAAACATTCAGAATTGGGTGCAAATCTCGGTGCAAATTCTTCAATAATGGCTTTTTGCAGTTCATTATGCTTACCTGTAGAAAATTTAAAGCTTTCACCATTTATATTTACCGGCATCATTGTCATCTTCTTTTTAGAAGCATACAGATCAATTAACTTCTCATGGTAGCAAAGAAATCGCTTTATAGATTCCCTCCACTTTGGAGTTCCCATAGTTCTTAGTATTTGTACTGTTTCTTCCGTCAGTCTATACCTATAATTCGGACTGTTAGTTGCCTTTCCATTATCCTCTATTAAGGCTGCCGTCCGGAATCTGTGCAGAGCCTGCTTCCTAAACGTTTCTCTACTATTTTCCGCATAACTCATACCATAAAATGCATTAACAAACTGAATAATATCATGAATACGAATCCATTCATTTGTTGCTTCACTCCATGACATATCTGGTTTTACTCCCGCCATTGCCAGTATCACGTAACAACATATATCCGCTTGCTGTGCCTTAGGCATACCTATTGTTTGCAGAAATTCCCTTGTTTCTTCTATCTTCTTATCCACAGTACCCCTCCAATATTAAATTGCAATTTGCCTCTGAATAGTCCCTACTTTTAAGCACTTTTCTTCCCATTTCCTGAATATCTTCTAAATCCGGCACAGGCATTGCATTGATCTCTGTTGAATTAACCTGCGTAGATCCGTTCAAAATACGATAATATTCGTCATAAAGTGTAGAATTAAATAATACATACAACCCATACACTAGGCATTCTGACATTTCCGTTAATACACCGTCCACAAAATTAATTTTATTCTGTGTACTTATCTTTTGGTATTGCGGAAATCTTTTGGCTAAATATACTCCACACTGTAATCTTCGAGGTTCTTCCTTTGCCGTAAATCGCTTTACAAATAGATAATTTTTGTTCTCTTGCATTAATCCCTTTTGTTCTGTCACCACATATTCATGTTCTTTCTGGATTGGAAATTCTACCTTTCCTTGCCTTATATGTTGTGAATAAAATAAAGGTATTGCCCCTTCTTCCGCTTCATCCCTCAAAATCTCACGATTACGGAAGTCTACGGTCAATCCCGTTTTCATTTTTACACCAATTGCCGGAAGTGTCTTATCAAATTTATGCAATTTCTTTAATACTTCCACTTCATTTTCATCCGTTACAAGATAAACATAATAGTCTGATCCTGCAACAACCAGATCATACGGAACTGTCAATGATGTCAACTCTCCAAAATCACTATTTGATTTCGATGATGTAATCGTAACGGTTTCTGGCTTTTCGCTCGTCTTCCTTACTTTAATAATAATTGTTTCCTGTAACACACTTTCTTTGTCAAAAACCTTATTTCTGCTAACAAAAAGGTGAATATGTTCCAATTTCCCTTCTGTCAAAAAATATTCCCGAAAACGTTTAAAATACGCTCCAGATGTCCATGACCTTGGAATGATGTAAACCATCTCTCCATTTTCACATAAATTAAATAATCCCATAGACGCAAAAATGAAATATAAATTCGGTGCACCATAACATACCTCTGGCATTGCTGTAGCTTCTGGCGCATCTTTCGGAATTTTCATATATGGCGGATTTCCAATCACAAAATCATATTTCTTAGGCTCCGCATTTCCTCCCAACATATGATTAAAATCCAGATACTGACTCAGAATATAATTATCTTCAACGATATTAACTGTAAGTTTTTTCTTTGTCTCCTCTTTACAATATTCCAGATTACGTTTCAACAATGGCAATACATTTTCATCGTTCTCATAGCAGGTAAGCTCAATCTCCTGAATAGAATCTATTGTTTCCATTCGCTCAATAAAAGCACATGATAATATACCTGAACCAGCCCCTGCATCAAGCACACTTACTTTACCTGTTTTCTTATCTAACTTATATAATCCCGCCATAAAACGGGCAGTTTCCATGCTGGTAAAAAACTGTCCGTATTTTTTACGTTCTTTTTTCGGCATACTCTCTATATATTCGTTTGTAAGTTCTACAATTTTTTCTAGCATATTCCACCTACCTGCAAGCCTTCTATTTCTTGCTATTATACTATAGCCCAGAACCTTTTTCAACGTTCTTCCAAACTTATGTTCTATTCTTTTATTTCCGCTGTATTATAATCATTATCATCTATATCTATAACATCGTCGTTACTCTCACCTTTGACAGAAAAATCTCCTGTCATAAACCATTTATAAGCACGATCTGCGATAACCTTCGTTTCCACTAAGTCCAGTCCGCCACCTACAATAGCACCTACTCCTGGTAACATCTTTCCAAGATTTACAATACCTTTTGAACCAAATTTTGTAATAAATCTGAATCCAACTTTCTGATTAATCTTTGTCAGGACCTTTCCTGGTATCTTTTTTATAACATTATTTGCAAATTTTACGCCAAATTTGATTCCTGCCTGTTTTAATAAACTATTCACTGCCACTCCTGCAAGACAAGCATATACAAAGGTTTGTGTCTGATCACTATTCAAATCATAATCAGCCATATATGCTGTACATGCTATCATCCGCATTTGTACATAAATTACACTTCCAATATTCGCTGGTATCGCAACTGGCATTGTTATAAAGCCACCAAGTCCTGTTACAACTCCAGATGTTGTACATTTAGCAATTTGATTCTTCAGCATATCCCTACAAGCTTTTTCCTTTGTCTCGTGCTTTGACAAATAATCATTTGCCATATCTTCAACACCAGGACTGACCATCGGTATTCCATTTAAACATTTTTCATAACAAGAGTCTAATAATTTCATAATGTCTTCTTGCGTCATTTTTTTCTTTTCCATATTCCTCATAATTCCAATCTTCACATTCTTTATAAGCTCAAGAATTATATCCAACACAGACATAGTTCTATTCAAATTTTATCATAATTGAGAGAATTGCTCCATCCTATTTTCACAAACATGCTCCGACTACAGTTAAAAAAGGTGGTAACTATAACCACCTTTTCCATTTATCTATATACTATTTTATTCAATACAATCTCCTCCACACAAGCCCGGATATTATTCATTCTCCCAACCCATGCCATCTGATCCTGCATCTTCAATTCTTCCGTCACGCCTTGCTTTTCTTTCATCTGCTCCACTAATCTGTCCATCATCTGATTACATTCCTTGTCAATCTGATGCAGATGCTCATTTAACTTCCCGGCAAGTACCAACTCCAGATATAATCCTTTCCGATGCTCCTGCAAATATATCTTTCTCAACATTCCATACTTTCCAATCGGATACTCTGTCTCTTCCGGGAGGTACAGGTCTGGATAATACAGACCGTCCTCTCCTAAAGTATAACTGATTCCATTTTCTCCCATAATGTGTTTCTCCATGATTGTCCTCCTATCTTGCTCCCCGGTCTTTATTCTGACTATGGGTATGCTGTTTATTTTTCTGTTCATTCTGTATTTCTTGTTTCTTTTCTGCCAGCTTCGCCCTAATACCATGCGCTACTGGCTCTTTTCCTGTTTCTTTCTTCCATTTTTCTATTGCAGTTCGATACTGACTATACTCAGTTTGAGAAGCCTTAAAATCCTTTAAAAATTCCTGTACACTTCTATATCCGATTTTCTGCACAATCCTTGGAAGATAATCTTTCATATCTCTAATCTGGCTTTTCAGTTCATCAATTTCTTTCTGCAATTCTTTTTTCTTTCTTCCTTTAAACCATCCCGTGACTTCTGACAGTTCTTTCTTCTTTGCAGAAAGCTGTTTTTGTTTCTGTTGAATTGCACCGTTTTGATCTTCCAGTTCTTTATTCACTTTAAATAGTTTCGGATACTTTGATGCAAGCCTCGTCATTTTAGGTTGTTCCGGTTCTGCCTTTTCTTCTTTTGTTGTCTTGACTGCTGCCGTGCTATTTTCAGCAACATGCTCTGGGTGTTCTGCTTCCGTTTGCTCTGTCTGTTTTGGCACTTCCCTGGGTTTCTTAAAAAGCACACTTGCTATCAAAAACTCCAATGCCTCAACAGCCACTGTTACAACTCTGGAAAATAATCGTGGTCTGTTTCCACGCCGAGCAATTGATTCCCTGATTGGCTCCGTGATTTCTTTCCGCTTCACTTCCATTATCTTCGGTTCCGGCACTCCACTAATCAATGCCATATCAACAGCTCTGTTCCATTCCCGGCGTTTTTGATTATCCGCTTCTATTTCCTGTGCCTTCGGATTATTTTTTCCGATTTTCTTTGTTGCAAGATAAACACTGCCACGCTCAAATACCTGTAGTTTCTGTTTCTCGTCCTGCACATAAATATTGATTAAATCTGTATAAGAATGCTTTACCTCATCCAGAAATGAATTGCACTTGAAGCGTTCATCTTTCGCAGTAAACAGCTTCTTCTCATAGACTTCTCCTTTCTTCACAATACTGCAGCCTTCTCGGATCTCGCCATCTTCTCCTAATATCTCTTTCTTGGTTCGGACATGTTTTCCATTTTCATCATAAAACATATTTCTGCTGGCAATCTTAATGATTGGTTCATCCAGTAGTTTCCGTTCTGCAAATATCAAATGAATGTGATAATTGGTCTTTCTTTTATTGTGGTGCAAAGCAGCAATACACTCTGTTCCATAATTCTGTTTAAAATGATTTGTAAAAAGCTGTAGCAATCTATCCGGCTGATATTCTGTAAAACTCTCTGGCAAAGCAATGATCAGTTCTCTTGCCTCAATACATTTTCCTTCTGTTCCACTTTTTGCAAATTCTTCCTGATTACATTTTGCAAGTTCCCGCCAGAATTTCCGTTCTGTGGTTTCATAAACTGCATAGAGGTTTTCCTGTTTTGCATGACTGGATATATAAGTGATCCTGCCTTTTACATTGCTTAGTTTTGTCATTTGAATAAATGAATTTCTTCCGATAGGCTCTCCCTCCTCGTCTTCGGCAAAATAAATTCTGCCATATCATTTGTGAGTGGATGCATCGGCATCCGTTTACGAACTATCCGCCTGTCGGCGGAACAGCTCCCGGCAGGGCGAAATATCCTGAGTACAAATCTTTAATTTGTGCGATGGGTGTATTTCGCTCTCAAACGCCGAGGGCTTTGTGAGATGCTCCTTACATCTACCACAACTTGGCTTTCGCTTTTCATTTTGGGCGTATCCACCCTCTTTTTCTGCCCGTATCCGGGCTTATTTTTTCACTAACAACAAACCGACTATTACTCTTCCTGTCTGCTTTATTCCGGTATCCTTGCCCGTACATACTCCAGATCTCCACAATATGGTGTTCCAACCAAATACCATTCTCTCGCCAGATTCATTTCCATTCGTGTCTTTACCCACTGATCATCAACTAGAACTTCCAGACATTCTCCGCAATGAAATCCCGTATCAATCCATAAGTCTGATGATAATAAGCCATATCTCTTGTTATAACTGTTGTAACCTAATCTGCCTTCTCTCATTTGATTATTCTCCCTTCATTTATCGTTCCTGCAAGGACGCCCTGAATCAGGGCTCCCTTTTGAAAATCTCCTTACTTCGCCAGCCAACTCCCGACTGCACCTTACCGGCTTTCTCCTTGTTTGCTATCTACAGGTGCGTGCCACGCTCCTGTTATTAGGTAATCAGGCAAAATCTTTACCAACGAAAGTTCTCATGCATTCCACACTTATCCAAATACTCTTGTCTTGCCTTTTCCCGTTCTTCTTCGGTTGGTGCTGTTTTGAATGTTGTATATAACTGACGTTTTACCATACTGTCTAATTTTTCCATCAATGCTTTTTCTATCTCCGGCAAATATTCCTCGTTCCCGGCAAGATGATACTGGAACAAGGCCAGTAATAAATCTTTTGGTATCTGTACTTGTGATTTTCTTTCCATGTTTCTCCTTTCCGTGACGGTCGTGACGATAGTGACGATATTTTCACTACCGACACGCTATATAAAATACCGTCACAATCGTCACATATCGTCACGCTTGTTTTCCTACAAAGGCTAATCTGATTTTTCTTCCATCGTGTCCCCGCTCTGTTTTATACTGAATTCCATATTCCAGAATCAATCGTTCAAGGCTGACATTTAATTTTCGTGATAATGCGTTCGGCTGCATTTCCACCTGCAATGCTTCCACAAGCTCTGTTGCTGTTCCTGCCCACTCTGGCGTAGTTTCTGTTACAAGCTCTTTGATTTTTTCCAACACTGGATCTTCTGGTTCTTTCCAAAGTTCTGTTTCTGTCTTTGTAAGTTCCCAAACACATCTCTCCCGGTTAAAATTCAACCACAGTTTCTGATCCTGTTGGTCACGCCCTGCCACTTCCAGAACTGCCTTATTATCTGTCCGTTTTTCTTTCTGCATGACGAATGCTCCATCCGCAGCTCCAAGCAATCCATTCGTGCCAGAAATCATATCAAAACTATCTGAAGATTCCATTTTCCTTGTATGATGCACAACCAGAAAACAGATACCATATTTATCACTGAATTCTTTCAACTTTGTTACAATCTCGTAATCGCTGGCATAACTGAATTTATCTCCACCGACCTCTCGAACCTTCTGAAGAGTATCAATGATAATCAGCCTTGCATCTTTATGCTCTGTCACAAACGTTACAAGCTGTCTTTCCAGTCCGTCATTGAGCGATTTAGATTTTGTAGCGAAATAGAAATTCTCACTGCCTTCCATTCCAAACATCTGTGATAACCGCTTTTGCAACCTTGCATAATCATCTTCCAATGCCAGATACAGAACCGTTCCCTGTCTCACTGAAAATCCCCACAACGGAAGTCCTTTGCTGATGTGATACCCAATCTGTGCCATAAAGAAAGATTTTCCGATTTTCGGCGAACCAACAAACAAGTAAGTTCCGTTATACAGAAGTCCATCTACAATTGGCAGTTTTGGTGGATATGCGGTATCGTATAATTCCATCATAGAAACTGTTTCCAGATCATCCGGATTCTTTTTATTTGCTGATTTTGCTGTATTTTCCACATTATTTGTGGCTTGCAGATTGCCCTTGCCGGGCAAATCTGCTATACTTTGGTTGGTTAATTTATTACTTAATGGCTGTTCCACATCTGCGCCAACAGATGCAATCGGAGCAGTCATTTTTTCTTTTGCTGTCATTCATTTTCTCCTTTCAATCCATACAATGTCTCTGCGACCAATCTCAGGATACTCAGCAGATCTTCGTTTTCCTCACTGCATTTTTCTAGACGTTTCAATTCTTCATAAATCTCTGCCATCTGATTTCGCAATGCTTTATACACTCTTGGATTTCCCTGTACCACAATTTCCTGATCAGTTAATCGTTTTGTGATATAATCCTGCTTGCTAAGTCCTGACAATCGGACACATGCATCAATCTGCTCTGCTTCTTCCGGTGATACCCGGAATGCTACGATTTTGTTTCTCCATCTTCCTTTACTGTCCAGATTTTTCTCCATTTGATTTTTCCATCCTTTCAATATCCAGCTGTTCTGCCATCTGAGTCTGCTCACTTGGAAACAGATGCGCATATCGGTAAGTGATATCAATGCTCTCATGTCCCATTCGGTCTGCGATTGCTAATACCGTAAATCCCATATTGATCAATAACGATACATGGGAATGTCTCAAATCATGCACACGGATTCGCTTCACCCCAGACACTTTCGATCCTCTGTTCATTTCATGATGAAGATAAGATTTGGAAATTGTGAAAATTCTTTCGTCTTCCTTCAGACCGTAAAGCATTCCCATATAATCCTGCATCTCATCACATATAAATTGTGGCATCTTGATAAATCTGTTACTTTTAAATGTCTTTGGTGGGGTAATCACATCTTCCCGGTTTAATCTTTGATATGATTTGTTAATTCGCAGTGTATGCGTTGTAAAGTCAAAATCCGCTGGTGTCAGGGCAAGCAACTCTCCTTCACGGATACCACACCAGTAAAGCATTTCAAAAGCGTAGTAAGAAACTGGTTTATCCATCATCACATCTGCAAATTTCAAATACTCTTCTTTCGTCCAGAACAACATTTCCTTATATTCCTCTATTGCTATATTTCCAGCTTTCTGTGCCGGATTAGAAGGCAAATGATAAAAATCAACTGCATGATTGAAAATGGCACTTAACTGGCTGTGGATTTTCCGCAGATATGAAGCAGAATACCCTTTTCCATTCGCTCTCTTAAATGCAAGCAAATGATTCTGCCATGCAATCACATCTTTTGGTTCAATTTCTGCAATCTTTCTCTCCCCAAAGTATGGAAGAATTTTTGTTCTGGCAATATTATTCTTAGTTCCCCATGTGTTATCCCGGATTCGTTCCTTTTTATCTTCTACATAGATTTCATAAAAACTTGCGAAAGTCATATCCAGCTTTGCATCATGCTTTAACATTTGTTCGTGTTCCCACATCTGCGCTTCTCGCTTCGTAGGAAATCCTCGTTTTGAAGTCTGTTTCGTTTTCCCTGTCCAGTCGGTATACCGATAAACCACTCGCCACTTCCCAGTGACATTATCTTTGTAAATACTCATACAAATTCTCCTCTCTCTTACACTTCGCTGTAACATACTTTTTTGCGGAAATAATTGGTGTTTACTCTGCCAGCTACCGTAAGATAACCCAGCTTCTGTAATTCATCATTTAATTGTTTGACAATCTTATAAGCATAAGACTTGGAAACTCCCAGTTCCGCTGCAACTTCTTCTACTGTCATAAAAGTTCTGTTCGTCACATCTCATCTCTCCTTTCTATCTTAACGCATTTTGTTTAAGTTACTACATTTGCATGATACTAAACATTTTAATTTAAGTCAAGCAATTTTATGAGGACATTAAATTTTTTTGTTTAAGTTCTTCTTGCTATCCAAAATTGCTCATGCTATACTGAACCTAAACAGAATTGTTTTATTTTCTATCACAATTAATTACGGCAACACGAATGACCACTATAAGGAGGCAAACAAGAATGGCAATCGGACAACGTATCAAATTTTTTCGCAACCGCAAAGGCATGACACAAAAGCAACTCGGAGAACAACTGGGATTCATGGGAAAAACCTCAGATGTCCGCATGGCTCAGTATGAATCTGAAGCCAGAGTTCCTAAGATTGATCTTGTAAAACAAATGTCTCAGATCTTTGATATCAATACTCATGCCTTAACAGTTCCAGATATTGATACTCACATAGGTCTGATGCATACACTATTTGCACTGGAAGATATGTATGGTCTGAAGGTAAAAAATGTAGATGGACAACCTCATCTCTGCCTTGACTCTTCCATATCTGCTCCCGGCTCATCTGTCGATGAAATGTTTCGTGCATGGATGGAACAATCTGACAAACTGGAAAACGATGAAATCAGCAAGGAAGAATATGATGAATGGAGATATAAGTACCCGGAACTGGATACTTACCAGAAACGTGCCAAGGTACCATCTCAGGAGCTGAGTGATTACCTCGTAAAAGAATTGACTAAAAAAGAAAAATAGGGAACATCCCAAAGTTTGTGTAAACCTCCAAACTGATGTAAGATAAAATTACTCAGTTTGGAGGTTATTTTTATGGCAAGAAGAAAAGACAGTCCACAAAAAGCAGCAATGCGAGAAATGATGCGTGATTATCTGAAGAATAATGATATCAGCATCAAAGACGGCACCGATGTAAACAGTATCATGCGTGACATGATGTCTGTTCTTCTGGAAGGTGCTTTGGATGAGGAACTGGATGAAGAATTAGGATATTCCAAGTATGATTATCGTAACAAAGAAACAGACAACAGCAGAAACGGTCATTCCAGTAAAACCATGCACACCAGTTATGGAGATATGGATGTAGCTATACCTAGGGATCGTAACGGTGATTATGAACCACAGCTGATTAAAAAGTATCAGAATACTGTAACTCAGGACATGGAAGAAAAAATACTTTCAATGTATGCCAAAGGAATGACCACCGGAGACATTGAATCTCACATGCGTGAATTATACGATATTGATATTTCTGACAGCACAATCAGCAGGATCACAGATAAAATTCTGCCGATTGTAAAAGAATGGCAGGAACGCCCTCTGGAAGAAGTGTATGCTGTAGTATTTATGGATGCAATCCATTATCATGTCCGCAGTGAAGGACGTATTGTAAAACGTGCGGTTTACATTGCTCTTGGTATCGACATGAATGGAAAAAAAGATGTCCTTGGAATGTATGTTGGGGAAAACGAAAGTGCAAAGTTCTGGCTTTCTATCATGAATGGATTAAAAAACAGAGGTGTTGAGGATATCCTGATTGCATGCGTTGATGGTTTAAATGGATTTCCACAGGCAATCGAGGCGGTTTATCCAAAAACAGAGATTCAGCAGTGTATCATTCACCAGATCCGCAATTCAACGAAGTTTGTTTCATACAAAGACATCAAAAAACTAATGGCTGATCTGAAGCTTGTATATGCGGCTCCAACGGAAGAAACAGCTTTAAATG
>OKRS01001107.1_pt1 | contig 18503 bp, 14 predicted proteins | sample 1601191 | NCBI WGS metagenome assembly OKRS01 (sample SAMEA3541509, study PRJEB24748) | human gut metagenome | biome: human gut; feature: human-associated habitat; material: faeces | place: China | collected 2012
CGCCATCTTATATATAAATACTTTCAAAATGTTTCTTCCTAAATGGAAAGGGGTGTCAGCTTGCTTTTTAAGCAAGCCAAGATTGTTTACTTGTGCAAATCAATCTTGTGACCCAAACTAATTGCCTGTGCTACAGTTGCAGCAACAATGGCGAATACAACTAATGTCATCATAATAATTTTCCTTTCTTTAAATTGTTATCCTTAAACTAATCTTATATATATCTTTTCTCTTTTAGACAATGCAAAATTACTACAATTCCGCTGTGTGCGCAAACAAAATAACAAAAAACACACTCAACCACCCATTTTTATTGACTAAAGTCAAATAACGATGTCATTCTGTCACATTTAGGAAATTTCCTTGAAACCATTTTGTCACATTAAGCGAAAGTTTGTCACTAAAAGAAGAAACCAGACAGCAAATAGGCAAAAAACAATAAATACCTTAATAAAATGTAGCAAACTGCTGTTTTTGAATTGTTTTTATTAATTTTGCAGATAGAATAACAACTCAAACGATGTCTTTAAAAATAAATAAAACTGTTGGCGACATATCAAAAGTGGCTTTCTCGCTGTTGCTTGGCGGCCTGATACTCTTCTGGATGTATCACGATTTCAAGTTTAGCGACATTGCCGACGTGCTTCGCCACGACATGAACTGGACGTGGATGCTTCTGTCCTTCCCCTTCGGCATATTGGCCCAGATGTTCCGCGGCTGGCGATGGCGCATGTCATTGGAGCCTGTTGGAGAGCATCCTCGCCACTCTACAAGCATAAACGCCGTGTTCCTGTCTTACGCTCTGAGCCTCGTCATACCCCGCATCGGCGAGTTTGCACGTTGCGGCGTGCTGAGCCGTTACGACAAGGTGTCGTTTCCCAAAGCCTTGGGCACGGTTGTCACCGAACGCGCCATCGACTCGCTGCTTGTGGCCTTTGTTGCCGCCTTCACTTTTCTTTGGCAGGTGAGCGTGTTCAACGTGTTCTTCGACAAGACAGGCACAAGCATCGACGCCATTCTTCGTGGCTTCTCTCCTGCCGGATGGGCCGTAACCGCCGTGTGTGGCGCTGCTGCGTTAGCTCTTTTATGGGTGCTTGTACGCAAGCTCTCCATATATAATAAGGTGAAAAACACCATCGGCGGAATATGGCAGGGCGTGATGTCGCTTCGCAAGGTCAAGAACGTTCCGCTGTTTATCTTCTTCACCTTGGCCATCTGGGGCAGCTACTTCCTGCATTATTATCTCACGTTCTTCTGTTTCGAGGCGACAGCCCACCTCGGCATGTCCTGCGCACTTGTCACATTTGTCGTGGGAAGCATTGCCGTCATCGTGCCCACCCCCAACGGTGCCGGCCCGTGGCATTTTGCCGTGAAGACCATGCTCATCCTCTATGGCGTGGCCGACAACAACGCCCTCTACTTTGTGCTCATCGTTCACACGGTGCAGACACTTCTCGTTGTAGCCTTGGGCGTGTACGCATGGATAGCCCTGTCGTTCACAAAGAAGAGGACGGCTGCGGTACAGACAAACTGATTTCTTATTTTAAACCACATAAAACATAAAAAATTATGAGCGAAATCAAGAATCTAAAACCAGAGTGCATCTGGCGAAATTTCTATGCACTGACACAGGTTCCACGTCCTTCAGGACATCTTGAGAAGATACAGCAGTTCCTGCTCGACTTCGCAGCCAAGGCTGGCGTGGAAGCTTTCAAGGATGCTGCCGGTAACATCGTCATGCGCAAACCCGCCACTCCTGGCATGGAGAACCGCAAGGGCATTATCTTGCAGGCACACATGGACATGGTGCCGCAGAAGAGCAAAGAAAGCACACACAACTTCGTTACCGACCCCATTGAGACATATATCGACGGCGACTGGGTAAAGGCTAAAGGCACAACCCTGGGTTCCGACGACGGACTGGGCGTGGCTGCCATCATGGCTGTCATGGAGGCTAAAGACCTGAAGCACGGACCCGTTGAGGGACTGATCACAGCCGACGAAGAGACAGGTATGTTCGGTGCCAACGATCTGCCCGAAGGCGAACTTAACGGCGACATCTTGCTCAACCTCGACTCAGAGACATGGGGCAAGTTTGTTATCGGTAGTGCTGGCGGCGTTGACGTCAGCGCAACGCTCGATTATAAAGAGGTGGAAACCGATCCCGAAGATTCTGCCGTAAAGGTTACGCTTAAGGGTCTGCGCGGTGGCCACTCCGGTCTTGAGATTCACGAGGGTCGCGCCAACGCCAACAAGCTCATGGTGCGCTTCGTTCGCGACGCCATAACCGAGTGTGAGGCACGCCTTGCTACATGGCACGGCGGCAACATGCGCAACGCCATTCCTTTCGAGTGTGAGACCGTGCTCACGCTGCCTAAGGAGAACGTAGAGGCGCTGAAGGATCTTGTTGCCGAATGGAAAGAGACTTTCGAAAACGAATATAGAGGCATCGAGAGCGGCATCGAGTTCTTCGCTACAGCTGTAAAGACACCCTCTCATGAGGTGCCCGAGGAGATTCAGGACAACATCGTCGACGCTATCTACGCTTGCCACAATGGCGTGACACGCATGATCCCGTCGTACCCCACCGTTGTTGAGACCTCTTCAAACCTCGCCATCATCAACATCGCCGACGGCAAGGCATCTGTACTCTTCCTCACACGCTCGTCAAACGAGACCATGAAGGAATATGAGGCCACCACTCTCGAGAGCTGCTTCTCTATGGCTGGCATGAAGGTTGTGCTCAGCGGCAGCTACAACGGCTGGGATCCCAACCCCAACAGCGACATTCTGAACCTCCTGAAGAAAAACTACAAGGAGATGTTTGGCAAGGAAGCCACAGAGCAGGCCGACCATGCTGGTCTGGAGTGTTCTGTCATCCTCGGCAAATATCCTCACCTTGACGTTGTGTCGTTCGGTCCAACGCTCTGCTCTCCACACACCACAGGCGAGCGTTGCTGCATATCTACCGTTGCTCCATTCTGGGAACTGCTTAAGAAGACCATGGAAACGGTTTAACTTTTAAAGGTAAAAAAGATTTTTAAAGGTAAAAAAGTAAAAAGGTAAAAAGGTAAAAAAGGCTAACGCCATAAAACCTTTTTACCTTTTTCTTTTTAAAGAAGGCTCAGCTTTTAATAAATCATTGGATTTTTCACTTTTCGTTTTTCCCTTCCAAGGTGCCAGCCTTTTTTTTACCTTTTTACCTTTAAAAAGCCTTTTTACCTTTAAAAAGATTTTTCACTCTTCCCTCTTCCCTCTTCCCTCTTCACTCTTCACTCTTCACTCTTCACTCTTCACTCTTCCCTTCAAAGGCGCCAGCCTTTTTTTACCTTTTTACCTTTAAAAAGCCTTTTTACCTTTAAAAAACCCTCATTTTTAGGTATTGCGGATGTTGTGCCAAGACTGTAACTTTGCAAACGAAAATAAGATTCAACAACAATTTAAAGAAAGCTTATTTTTAAAGAAAGCGTAAAATAAAAGGAAACGTAAATTTTTAAAAAAAAGAATAACGATGAAACCAACAATTGTAATTTATGGATCGTCTACAGGCACATGCCAAGAGATAGCCGAGACCATCGCCTCTAAACTTGGGGCAGACATCATTGACGCCGCAAGCCTTAATGCCGACGCAATAGCAAGTCATGACAACCTTATTCTCGGAACCTCTACATGGGGAGCAGGCGAGATGCAAGACGACTGGTATGACGGTGTGAAAGAGCTTAAGAGCGCCGACCTCAGCAGCAAGACCGTGGCTCTGTTTGGCTGCGGCGACAGCGAGTCTTATCCCGACACCTTCTGTGGCGGCATGAAGGAGCTCTATGATGCAGCAAAGGAAGCAGGAGCAACTGTTCTTGACGGCGTGTCTGCCGACGGCTACACCTTCGATGAGAGCGAGGCTGTGGAAGGAGACAAGTTTGTTGGCCTTGCCCTCGACAACGTTAACGAGGACGACAAGACAGAAGAGCGCATCGATGCCTGGCTTGAAAGCATCAAGCCATCACTCTAAGCTCCATGTGAGCATCTTATCTCTATGCATCACGTTTTGTGAGTGAAAAAAAGAAAAATAGTAATTCCCCCAGTTGAAGTTCCATAAGTGTGAAGCTTATGGAGCTTCAATAAAAATCATAAGCAAATGAATTATCCATCATCAGCAACACAGCAAGACACCACCCGTCTGCCCGAGGACATGAAAGTTTTGGTCAACCACATCTACGAGTTTAAGAAAGGTGTGCGCCGAATGGTGCTTTTCACCTTCAACAAGCGTTATGAGCAGTTTGCCGTCACACGATTGCAGCACCAGAACATAAGCTACGTCATCCAGCCTGTAGGTAACGACCGTCTGAACCTGTTTTTTGGCAAGAAAGAATGTCTTGATGCCATACGCTTGATGATAACGAAGCCTCTCTGCCAACTTACCCCCGAGGAAGACTTCATACTTGGTGCCATGTTAGGCTATGACATCTGCGCCCAGTGTGAGCGCTACTGCGAGCGCAAGAGCCGTCAGACAGAATGCTCCACTTGTAACGCCGAAACTTGCGTCATGCTAAACTAAAAGAAAGCTACCTCAAGAAAAAGACAGAACAAGAGGATAACGAAGAAGGTGATGATGAAAAGGTGATGATGAAAAAGTGATGATGAAGAGATTGAAAATAGATTGATGAATAAATAAAACAAAGCTGAGCGCAAGCCACAAGCATGCCTCAGCTTTTTTTTACCTTTTTACCCTTTTACCTTTTTACCTTTTTACCTTTAAAAAGTTTTTTCACTCTTCGTTTTCCCTTCCAAAGGCGCCAGCTTTTTTTTTACCTTTTTACCTTTTTACCTTTTTACCTTTTAAAAAAGCCTTTCTACCTTTAAAAGTTCCACCTCAATCCCATCTGCAAACTAAAGTTGCAAGGATGTTCTTTGAACACGGTCTGCACGTTGCTGCCGTTGTCGAAATAATATCTCACGCCGGGCTCTACATACACGCCCATCTGCTTGACAACGTTTAGCTGCACGCCAGCGGCAGCACCGACCGACAGCTGCGCACGATCCTTGTCTATGTCGGTTGTGTGACCCTCCGTCTCCACCTTTGCCGAAACGTTGAAGTCGGCTTGTCCACCAGCATTAACATAGGTTTTAAGCCAATTGTTGCTCCAGACGGTGTAGCTTGCCGTGAGTGGTATGCCTACATAATGAAGAGTCTGCTCATCCATAGAGGCGTTGCTTGACGTGCCGTGCTCGAAAGACGAGGTGGCAAGCGTGTAGACAAGGCCCGAGGTAAGGGCGAGACGATCGTTAAGGGAATAAGACACCGTTGCGCCAAACGACACGGGCATGTTGTGCTTCGTCGTCTCCTTGCAGTCGCGTTGCAGAGGTTCAGCACTAAAATAAGCGTTGCTGCTACCCTGCGCCATGGCTACATCCGAATAGCGCACAGGCATGATGCCGTTAGTAGACGAATAGCGAGTCATGTTGCCCGATGTGCCAACACCAAACTGCCATTTTGATCCTCCATTTGCTGCGCGTCGTGAGAACTGTTCTTCGGTTGCGGCAGAGCGCCTCATCGCCGTTGCGGCAGAGCGTCCCGTCGCCGTTGTATGCGTCCGTCTGTTCGTCATGCTCCTTGCAGTCGCCATACTCCCTTCCTTTAACCCACGCTTTGCCTCAGCCTTTGCTTCTTGGTCCGTCACATCCTTAGAAGGCGCGACACCATTGCCCCTTTCATCTGTGAAAGTCTGTGCAGCAACAGCCTTGCTGTCGTTATCGGCCATCGCGACCATGTCGGCGCCACCATCAGCGCGACGAGACATATACTGGGCTACCATTGTGGCGTTTGAACCGCTTGAAGGGTTTGAACCGCTTGAATGGTTTGAACCGCTTGAAGGGTTTGAACCGCTTGAATGGTTTGAACCACCCGAATGGTTTGAACCGTCTGAAAGATTGGAACCTACAGACACTTTGGATCCGTTTAAAGAATTGGAACCCACAGAAAGATTATTATTTTCCGAAAGCCCCGTCCTGTCAGCCCTTTTCGAAACCGCGGGGTTAACCTCAGCGTTGTCATAAGCCACCACGCCCAACGCCTTTGCTCCGCCAGGCAGCGTGTCATCATCGTGCGCATACCACCACAGCCCGGCACCGGCAACAATAGCCACCGATGCAGCCACAGCCCATCGTCTGAGCACCACACGTCGCGGTGTCTTGGCAATGGTCATCTGCGGAGCTGCCGCAGGCTGCGCGTCGAGCTTCTGCTCAATGGCATCCCACAGACCTTCCGGCACGTCAGCCTCAGCATTGCCGAGCCGCTGTCGCATCTGTTCTGCAAAACCGTTGTGTTTCATATTGTTGCCTTATTGTTGCTTTTTAATGTAATCGTTAATCATCTTGCCGAGCAATTTCTTCGCGTGAAAATATTGCGATGCCGACGAGTTCTCCTTTATCCCGAGCCGTTGCGCTATCTCCTTGTGGCTCATCTGCTCAAACACAAACATGTTGAGCACCACCCTGTAGCCATCGGGAAGCCGCGCTATCATGCTCATGAGCGCCTCATCGCTCACGCCGCCGATGTCGGGCTCGGGTTCGTCGGCAATGTTTGGCAAATCGGAGGTGAAGCTAAGCGTCTTGTTCTTCCGCAGAAAGTCGAGCGACATGTTTGCCACGATGCGCCCCATCCACGCCTTCAGCGAACCTTCGCCACGGTAAGAGAAAGAGCCTATTGATGTGAAGATTTTGACAAAGCTGTCTTGCACAACATCTTGCACATCGTCCCTGTCCGGAACATATCGCAGCGCAACGGCCATGACATATCCCGAATAGCGGTCGTAGAGCGTGCGCATGGCTGTGCGGTCGCCCTCCTTTATCCTACTTACGAGCAGCTCTTCTGCTTCCAAAATCTCCTTGTTATTAAAGTTTCGCATGTTTATAGCCACGCGAAACCCACATCATTTTTTCTTTGTTGTTGTTGTAAACGTAATCTGCAAGTCGGCATCCACGGTCTCACACAGTTCTCCTTTGCTGCCAAGAAGCTCCACCTTAAGCAGCGGAAACACCATGCTGTAGACACCCGACACCTTCGAGAACGTGGCGTTAGGATAAGCCGTTTGCTGCCCCGAGGGCTGCGCCATATACAATATTGCCGAATAGGTTTTTCCGTCAACGGTTGCCTTTGTGAGCCATTGGCTTGCTCCGAGCTTCATGTAGACGGCGTGTTGCGAATAGCCAATGTTGTTGTAAGGCACCACATAGCCCTTGTCAGCGTCACACTCCACGTTACGGTGTGGCATGGCCATGCGCAAGATGGCAGCGTAGGGGACGGTCGAGAGGTCGAAGCCCGTAGAATAGACACCCACCTCGCCCTTGCCGGCATAATGATTGCCTACCTTCCACTCGCCCTCATATCGTGCCACCAAGGTGGTGGCATTCGGGGCGCCAAGCCCCCCGTTGTCTTGTGCCTCATCGCTACAGCCTGTCACGAGCACAGCCAAAGCCATGAGCAGATATGTCGTTATTTGTTTTATCGTCATTGCTGTCTATAAAAAATTTTCCTTCGTTTTTAATAACGAAACGTGAGCGAAAGAAAAATCTTGCATGACACCAACTTATTTTTTATTTTGAACACCTACTTATAACGCTTGCTGTTCATCTGTCCCACCTCGTCGTAGAGCGTCTGCAAGATGGCCTTTCCCTTCTGCACGCGCACGCTGTCGCCCTCGGGAGCCACGTTGAAGAACACCTTGTTCGAGGCGTTGTCGTAAACGCTCACGCCCGTGTTGTCGAGGAAGCAGAAGCCGTTGACAAAACTGTAGAACGCGAACGGATAGGTGTAGCTCTCGCTCAGCACGTTACGGCTGAACAAGAAGTTGTCGTGCTTCAGACCGAGCTGTGCCAAGAGCGTGGCGGCAAGGTCGGTCTGGTTCATGATCTTCTCAACCGTCATCTTCTGGCGCACGGCACCGCCCGTCCAGATCATCGGTATGCGGAAGAAGCGCGGACTGAACCTCTCGCCCTCCTTAGGATAAGGTATGCCGTGGTCGGGCAGCAGGACAATAAGCGTGTTCTTCCACTGTTTGGTCTTGCGGAAGCGTCTTATAAACTCGCCAATGCAATGGTCGGTGTAGGCGAAGGCGTTGAAATGGGCATCTTCAAACTTCTTGTACGGCACCTCAAACGGCTCATGGCTGCTCAGCGTGAGGAACGTTGTGAACCACGGTTTCTTGCTGTTCTCGCGTTTCTTGAGCATGTCGTAGAGATGGTTGAAGGTTATGCCGTCGGGCACACCCCACTTGCTGTAGTTGCGCTCGGTCAGGGAGAAGTCGTCTTGCGATGTTATTTTTTGGAATCCTCCAGCACGCAGATAGCCCTGCATGTTGGTGAAGTTGATGTCGCCGCCATAGAGAAAGTCGGTCTCATAGCCCGCCTGTCCCAACGTGTTTGCGATGTTGGGCAACTGCTGGCAGAGGTTTGACACCTTCATAAGCGACAGCGTGGGCAAGCCGGGGAAGCCGCTGAACGTGCATACGGTGCCTCGGTCTGTGCGAAAGCTGTTGGCGAAGATGCGCGAGAAGAACACGCCGTTGTCGGCCAGACTCTCAAGGTTGGGCGCCACACCCTTCTCGCCGCCAAGACGTTCAATCATCGTGGCGCCGAAACTCTCCATGAAAATCACGAGGATGTTGGGGCGCTGCGTTTCGAGCACCTGTGTGGTGTTGGTGTCGTTGGTGTCATACAGGCCCTTCATGAGCTGTGCGCGTCGCTGCTCGTCATAGAAGTTGAACTCGTCCTCATAGCGTGCCTGTCGTTCTGTGCTTGCAAACAGGTTGAACGCCGGGTTTATGGCCGAGAGGTTCAGATACTGGTCGTTGCTGAAATAGGCATCGCCCACATTGGCTGTAGACACGCGGAAGCCTCCTCTTATAACAAGAAAGAGCAACGCGCCCAAGGGCAGAGCGCACAGCGTGGCAACGAGCTGCTGACCTATCATGTTTATCTTTTCAAGAGCCTTCGGGGTGATGAGCCACAGCAGAGCGCTCATCACGGCAGTCAGCCCTACGATCATGCCTATGCGTGCAGCTATGTAACCGCCCGACACGCTGGCCATGGCGTTCTTCGGCGAGTCGATATAGATAAAAATTGACGCGTCGAGCTTGCTCTCCCAGAACGAGAACAGCGACAGGTCTCCAATGAAGATGGCACTTATGAGGAGCATCATGATGACATAATAGGGCGTCATGACCTTGCGGAACGGCAGATGCCGGTACCACACCGATACCACGGTGAGCAGGAACGGCAGGATGGTGAGGTAGCCCGTGGTGGTGGCATCCAGTCCGGCGCCATGCCACATGACGCTCAGATAGTCGGTCAGCGCATAACTCTTAGATGCGTTCACGGCCATGAACACAGGCTTTTGTATGAGGAAGAATCCCCACACCAGCAAAAAATAGGATAAAAGATATTTTATTCTGTTCCACATATATCAAGACTCAAAAAAATGAAAAACATATAATGCAAACCGAGAGCAGAGACGCAAGCTTGCTTGCAAGCTCTGCCGAGGTGCAGCTTATCTTATGCAAAGATAATGCAAACCGAGAGCAGAACGTCAAGCTTGCTTGAACGTTATGCCGAGGTGCAGCTTATCTTATGCAAAGATAATGCAAATAAATCAATTTGCCTACAATAAATTGCTCAATTGACATATTTTTCGTAATTTAGCCACAAAATTGGAAAAACTCATAACTTTTCACCACAACTGCAAACAACAAACATAGCGAAAATGGACAACAAGACAACATACGACAACGAAAAGACAGAACAGCTGTTTCGCCGTGACCTGCACGGCTACCTCACGTCTATAGGACAAGTGGATGAACGCCTGCCCGAAGCTCCCGACCTTGAGGAGCTGTGGCCCAAGCTGGCACAGAGCTACATGCCCGACGGCGTGAGAGAGTTTACCGCCTACCCCACCGCCTCGCTCGGGTGGATGATGTATATCGGCATGGCCGTGGCGAAATATTGGGATGAAGATTGGGCGTTATACAGTAAGGTGGAGGACCTGTACAAGTATCTGCGCGACCGCATCGACTTCGACCACATGGACGAATACATTCTTCGTCAGGTGCTCCTGCTCACGCCCGAGGCTGAGCACAAGGTCAACGACACCGTGGCCGAGTGTGCCTCACGAACCTACAACGCCATCATGCACCTGCACCTTGAGCCAGGCACGCCCGAAGCCTTCCGCACCTATGTTGCCGCCCTCCATCAGCTCTACCTCATGGGCGTGGCCATGGAACTTAACGCGTTGGGCTATCACATGACGAAAATGTAAAAAAAAACAACAAATAACCAAAAAATCATGATTAAGACAAAAAATCTATTTCTGACAATCGCGCTCGCCGTCCTCGCCGTCGTTCAAGGCTGGGCACAGGAGCCGTTCACCTTTGCACAAGTAACCGACATCCACCTCAACAGCAACGACCCCAAGCCGTTGGAGTATCTCAACATGACCATTGCCGACATCAACAAGAACCCCAATGTCGACTTTGTGCTCATCACGGGCGACCTTGCCGACAATGGCGACAACGCCTCGCTGGAGCAGCTTGCCGATGCCTTGAAGGCCCTGAACAAGAAATATTATGTGCTCACGGGCAACCACGAGACGACATGGAGCGAGTCGGGCATGGCAAAGTTTAGCCAGCTGTTCGGCAGCGAACGCATGGAGTTTGAGCACAAGGGCACCCTCTTCCTCGGCTTCACCTCGGGCCCGTTCATCAAGATGGCGCTGGGCCATGTGGCACCACAAGACATCAGTTGGGTCTGCGACGAGGTGCGCAAAAACGGTCAGGGCAAGAAGGTGTTCATTGCAACCCACTACCCCATGCTCAAGGGCGACCTCGACAACTGGTACGAGGTGACCGATGCCTTCAGAAAACTTAACGTCAAGGCGTTCATCGGCGGCCACTACCACCGCAACAAGGCGTTCTTCTATGACGGCATTCCGGGCTTCCTCTCACGCTCCAACCTCAAGGACGGCAACGGCAAGGTGGGCTACAGTCTGTGGAATGTTACCGCCGACTCGCTCACCGTGGCAGAGAAAAACGTCGGCGAGGAGCCTCGTCCTTGGGGCGGCATCTCGCTGAAGAAGCAATATTATGACCCTCTGGGACATGCAGACGAATATCCCGACTTCAGCTGCAACGCCAAGTATGCCGACAACGTGAGCGAGCAGTGGCGCGTGAAGAGCGGACGAAGCATCTACGCCTCTGCCGTGTGCTGGAAGAACAGCGTGTTCGTGGGCGATGTGACGGGCCGCATGACAGCTTACGACAAGGCCACGGGCCATGAGGGCTGGCACTTCCAGGCCGACAAGAAGATTGTCGGCACACCAGCCGTAATCAACGGCACCGTGGTCTTCGGCACCACGGGCGACCGCATATACGGTCTTGATGCCCGCACGGGGCGCGAGCTGTGGCAGATCACGACCAACCTGCCCGTCATGGGCGCCGTGGCTACAGACGGCAAGACGGCCTTCATTGGCGGCAGCGACCACAAGATGCACGCCATCGACGCACGCACAGGCAAGGAGCGCTGGACCTTTGACGGCGTGAAGGGTTACATCGTGACACGGCCCTTGCTCACACAGGGCATGGTGGTGTTTGGCGCATGGGACAGCAACCTCTACGCTCTCAGCGAGAAAGACGGCAAGCTGCTGTGGACATGGAAGCACCCGAAGGGCGGTCTTCACTACTCGCCGGCACAGGTGTGGCCCGTGGCAAACAAGGAGGCCATCTTCATTGCCGACCCGCAACGCGCCCTCACGGCCATCGGTCTGAAGGACGGCAAGACGCTGTGGCGCACGTTCCAGTCGAAGGTGCGCGAGAGCATAGGCATGTCGGCTGACCGACAGCGCATCTTCGCCAAGACCATGCAAGACAGCATCGTGTGCTACAAGGCCACGGCAACAGAGCCTCTGGAGCTGTGGGCTACCAACTGTGGCTTCGGCTACGAGCATGCGTCGACCATGATGCCTGTCATCGACGGCACGGTCTACAGCAGCACCAAGGAGGGGCTCATCCTGGCTCTTGACGACAAGACGGGGCTATTGAAATGGTGCTACAAAGTGGGCAACTCGCTCGTGAACACCGTCACCACCGCCGACAAGCAGCACATCATCACCACCTCTACCGATGGCGACATCGTGATGCTGGAGAGCAAGCAGTAAGGAAAAAAATTGGGGATAAATGGGTGAAAGCAAGGCTACAGCCAAGCTTTCTCCCATTTTTAGTTTGTTCCAAACAATAATCGCCTTGCTTTCACACCCCCATTATCTCAAGTTTTTTGCTCTATTGAACCGTTAATACACCAAACATAATTTTTGCAGATTCTCTTCAAAGCGGTTTTTATCTATAGCATTATTCTTAAGCGCAGAACGATAGTTGTATATCGTTTGTGGCGAGTAAGACAAGATACCCGCAATCTTTGCACTTTCAGTAATGCCCAAACGTATCAAGGCCGCTACGCGCAAGCTTGGGGTTAGTTCGTCTTCGTTTTGAAGCTGTATTTGTGCCTCGGGCACGAGCAAGGTGTTCAGCTCTGTTATAAACGAAGGATAGAGCGACAAGAATATTTTATCAAACTGCAAGAAGAAATTTTGATTTGCTTCCACAGTACGTTTTGACGAAGAAAGCATGCTCAACAATTCCTGTTGCTGATTGGCCTTGATTTTCCTGATAACCAACTTACGCAAGTTGTCTAATCTCTCAATATATTGATAGCAAAGATTAATATAAGCATTTGCCATATTCTCACGCTTTGCAATGGTATTTGCAAGTTCTGCATTCGAGTTTGAGAGTTCGGTATTCGTATTTGAAAGATCTGTATTCGTATTTGAAAGATCTGTGTTCGTCTTTGAGAGCTCGGTGTTCGTCTTTGAGAGCTCAGTGTTCGTCTTTGAAAGCTTAGTGTTCGTCTTTGAGAGCTCAGTGTTCGAGTTCGTTAGCTCGGTGTTCGAGTTCGTTAGCTCGGTGTTCGTCTTTGAAAGCTCGGTGTTCTTTTTTGAGAGATCAGTGTTCGAGTTCGTTAGCTCGGTGTTCGTCTTTGAGAGTTCTGTGTTCGAGTTTGTAAGCTCGGTGTTCTTTTTGGAGAGCTCGGTGTTCGAGTTCGTTAGCTCGGTGTTCGAGTTTGTAAGCTCGGTGTTCTTTTTTGAGAGCTCGGTGTTCGAGTTCGTAAGCTCGGTGTTCTTTTTTGAGAGTTCAGTGTTCGAGTTCGTTAGCTCGGTGTTCGTCTTTGAGAGCTCGGTATTCGAGTTCGTTAGCTCGGTGTTCGAGTTCGTAAGTTCGGTATTCGAGTTTGTAAGAGCCTTATTATCCTTTGCCTGTTGACTATTAATATTGTATAACTGTTCAGTCAATGCTTTCAGTTTCTTCTCATTTTGTTTCAGCAGTTGGTTTTTCCGCCTAACATAAACCATAATGAAGACAACCACGCCCAACAGCACAGTGATACAAGCCAACGCCGATTTATGCCAAACGGCTTGCAGTTCAAGTTTATCTGCGTAGGCAGACAATATAAAGTTAAAGTTATTATACAAATCAACGCGTCGTAGGCGGTTATTCACCCCGTTGGCATCTTTTAATGAAAGGCTTATATACTCTTGCGCTTTGTCTACATCATTGTTTTTGTAAAGCAGCAAGGCCACATCTTGAAGAGACATGCTCTCTTTGGTAGATGTCATCACGTCGCTCATGGCAGAAAGAAGCAGATAGCGTTCTTGCAGCTCAAATTGATTATTCTTGCGATAAGCCTTCGACAATATATAGGCCGACATTCCATACATGTCGCTATTGGGTTTTGACAGGCTCATGGTCTTCTTAAGATAGGTGCTTATGTCATGAAGAGACCCATTCGAGTAATAGAGCCGTATCCCTTTTAAATAATAATACTGTGCGTCTCGCTTCGGATAATAACACAGAGCCTTATTAATATACTCGTTAAAGAGCTTTTTATAATGATCACTAAACTCGGAGTTCTCACAATAAGCGTTCAGGTTAAAATAAAGTGCGCATTGGGCACAATTGTAAAGATAATTTTGGTTGGTGTCAGATGGCGGGATATTGAGCTGTTCAAGACACTGTTTGGCCTCAATATAAAAACCTCTTAAAACATACAATCGGGCCTTGAGCATCTGAAACTTGTTATAATAGACCTGATTGTTTGTTTGCCGGGCCAGGTGTGTTCCTTTTTGAACATACACCATAGCCGAATCGTAAATGAATGGCGTATAGCCATGAACCAATTTTTCATACAAGCGCAACTTTTCCTCAGCGTCGGTTATGTAGGCGGCGCTAAGCTTAATGTCTTTAAGTTCCTTATCTTTAAGGACATAATAGTCGGCCCTGTGAGCAATGACAGAGTCTAACTGTTGATATAGTGTTTTATTGTCGGCCTGGGCGCGAAAGGCCGAAAAGCAAATGGTAATAAATATTATTAATAATCGCATGGCAAATTATTTTTGTTAAGATAATAGTGTTAATGGTTTGTTTTACTACAAAATTATAAATTATATTCTAAATACAAGCATGTTTTCGCATCTTTTTCGGGGGGGGGTAATTTTTAGGATGCTACTTTATTACAATTTGAAAGTTGCATAACCTATTGACTTGCCGACTATTACAACAAACCATCAATAGTAAAAACCTACTTAACACCTACACTACATTTTTTTACTTACATTTTATAAATACCTTTGCACCCCGAAAAAAGATTGTCGTACAAATCGCTACCTGAAAAAGAACATTTAGGCAGACAATAAGGATAATAAAATAATTTGATTACTCAATTTTATAAAGATGTTTAAAAAGTTATCATGTAATTTTTTTTTAATTGCTACATTCTTGCTCGTTACCTTGCCTATGGGTGCCGCAAACACCAGTGGTGAAGACGGAAGCGAAAAGGTTGTGATGCAGGATTCTGATCCCAATGCGGAACATTATTTTAACAACCGTCGAGCCCTTGTAGGACCAGGATGTATGATCAACAGCGTTGGCGATGGCGTAAAGGTTTTGAAAGGTGTAAAAAGCTTGCAGAACCTCTGTAACGACGATTTGAATGATTATGCCGAATTGCCCGGACTTGCCGATGTTACGGCTGTAGGAAGCCCTGTCATCAGCGTTAAAGACAATATGCACTATTATGCTGGCGGCACAGTTGCTGGCTTTGCTATCTGCGCTAATTCAAGTGCCAGCATCTTGACTCTGAATTTAGCTGAAATATACAAGATACAGTTCCTTAAGGATGGCAAACCTGTAGGTGACCTACAGAGCATATCTACAGGAAAGTCTATCACAGGTCTTGGCCTCTCGCTGTTGACCTTTCCTGGCTCTGACCAGGTAGACAAATTGTATATGGCGACAGCTCCTGGCAATTTTGACGAAATCAAGCTCGTGCAGTTTGGCGTTAATGCCAAATTGGGCGATGTTGTAATGCTTAGATATGCATTTGTGGGCGACGCCCGCGAATATACCATTACTAAAAACAAGGAGAATGGCATCAGCAAATATGCTCAGGAGCAGGGGCGTAAGGCGTTCACACTGGAGGCGCATGACGATAAGCCAACTAAAACATGGGGAGAAGTATCACGCGGCTATGTGATTGACGAAAATCTTACCAATGGCTATGCAGCCGTTGTAGGGGCACTGGTTCCTGTATCGACACCTGTTACTGTTGTTGCCAGACCGACTGACGGCAAAGAGGCGTTCCCTAAGGGAACAGAGGTGGGCTTTAAATTTAATGGCTTTTCTGTGGCCGATCTTTCAATAGGTTCGGGTGTAGATTTCACACTTTATAACAAAGACAACAATGAAATAGGCACATACAAACTATCGAAAACCGTTTTGGGTCTTGGAGTGATCGAGGTTAGCAAGAATGGCGAATTTGTCATGAAGGCTCCTGCCGACTTTTCAGCAGCAAAGATTAAATTCAAAGGCATAGGCATACAAGTAGGTGGCACAAACGTTAACTACGCCTTTGTGCGCATGGCTCCTGATGCTGCCACACACCATTGTGCCATCAATGCCACCTCAAGCCGCGACGTGTCTGGCGAATATAACGCTTTCACCTTGCAGCATAACGAGGCAGTGGAGGTAGAATGGTCTATCGTAAAGCAGCCTGAAGGTTCAAACATCACGCTGAACCCGGCCACGGGCGAGGTGACCAATATCTCTATCTCGGGCAAGTATGTTTTCAAGGCACAAGCGACGAAGGACGACTGCTACGAATATACAACCGTAAACTATGCCCCTGTGGCACTGGCTCAGAACAGCGGTGTGAACATTCTTGTTAACAAGGATGGCGAACAGCCCAAATTTGTATTGAGCGATAAGTCGGGCGGCGGCGTGCTGACCATCTTCAATGATATGAAGAACGAGTCGGCCATCCTCACCCCCACCCTTAACGACTATGCCTATCGCGAACCTGGCGTGCAGCTGATCGAGAACCACGGCCTCATCGGCATCAAGACCGCCGACGGCTCATCATTCAGCGAAGGCCTTGCAGGCTCTGCAAGAGCTGCTTTTAATGGCAAGATGAAGGCTGGCTTCGTGGTTTCGGCCAAGGCTACAGGTTTGGGTGCCGACGTGTTTAAGTTTTACAACGTAAAGCTGTTCTATCAAGGCAAGGAAATTCAAGGCAAGGTTACTACCCACTGGGACGCTATCTCGGCCGGACTTATCGGCAGCGAGGCCACGCGTAAGATGCGCTTGAGCGTTGACGTGCCTGCAGGTTGCCTCTTCGACGAGGTTGTGCTCTACAACACTGGAGTGCTCTCTGCCGACCTCGCACAGCTGAACATTTACTATGCTTACGTGGCCAATGCCGAGACCGACAACGCCGCCACAAACATGCTGTATGATGCCGAGGTGGTATCGACACAAACCACCAATGCCTCTATCGACTTTGCCAATTCAACCATGTTCCAAACCCTCAACGCAGGTAATGGCTTTGACAATTTGAGCAACTTGATTGACAACGACAAGAAATTTACAACCGCATACAAGCTGCCCAAAATTGTGGCCGTAGGCACAGGTGCCACCATCGCCGTTAATATAGGTAAGATAGTGGATAAAGGACAGCAACTTATCATGGTAACCTCTGATCCCGCCACCTTACTGGACCTTGGCTTAGGAACAGGTATAAAAATGGAAACCTATCTTGATGGCGAGCCGAAAGAAACCGTGAAGAGCTGGAAGGTGCTGGGTGCCGACGTGATAGGTGGTAAAGGTGATGGCTATGCTGTGCTCGAAACACAAGAGTCGTTTGACCAGGTGCGCATTACATCTGCAGATGTAGCAGATGTTCTTAAACCTGTAGAGATAAAGGGCTTTGCGCTGCGCACTGACAAGAACGATGACGGAACGGTTAACACACAGAGCGATGTGCTGATACTGAACGAAGACGTGAAACTGAACGAAACGAAGGCTTATACAAAGGCCAAGATGCTGCTGCGCCGCACATTTACGAAGAGCGCTGACGGCACAAAGGGTTGGAACTCGATTGTCTTGCCTGTTGACATGACAGCCGCTCAGGTGATAGAAGCCTTTGGCGAAGGCACACAGGTAGCTCAGTTTAACGACTTAGACGAAAACTGGATTAAGTTTGAAACAGTTGACGTAGCGGGCGAAGGTGTAGTGCTCGAAAAGAACACACCTTATATTATCTTCCCCACCCAGAAGGCATATAGCAACTACGAATACAAAATCAACGGTGAAACAAAAACCCTTAATGGCCCTGTATATGTAGCCAACGGCATTAACTATGAAGACCAGACGGCTAACCTGAGGCCCAGCGTTAACGGCACATTCAATAGAATGACCTTCTTTGGTTCGTATGACAACAATACAGAAGTGTCGGCCGACTCATATATGTTCAGCAAGGGCGACCTTGTTCACACCAGCAAGACACACACCGTAAAGGCTTATCGCTGCTGGCTGAAGGAAAACACACCATCGGGCAAGCTGCTGCAGTTATCACTCAACAATAACAACATGGGCAACACTACGGGCATACAGATTGTGGAAGAAAACAAGCGTAACGCTAACCCTGGCATCTACAACATGGAGGGCATGCGCATGAACACCAACAACGTTAATGAGCTGTCGAAGGGCGTGTACATTGTAAACAACAAGACCGTAGTAGTAACAAAATAAAGACAGAACACTAAGATGAAAAAAACATATATATCGCCCGCCATCACCGTTATCGGTGTTGAAAGTTCAGAACTGATGACGGTGAGTGGATGGACTTATGATGGCAACAAGGAACACGGATTTGGCGTCGTTGAAGAAGACGACGAAAACATTTATAATGATGACGACTTCTAAACAAGAGCCGTAACAACGCTCAAACTCAGGCATAAGCCGTTGCCGAAGGCGGTAATTATTCACAGCCGCCTTTGGCAACGCTTGCTTGAGTTTTTTTGGCTCTACCGATATTGTCCGTGGATGAGAGGCATGGCTACTAGCCAAATATCC
>OKRS01001119.1_pt1 | contig 18392 bp, 15 predicted proteins | sample 1601191 | NCBI WGS metagenome assembly OKRS01 (sample SAMEA3541509, study PRJEB24748) | human gut metagenome | biome: human gut; feature: human-associated habitat; material: faeces | place: China | collected 2012
GCCAGATATGGCGCAAGAACGTTTTTTCGCACTTGGCACTTTCGGTGCACATGCCCCTTGTGGGACATGTTTTGCAGAGATACGCCCGGCTCTTGTATTCCCGGTAGCCGTCCCGGTTTGTGGTGGAATCATGCAGTGCATGGTACTCCGGGCAAATCACATCGTCAAAGTATTCATCATACACATATGCCCACCAGGGATGGCCCTTCTCTTTGGTCTTGGGGCGGTTATAGCAGGTGGAAAGAACGCGGCCGCTCTCAAAAATGCGTTTGCATATCCAAGGCGTTTTGTAGGCGCTGTCTGCCACCACCGTTTTGTGTTCGGGGTAGTTCTGGCATAATTCATCGTACAGAGGATCAAAGGCTGTGCTGTCAGGAACATTGCCGGGGGTGACATGGACACCGAGGATAAAATTGTGCTTGTCGCAGGCTGTGTGCGCTTCATAAGCAAAACATTTCTTGTGTTCTCCCTTGTGGAATATGCCGCTTTCCGGGTCGGTGGTGGACACCACCGTTTTCTTCTCCTCCGGAGGCTTTTTCCCGCTGTCCTCCGAAAAGGGCTTTTTCCCGTGTTCTTCCCGGTCTTTGTTCACTTCCTCAAACAGTTCTTTTGCGTACCGTTTCGCCTGTTTGGGAACCGCCTTTCCAGCCTGCTTTTTCAGGTTCGCACTTGCTTTAATGTGGGTTCCATCCACAAAAATCGCTTCCGTGTCCAGATATCCTTCCTCTGCCGCGGATTTCAGCACCCACCGGAACACATGCTCCACCGTGGCGTGGTTAAACCGGTGCTTGAAGTTGTAACTTACCGTGGAAAAATGCGGTACCGCCTCGTTCAGCGGATATCCAATGAACCACCTGTATGCCAGGTTCATGCTCACTTCTTCCAGAGTTCGACGGAGCGAAGGAAGCCCGTATATATGCTGGATCAGCACAATCTTGAACAGTACCACTGGGTCTACGCTTGGCCGGCCGTTGTCCTCGCAGTACAGATCTTCCACAAATTCGTATATCTTTTTGAAATCGATTGCTGCGTCGATCTTTCGCAGCAAGTGATCCTGTGGGACCATGTTCTCCAGATTTACAAATTCAAGCTGTCCACGATCTTCTGCTTTTTTTACCAGCATCTTTATCACCCCTCACTATTATACCGCATTCTTTCCCTCAATTCGAGAATCTCCAATGAGAAAAAAGGCCACCTTCCGGTGACCTTTTTCAATAGTCTGAAGTACAGGCAATGGCTGTACTTCTTTTTGGTATTCTTATGCGAAGATTCAGGTTTTGCCACCGCGGTTAAAACTGCGCCGGTTGTTGGGAAACCAAATGGCAGGGGTGAACACAGCCAGCCCCACCGCTGTGGTATCCCCGGGGTTGGAAACGATGTGGGGCAGGTTGGACTGCACCACAGTGGTGTCTCCGGCGTTCAGGCGGATGGTCTCGGACTCCACCAGTACATCCAGCTGCCCCTGTTCCAGCAGCAGGATTTCCTCACTGGGATGGATCACCGGCAGGTCGCCGTCCTTGCAGTGGGGTTCCAGCTCAAAGCGTATGACCAACGACTGAGGTACAAAATCTCCGTTGGGCATGGGCGTAAGCAGATGATACCGTACATTGGAATTGGGCTGGGAGAGGATCAACATATCCGCCTGACGGGTTGTCAGGCCAGTGCTGTGCTCACCTCCCATAAACAGATAGGTGGGGATGTCCAGAGCGGCGCTGAGTTTGCGCAGGGTGGACAGGGACGGGTCGGTGAGATTGCGCTCGATTTGGGAGATATACCCGATGGACAAACCAGTCTTTTCGGCCAGTTCTTTGAGGGTGATTCCCCGCTTTTTCCGCATATTTCGAACATGTTCGCCCAGCATAAGACCTCCCGCTTTTTCGTAAAAAGTTTATTTACAGTATATCACAAAATGCCCTGTACGTAAATAAGCGAGAAAATATTCGATATTTATAAAAGCTTTACAAAGAAAATCAGATAATTTCGTGCTTGTCATACAAAATACTCTGAAAAATGTGAAAAAAACAGAAAAGCTCTTGACAAAAATTTTAGAAATAGTAAAATTTCTATAAAAATTCATAAAAAATTTATAAAAATTATTGTGCAGGAGGAACCCTATGAAAATCACAGATGTAAAGGTAGAAACCATCCGTATTCCCATGAAAAAGCCCTTCCGTATTGCTTTTGCGGTACAGGATCATTCGCTGAATGTGCTGGTGAAGATCTCCACCGACGAAGGTCTGTGGGGCATCGGTGAGGCCGCGCCCTTTGAACCGGTGACCGGCGAGAGCGCAGCCACCGTTCTGGAAGCGCTGAAACTGTTCCGCACCGGATTGATCGGCATGGATCCGCTCGATGTTGAGGGCATCCACAGGATGATGGACCGCCTGCTGTCAGGCAACACCTCGGCAAAGGCCGCGGTGGATATTGCCCTGTACGATATCAAGGGCAAACTGATGGGTCAGCCTCTGTACAAGGTGCTGGGCGGCAGCGTGAACCAGATCGTCACGGACATGACGGTGGGCATTGACACACCGGAAGCTATGGCCGCCGAAGCCCGGGAACGGGTGGAAAAGGATGGCTTCACCATTCTGAAAATCAAGGCCGGCATCAACCCGATCGAGGATATCCAGGCATTGACCCTGATCCGTCAGGCGGTGGGTCCCAACATCCGTCTGCGTGTGGACGCCAACCAGGGTTACACTGTCAGCGATGCGGTGCGCACCCTGAAAGCCTTTGAAAAGCTGGGCGTGGAAGCGGTGGAACAGTGTCTGCCCAGCTGGGATCTGGACGGTATGCGCTTTGTGCGTTCCAAGGTGGACTTGAAGGTCATGCTGGATGAGTCGGTCCACACCCCCATCGACGCAGCAAAGGCCTGCAAGATCGATGCTGCAGACATTATCAACATCAAACTGATGAAGTGCGGCGGCCTGTACCCGGCGGAAAAGATCAACGCCATTGCCGAGGCAAATCATGTGCAGTGCATGGTGGGCTGCATGCTGGAGACCAAGGTGGCCATTGCTGCCGGTGTGGGTCTGGTTGCCGCCAAGCAGAACATCACCGAGGCGGACTGCGACAGCTTTATGTACGCCGTGGACCCCGAGATGGGTATGCCCGGAGGTTTTGCCGTGAATGGCGGCGTCTACACCCTGTCCGACAAACCGGGCCTTGGCATCGATATTGATTTTTAAGCGGGATCCCGCAGAGAGGTGTATTATGCCGAATACGATTTTTTCCTCCGAAGGCGCGCTCCTGTTCATCATGGTCGCCATGGTCGCACTGGGATTCTGGCTGCAGCGGTTCAAGGCGTTCAAAACGCTGGGTCCGGCCCTGACGGTTATCATCATGGGTATCGTGCTGTCCAACCTGCGGATCGTGCCTACCTCCAGTGCTACCTATGATGCCGTCAGCAGCTATTGTGTGCCGTTGTCCATTTCCATCTGCCTGCTGAGCCTGGACCTGAAACAGATGCGCAAATTATCCAAGGAACCGGTCATTGCGTTGATCTCGGCCATATTCAGCGTCTGCGTGGCAGCTTTGGTGTTCGGCGTACTATTCGCCGACAAAATCGACGAGGGCTGGAAGGTGGCCGGTATGTTCGTGGGCACCTACACCGGCGGCAGTTCCAACCTGACCGCCATCGCTGTAGGCCTGGATGCCAGCAAGACCACCATCGCCTCGGCCAATGCCGCCGACTATGTGGTGGGCATCCCCACGCTGATCCTGATGTTTGCTACCCCCGCCCTGTACAAGAGTTCCAAATGGCTGAAAAAGCTGTGGCCCTATGAAATGAGCGAGCCGGAACTGCTGGGGGATGGCAACCACGAGGAACTGATGACCTCCAAGGAATGGTCCATCCAGGAAATCGCCTGGTTGCTGGCCATCGGCTTTGGCACCGTGTGGGCTGCCACCAGCATCTCCTCGATGGTATTCGGAGCAGGGTTCCGCAGTGCAGGCCGCATCCTGCTCATCACCACCTTCTCCATCATCCTGGCACAGGTGCCAGCCATCCGCAAGCTGCGCGGCAACTTTGATCTGGGCCTTTTCGTAGCGTTGCTGTTCCTGGTGACCATCGGCTTTGCGGTGGACCTGAAGCAGTTCTTCGGATCCACCTTCTACATCACCCTGTTCTGCTTCTGTGTCATCGTCTGTTCCATTCTGCTGCACCTGCTCATCACCCGGCTGCTGAAAGTCCGTTTTGAGTATGTACTGCTGTCCATCGTAGGCTGTATCTCAGATGGCCCCACCGCCGCCCTCATCGCCTCCAGCGCCCAGTGGAAGACCCTTATCAACATCGGCTTGCTCATGGGCGTACTGGCCGGTGCCCTGGGCAACTATGTGGGCATCGGTGTAGCCTATGCCATCCGTGCTTTCATCGGCGCCTAAACGGAAAACGGGAGAAACGGAAATGCGTAATTTTGACTTATATGTTTCAGGCATCCTGTACGGCAGACTGCGGCTGGGCGACGGCACATCCCAGATCCAGAAACTGGACGTGCATACCGGCGCACTGCTGGACTGGCAGGACCTGACTGAACAGGACCGGGATTTTTACCGTTTCTTTGTGAAGATGGACTTTGCCGCCCTAGGACAGAACCTGTCCCATTACGAGTCGGGGCTGCATGGCACCGGGGAAGTTTCCCTGTGCGGCGAGCGCTACACCAGCGAAGACGGCTGCAACTACCTGCAGCGGGATGTAAAATTCCCCAACAACAAACAGATGAAAGAAGGGCGGCTGATCGCCGTCACCTGCCCTGCCCGGGAGATGGTCACGGTGCTGGTGGAACCCGGTGCCGAGGAGGAGACCATCCTGCGCCTGTGGCGCTCGACCTGGCCGGAGGAACAGTTGTTCCCGGTAGAACATGCGCTGACCTTCCCAGTGCCCATGCGGGACGGGGTACATCTTTCCACCGACGTATACCTGCCTAAAAACTGCAGTACCCCGGTGCCCGCAGTGCTGGTACGCACCCCCTACGGCAAAGAGGACGGCTGTGAGGTATACTACCGTTACGTTCAGCGCGGCTACGCGGTGGTAGTACAGGATGTGCGCGGCCGAAACGCCAGTGAAGGCGAATGGCTGCCCAACTACCACGAGGTGGAGGACGGCGACGATACTCTGAACTGGATCGCCGCCCAGCCATGGTGCAGCGGACGCATCGGTATGGTGGGCGGGTCCTACCTGGGTTATGTACAGTGGGCGGCCGCTGCCAGCGGCAACCCCCACCTGAAAGCTCTGATCAGCGTAGTCTGCGCGGGCAGCTCCTTTGTGGATCTGCCCCGCCGGGGTGGGTCTTTCACCTCGGGCATGCTGGCCTGGGCCTTTGCGGTGTCTCAGAAAACCTTCCACCCTGAGCTGATGGAACGCGATGACTGGGAGAAAGTGCTGAACATCCGCCCCCTGACCGACCTGCCGAAAAAGGCTCTGGGGTACGATGTGCCCTTCATCACACGGTGGCTGGAACCCAGTGACTACAACGATTTCTGGCGTATGTCCAACTGGCAGGAACGCTCCGTCGGGGCGCAGATCCCGGCGCTGATTCAGTCCGGCTGGTTTGACGACAACGGCATGGGTACCACCGAAGCCCTGGAACTGGTCCATGACTTCCCTCGGGGCATGCGCAAGGTCATTCTGGGGCCCTGGCAGCACAGCGGCAACAGTAAGTACGACATGCACGGGGTATCCTTCGGCAGCCAGGCGCTGCGCTTTGATCTGGACTGGCTGTATTTCCGATGGTTTGAGCATCACCTCAAGGAAGTGGACAACGGCATCGACCAGACTGCCCCGGTAGAATACTACACCCTGGGCCAGGAGGTATGGAAGACCGCCGAAAACTGGCCAGTGCCCGAGACCCGGGTCACCCACCTGTATCTGGATAGTGACGGCCATGCCAACACCTCTGCCGGGGACGGGCGGCTGACTTTTGCCAGGCCGGAGCGGGAGAACTGCGACGGTTACGCCTATGACCCCGAACATCCGTCTCAGCACATCATCGATATGTCGGAGAACGAGATCGAAGTGCCAGAGGACTACACCCGGGAGGAACTGCGTCAGGATCTGCTGTGCTACACCTCCCCTGTGCTGAAAGAAAATCTGGTTCTGACCGGTGATATGACGGCGGAGTTGTATATTTCTTCTGACGCGCCGGATACCGACTTTGTGGTGCGTGTTACCGACGTGGATGAGAACGGCCGGTCCATCAAACTGGCGGATGGCCTGCTCAGCGCCCGATACCGTAATGGCTTTGCCCGGTCGGAGTTTTTGCAGGAAGGCGAGATCGTCTGCCTGAAGATCCGCACCACCAAGTTGTCCAATTGCTTCCGGAAAGGCCACCGCATCCGGGTGACTGTCACCTCTAGCGCCAAGAATTTCATCTTCCCCAACAGCAACACCCGGGAAGGTTTTGCTTCCGCCCGGACCGTGGTGGCCCATAACCGGGTATACCACGGTGGGTTGCACGCCTCCCGCCTGACGGTGCGGGTGGAACCCTAAACTATGGAATGCCCTCCCTGTCAGCGGAAGCGAACAGATTACATTCTGCTCCGCAACCATCAAGCCTCGGCCAGAAAAGGCCGGGGCTTTTCATGTCTAGGAGGTTATCGGCTGAAGAACGGCAGGCTCTTTCGGAACTGAATCGCATTTTGTCCGAGACTCCACAATGGAGCAGCGAAGAAGAATTGCATCATGACATGGCGAACATCGGCGGCAGAGTCTGGTACTGCCACTACCACTACTGGGAGGAACACTACTCCATGGTGCAGTTGACGGAAGATCGCAACGGCAGATTTAATACTGCCTATGTTCTGGACAGAAACACTTCCCCGGAAATGCGCCGGGAGGCTGCACTGCTGGCGCAGAAGGAGCTTGCGGAATGTATGCAGAAATGGGGCATTACGCTTCTGGATGCGCCTGTTCCTGAACAGATGAAGTACGATTCTCTTGCAGAAGCCGCTTCTCACCTCATGCAAGTTTTGAACGACCCAGAGCACATCACCGGGTAAAAAGCGTCCCGAAGGGATGCGCAGCCTGCATTGGGAAATGCAGATCAAAGGGGCTTGGGGCATTCCCCAACAAGCGTTTTGCAACGCAAAATAAGCAGATGTATATACGTCTGCACTGCTTGCTACAATGGTGTTGGTTCTGAGAAGTTCACAGCCAGTGAGCTATACAGATGCCCAAACCTAAGCTACAATGAAGATGTGCTGAGAGAACGAAGCATTGCTTGAGCTGAACGCTCGTACGCGCAAACTGTTCTCCGCCATCTCCATTGCAGCGTTCGATTGACGCAGGTTGAGTTATCGGCAGATAAAAATGTTGCCGTACATTCGTGTCACAAAGCAAGCTGAATCGGTAATGGGCATAGGCGGAACCGGCATTAAAGGAGGTCAGAAAAATGGAAGCTGCTGTTATTACCGCCGTCGGTATCGATGTGTCTAAGAGCAAAAGCACAGTTGCGGTACGGAGACCCGGAGGCGAAATCGTACTTCGGCCTTTCGAGGTCCACCACACGAACAGTGACTTGAAAAAGCTGGCATCCACACTCAAAAACTGGGAGGCGATATCCGTATTGTAATGGAACATACCAGTACGTACTGGAGACCGATCACACTGACATTGAAAGAAGCGGGCTTTTTTGTTTCCGTTGTCAATGCGATGCTGATTCACAATTTGATATTGACAATATCATTTCGTAAGAGATCAGCTTACTGTTTGTGTTGTAGTTGGTTCATTGCAGTTTCAGCTTACAACAAAAAATGAGATAGACAACCCCTCTCGGGGAAGTCTATCTCATTTTTTTCGTTGGGGCTATTTTGCAATAGCCCCTTCATTTTTGCTTGTTTCCGGTGAAAGCTGCGGCGCGGGAACGTTCCATTCAGCGGGCCTTCTTGGGGCCGCTTTCGTCCGGGGTGCTGCCGCTGCCGGAGTTCAGGATCGCCACGAACTGCTGCAGCTGCTTGAGGGAGCTGACACCCAGTTTTTCGTAGATGTTCTTGTTGTGGAAGCGCAGGGTGCTGTCCTTGATGTCCAGCTGCTCCACGATCTCCCGGGTGCGCAGCCCGGCGGCGTAGCCGTCAAAGATGCGGCGTTCGGTCTTGGTCAGGGTGGGGATGCCCGCCACAAAGGTCTGGAAGGCATCGGGCACCGACTCGTTGCGGCACACGTCCGCCAGCCGGGACAGCTCAGTCTGCATCTGCTGGCGTTCCAGCTGCAGCTCGTCCATCCGCCGCCGGGATTCCCGCCGGTCCTCCTCGAACTGCCGGAACGCCGGCGAGAGGATGCGCCGGTGGAAGTTCATGCAGCAGAACACCACGAAAAAGGCGATGAACAGGCCGATGAGCAGCATCTGCAGATTGCCGGAAAAGACCAGTCTCCGGTAGTCTGCCATGGGAATGCACACCGCCAGCCGGTAGGACTGGCTCTCGCTCAGGCGGCACAGCTGGGAGATGCCCGCATAGGCGCTGTCGGGGCCGGTCAACTGGGTCAGCCCGCCGCCCATGCTGCGCAGCACCAGCGTGTTCCGAGGGGCATGGTAGTAGCCGCCGGTGGTGCCGCTGCTGAGGGCGGCATCGGCGGCAAGGCCGTCCCCCGCCGGGGCCAGCAGGCAGCTCAGCCGGTCAAAGCCGGTGGGCTGGGCAAAGTTCTGCTTGAAGAAGCTCTCGCTGATCTCAAAGCCGCACAGCCCGTATATCGTGCCGTCCCGCCCCCGCAGGGGCAGCAAAAACAACTGCACCTCCTCCGAGGTGCCGGGCAGCTCGAACCGCTCGGTCAGCGTGTAAGACTGGTACAGCGGGGCGCTGCCGGGGGTCATCCAGCGGTCGTAGTCCGGGAACTGGTCGGTCTGGAACTCCATGCGCCATTTGCGGTGGGGCATCACGCTGTGGGTCTTGCCAACCTCCGCACTGCCCCGGTACAGCAGCAGGGGCACGGTGGGGGTGTCGGCACCGCTTTTCTGCACATACAGCCCGGCGCGGGAATGCTCTGCTCCCTCCATGCGGGTGTTGACGGTGGCATCCAGCAGCACAAAAGCACCGGAACAGCCGGTCTGGCGCAGACGGCGGCACAGCGGCTCGATCATTTCCTCCTCCAGCGCGTTCAGCACCTCGGGGGAGTCGTTCAGCTGGGCAAAGGACATCTGCCGCAGAGCAAGCTCCTTGTCCACCTCTGCGCTCATGTCCTCGGACAGGTTCACGCCCATGACCGCCAGCTGGTCAAAATAGCGCTCCATATCGTTCTGGAACACCGAAAACTGGATCTGCAGACTGCGGCTGATGTCCTTTTTGGTGTTGTGCAGGCTGGCAAACAGGAACAGCGCCGCACCAAAGGTCAACACCAGCAGCACCACCAGCAGCAGGCAGGCCCACAGCAGCCGGCTGCTCATGGGGCTTTGGCGGATCTTTTCACGGTGCCGGTCAACAAAGTGCATCAAAGTCCCTCCTTTCCGGCTGAGCGGCAGGCTCAGGCATTGTCACACAGCAGCTGCCATGTTTCCTCGGCAAGGGCTTCCAGCGTTTCGCCGTCCGCAAGGCGCTGGGGGTAGTCCTTCTGGAGCTGGCGCAGGCTGTCGTACAAGGTTTTGGCCTTGGCGTGGTACCCCACGATGCCCGGTTCGGACAGGGGGGTGTTCTGGATGCGCATTTCGTTGTAGACGTCGTACAGCCGCTGATAGCTCTGCTGCTCAAAGGGATAGTCCGCAATGGCGTCAAAGGCGGCGCTGGACACCGGCATGTAGCCGGTATCGGTGGCAAATTCCAGATTGCGCTGCTGTTCGGTGAGCCAGCGCAGGAACACGGCGGCGGCTTCGGCCTTCTGGTCGGTGGTCTTGAAGGCGCACAGGCCCACACCGGCCTGCGGCATCAGGGGCGTGGCGGTGCCTGCGGCGTGGGGCAGGGGAGCCAGCAGCAGGTCGGTGGGCTCGGTGGTGTTGTCCGGGTAGGTGACGAAATCATTGTAATAAAGGATGGCCGCAGAGCTGCCAAGGCCCGCCAGCGTCTCGCCGGTCATCACCTGCGTGTTGGAGTACAGGTCCGAGATCAGAATATCGCCCTGCACCAGCGCCCGGGCAAACTCCATCCACGAAGCGCGGAAGGTCTCGTTGGTCAGATCGTACCAGCTGCCCTTGTACAGCTCGCCGCTGCCCTGTTCCAGCGCGTTCAGCTCCACCAGACGCAGGGGGTAATCCAGCGCGCAGAAGGGCTTGCCCTGCGACCACTGCCGGTAGGCACCCGCCATTTCAAAAAAGCCGTCCCATGTGGCAAGGGTGGAAAGCTGCGCCCCGGTGTCCGCCGCAAACCGGGCGTACTGGGAGCCGTTCAAAAAGATGAGCTGGGTGGATTTGGACACCGGGAACACCACCTGCTTCCCGTCAATGATGCCGTCCTGCACAAAGCCGGGCACATAGGCCGCCATGTCCTCGGCGGTGAACCAGTCGTTCCAGTCCACAAGGTTCTCAATGCCCAGAGCGCTGGCGTCCGCGGAATGAGCCGAGAACAGGTCCGGCAGGTCCAGCGCGCCGGGCTTGCCGGCCTTGGCGTCCTGCAGCTGGCCGCCGATGGCGGCACTGTTGGTCATGTTGGTCACGTTGAGCAGGATGCCCTTCTCTCTGCCCACCGTGTCGTTGAACTCGGTCAGCAGGCGGTTCATGGGCGAGTCCGCCTGTTCGCCATATACATGCCAGATGCTGAGCATGGTGGGGTCCTTGGGAGAAAGCAGGGTCTTGCTGCCGCCGCAGCCCGCAAGAGCCAGACCGGGGACAAGCGCCGCAAGCTTTAAAAATGTCCTTCGTTCCATTTTTCATGACTCCTTTCCGCACATTGCAGCCAGAGGGGGAAACCGGCACAGGCAGGGCTGCAGCCGCCTGTTTTGGTGGGAAACCACCCCCAAATCCCCCCAATTTTGGGCTTTTTGGGGGGATTTTTTGAGGGGAAAGCCCCAAACCCCAAAAATTTTTTTGGAATTGCCCCCCAAAAACGGCTTTTCTGAGGGGGCAATTTTTTCCCGGGTATGATACAGTACAAACAGAAGAGGTCCCGCGCCGGTGCAGAAAGCCTGTCGCTGTGCACAAAACGCGTCAACAGGCATCTGTGGATTCTATTCATAAGGATAGCATAAGATGGAGCGGACTGCAAGTGCAGAGAATACCAAAACCAGAGCCCCCTAAAAAGCAGAGGGGACAAACAGAAAGGAGCACCCCATGAAAGAGATGAACCGACGCGAATTCCTCACCCTTACCGGCGCAGCCGTTGTGGCGCTCTCGCTGGCAGGCTGCGGCGGGCCCTCCACACCTCCCGAACCTCCCGCACCTCCGGCCTCTGAGAGCAAAGAGATGGCCCTGTTCAAAGCCATCAACGAGGTCTGGTATGAAGTCAACAGAGAAGTAAGTAGTCCCCAATCCCAAACTTGATATCTGCAAGTCTGTGGTCTACTGTCAGGAGGCTGCCGACCTCGCAAAGTTTACAGCCAGCCCCTTTGAAATCTATGAACCTGAAACAGACAAGGAGGATTTCCGCAGTTGGAACTTGCCTGATGATGTATTCCACGAGTACCAACTCCGTGAGTCTGAAATGATAGAGGAAATCAGGAAAAAATATGGAAACGGAAGCTTTCGGGGGACTGTGGGGGTTTTTAACAGCACCCATGACGGTATGCAATTAAAGCAACTGTATCCTCGTACTCAGAGCGAGGTCAGGGAGTTTGTGCGGCGTCTGGCCGGGCATGGACTGGCGAGTCCGCATCCCGAGCAGTGGATGATCGGGCTCTACTGCCCCACCATTAAGGGCAAGACCTATACGGTGGCGGTAATGGTAAACTTTGCACCGATCTGAAGCGGGGCAGAGATGCACGGACTTCCCGCAAGTTGCGAACCGTAATCTATCATATATTGTATTGAAAGGAGCACCCCCATGAAAAAGATGAACCGACGCGAATTCCTCACCCTTACCGGCGCATCGGTCGCCCTGCTGGCACTGGCTGCCTGCGGCGGCGCACCCTCCACGCCCGTAGTGCCCACCGGCAAGGAAGCCGAGCTGCTGGCAGCCATCAACAAGGTCTGGAAGGAAAAGTTTGATGCAGGTCTGGTTGACCATGAGCAGCTGACCCTCAATCAGGATGCGGTGGGCGCTATAAGGGCTTACGGGCGTGTTTTTGAAGAGGCCAACGAGACACCGCATACGCTTAATGACTCTGACAACAAGCTCATTTTTGGGGAACTCAATGGACTTGAGGACAAGATACTGAACAAGTATGGCAAGGACAGTTTGGCAGGTATGGCCGGCCTCTCCGAACCGTCTCCCAATAGGGTGGTGGCTCTGGAGGATGCGTATTCTTGCGAGGATGCTGCCGTTCGGGCTTTTGTAGCAAAACTGCTGGACAATTCTAATAGCGCCAAGGCAGAGTTCATCAGCATCTACTGCCCGGTGGTTCAGGGCAAGACCTACATGACCGCTGTTGTGTTCCGAAATAACAAGGCATAAGATAACCAGACTTCCCCCTTTTGCCCCGGGCACACTCCCCCTGTGTCCGGGGCTTTATAGAAAGGAGCACCCCCATGAAACGATATGACCGACGGACTTTCCTGAAGCTCTCCGGCGCATCGGCGATGATGCTGGCGCTGGCAGCCTGTGACGATAGCTGCTCCTCCGGCTCCACAAGCTCCGGCTCCGCCACAGAAACGCCTCCCTCGCCGCCGATCCCTGTGATCCGGGACGGGCAGAAAATTCTGACCATTTTCAACGCAGAGCTGGCCCGGCGAAAGGTGGAGAACATCAAGTTCGAGTACAGTAAGGGTCTGGAACACGCCATTCAGGCAGATGTGCAGATGTTTGTGGATAACGGCAGCCCGGAGTTCCCGTCGGACGAAGGGCTCAGGCTGCGGATGGAGGGCGACTATGCCGCAAAGATGTGGGATGGTCTGCACGAGGCGGGTTACAGCTCCGGCTCCACAGCCATCTTCCGTATGCTCAATCAGTACCGGGTAGGCGTGGATTTCGACCACGAAGGAAAGCACCTTTACAGCATGGATCGTCTCTACCCCACCACCGAGGCCCAGTTCCAGCAATTGGTGGATGAACTGATCAAGGACTACGGCGGTGTGCCGGGGCTTCATGAGGACGACCCGGTGGTGAATAAGGTAGGCATCACTGTGGTAGATATCAACGACAAGACCTATTGGGCCGCCTACATCATCGACAAGTGGCAAGGCATCGGAGACGGCTGAACCACACCATAGAAAAGGAGCCCGTCATGAAATACCAACACCTTGTAAGCCTTGCACTGGCTGCGGCGCTGCTGCTGACCGGCTGCGGCGGCACCCAGAGCAGCTCCAGCGCTGCTGCCGACCAAAGCTCCGACAGCAGCCGAAGTACCCCCGGCGCGGTGGCGCAGGCCGCCCAGACAGACCGCATCACCGACCAGTTCACGCTGGAAAAGAACGTTTCGGGCGTGTGGGGGGAGGAAGCGGTGCAGTGCATTTCCGTCCATGTGCCCAAGCTGGAATGCGACAGCCCGGACGCTGCCTACATCAACGATGAGCTGAACGCCATCTATGCGGCGGATTTCCGGGAGTTCGAGAACAGCGAGGAGGCCGGGCAGCCGGGCGGCGAGTACCCGCAGATCGGTGTGGGCTGGGATGCCTACTGGTACGGCGATTGCGTCAGTCTTGTGGTGCGCAGCCGCTACGGCGGCACCGCCCCGTGGCGTTACAGCGGCTGGTGCTTCGATTTTGCCAGCGGCCAGCAGCTCACCGTGGCCGAGGTGCTGCAGCGGATGGGTCTGGACCCGGACGAAGTGCAGCAGCAGGTGCAGCGGCAGGCCATGCAGGCCTTTGACCGGGAGATGGCGCAGGGCGCGTATTACGAGGGCCTGCGTCTCGGCGGAGAGCTTTCGCAAATGCGGATGGATACGCTGGAATACAATGAGCTGGAAAACCTGTGCCTGCTTTTGCCACAGCAGGATCAACTGGTGCTCCGGGGTAAGTACAGCTGCGAAGAAGGCTGGCAGCAGCTGGATATGGAGCTCTCGCTGCCCCCCGCTGACACCCCGGTGCTGACCGACACCTACGATGGTGTGCAGGTGCAGCTGGAGGGAACGCAGGCCACCATCACCCTGAGCCCCGCGCCAAAGACCGACCAATGGGGAGACATTGGCATCCGGGTGGAACAGGAGCACAGCTACCCCATCCTTGGCGCCTACAATGAATATGTGGACGTGTGCATCGGGGAGCAGGAGGACGGATTCTTCCGCCCGGTGGTCTATCTGCTGACCAAGGACGGCGTGGTGGAGTATGTGGACGTGCTGCGCTGCCTCATGTTCGGGGATGCCATGGTCTGCCAGGATCCCATCTACATTGCCAACAACGGCACTGCGCTGGAACGCAGCGGCAGCGAGGTGAACCTGCGCCGGGCGGATGGCTCTGTGCTGGAACTGGCTCCCCTGTCGGCAGAGTGGAGCGCGCAGGAGATCCCCTATTCCGTCACCGGCTCCTACAACTACACCTCTGAAACCGGCTGGAACTGGATGGATCTGGGCAGCGACGGCAGCGTTCAGCTGGGCGTGCAGGACAACAGCCGCATCTATCGGGGCGATGCCGCGTATCTGGGCGTTGTGCCCGAGGGCGTGGTACTGGGCATCGCTGCCGATAAGGAGCTCGGATTTGTGGCGGCGTTCAAGAACGACCTGTACAACGAGAACCTGACCCTGACCATGATCGCCGGGCAAAACCCCTTTGCCGAGGGCGAGACCCAGCTGCAGATGACCCGCAGCTACGGCTGAGAACACAGGAGAACGACCATGAAACACAAACGCCTTGCCGCTGCGGTGCTGGCGGCGGCGGTGGTGCTGGCTGGGTGCGGCAGCGCATCGGACGATGCCGTTCCCGCAGGCTCCGGCGCAGCTTCCCAAAGCGCCGCAGACACGGCGGTGCAGACAGCACAAAAAGACCGCATCACCGAGCAGTTCACGCTGGAAAAGACCATCCAGCTGTACGAGTGGGGCAGCGCACAGAAGCTGACCATCCATGTGCCGCAGCTGGTGTGCGACGGCCCGGACGCTGCTTATCTTAACGATGAGCTTGCCGCCATGTATGCGGCAGACTTCCGACAGTACGAGGACAGCCCGGAGATCGAGCCGCAGCAGGACGAGTGGAGCCCGGAGATTTATATCAACTGGGACGCCTACTGGTACGGCGACTGCGTAAGCCTTGTGGTGTTCCGCTACGACGGCGGTACCGACCCGGGGTATTCCCGGGGCTGGTGCTTCGATTTTGCCACCGGAAAGCAGGTCTCCGTGGCTGAAATGCTGCAGCGCATGGGGCTGGACCCGGATGCCGTGCAGCAGCAGATGCTGCGGCAGGCTATGCAGACCTTTGACCGGCACATGGCGCAGGGCGGCTACTACGAGGGCCTGCTCAGCGGCGGCAATCTGGCAAGCATGCGGATGAACACGCTGGAAAACAACCAGCTGGAGGACCTGTGTCTGCTGCTGCCGGAACAAAACCGGCTGGTGCTCCGGGGCGGGTGCAGCTCCACCGCCGGCAGCGGCTGGCGGCAGCTGGATGTGGAGATCCCGCTGCAGGCTGCTGACCCGCAGCCGCAGACGGTGCTGACCGATACCTACGGCAGCGCTTCGGTGCAGCTGGAAGGAACACAGGGCACCATCACCCTCCGTCGCACGCCGGAGACCGCCGCATGGGCCGCGGATTACGGCATCCGGCTGGAACAGGACCGCACCTACCCCATCCTTGGCATCTATAATGAGTATATCGACCTGTGCATCGGAGAACTGGGCGCCTCCTTCCACCCGGTGGTCTATCTGCTGACCAAGGACGGCGTGGTGGAGTACGTGGATGTGCTGCGCTGCCTTATATCCGGAAATGCTCTGGTCTGTCAGGACCCTATCTATATTGCAAATCAGGGCGTGGCGCTGGAGCGCAGCGGCAGCGAGGTGAACCTGCGCCGGGAGGATGGCTCTGTGCTGGAGCTGGCTCCCCTGACGGCAGAGTGGAACGCGCAGGAGCTCCCCTACGAGGTCACAGGTGCGTTCAACGATATGGGCGACGACCAGTTTGACTGGATGGACGTGGAAAGCAATGGTTCCGTCCAGATGGGCGTGCAGGACAACAGCGTTTTCTATCATGGCTACGCTGATTATCTGGGCGTAGTGCCGGAGGGCATGGTGCTGGGTGTCTGGACCAACGAGACGGCGGACGGGGCACCCGGCATCACCTTTGTGGCGGCGATGAAGTACGACCTGTACAACGAGACCCTGACCTTGACCATGCTCAACGGTCAAAACCCCTTTGCCGAGGGAAAGACCCAGCTGCAGCTGATCCGCTGCCCGGATAACTGACCACGGCGGGAGCCGCTGAGAACACAGGAGAACCACCATGAAACACAAAGCATTCCGCTGGATACCGGCAGTTTTGCTGGCGGCGCTGCTGGCAGGCTGTGGGGCAAAGACCGCAGCCTCTGCCCGCCCGGCTGGCAGCCGGGAGCTGAAATCGACCCCGCCGGATTCCATGCACGCCACCGCGGCGATCACCGAGCAGTACACCCTTGAAAAGGTGGTGCAGGCGGAAAACGGCGGCAAGGTTCGGCTGAACATCCATCTGCCCCGGCTGGAAAGCGACAGCGCCGATGCCGCCCGCATCAACGCCGAGATCGCCCGGCTCTACGAATACGATGTGCAGGAGTACGCAGACTGCCCGGCGGCTGCCGATCCGGAATCGTGGGACATCTGCATAGAGATGAACTGGAATGCCAGCTGGTACGGCGACTGCGTCAGCCTTGTGGTCAGCAGCTGCTACGGCGGTACGGATGCGCCCTTCCACAATGGCTGGTGCTTCGACTTTGAAAGTGGAAACCAGCTTACCGCCACCCAGCTGCTGCAGCGCATGGGGGCAGACCCCGCTGCGCTGGAAGAAGCGCTGTACCGCGACATAAAGCGCCGGGATGAGCTGGACCGGCAGACCGCCTGTGAGCGGGGGCTGCTGCCCCCCGGCAGCCTGAAAGAGGGCAACACCGCATGGTGGGCTACACTGGATGAGCTGCCGCTTTCGTTTGACGAAGCAGGGAACGTTACCTTTTTCGTCCGCCGGTTCAGCGCGTCCCGGGAGGAGTATGAGAACGATGCCCCAACCATCCCGCTGGACGCGCAGCCGCTGCCGCAGGACTGGGAGCAGCAGGTGCTGGCCGAGTGGATGGCAGTCACGGCGGTGACGCAGGGTGAAAGCTATGCCCCCGCCGACCGCAACGAAAGCTTTACCCTGCGGCTGGAAAAGGCCGAGATCACCGGCACGGTGACCGTCTCCTTCATCCGGGAAACATACGTCAGCCCGCAGATTCAGTCCGCTGCCGAGACCCGCACCGGAGAGCTGAACGCCGACGCTGTGACCGGCTGGGACGGGAAAAAAAGTCAGGGCTGGAACCTGACAAGCCTCAGCGAGGACGGCAGAAGCTGCTGGACCATCTCCATGATGGAGGACGGTTCGCTGCGGATGCAGTCCACCGGCCCCAAAAAGGGCAGTGAGGTCTGGTACGTTTTTCAACGCACCGAGGCATGGGACGATATCGGCTACACCGCCATCCCCCGTAGGCTGTGGGGCACTTACCGCGCCGGAGACGAGTCCGCAAATGGCATCCGCTGGATGACCTTCCTGCCGGACGGCAGCTGCTGCATGAGCGTGGAATGGGTCGGGTGGAACGGCATTCTGACCGGCACCGCCGAGGGAACACAGGGCCGCACCGAGGACGGCACTGAGCTGCACTTTACACTGACCGACACGGATGGCAGACCGTGCGAGTTCTGGGCCATTCTGCTGAACGATGACGGCAGCCCCAGCGGCTGCAGCCTGAAATACCGCGCCGGAGAAGTGCTGTTTGACCGGGACACGCGTCCCGCTTACTGGAAAAACGACTCCCCGGATCTAACCCTTGTACCGTGATCAAAACCGGAAACCGTGCGATAACAGAAAGTTATCGTTTGCACAAATAAAACATACAGGAGGAAATTACTATGGGTCTTATCAAAGCAGGTATGGGCGCACTGGGCGGAACCCTTGCAGACCAGTGGAAGGAATTTTTCTACTGTGATTCTCTGGACAAAGATGTGCTGATGGTAAAGGGCCAGAAGCGCACCTCCCGCCGCAGCTCCAACAACGGCGAGGACAACATCATCACCAACGGCAGCGGCATTGCTGTGGCAGACGGACAGTGCATGCTCATTGTGGAGCAGGGCCGTGTGGTGGAGGTGTGCGCCGAACCGGGCGAATTCACCTTTGACGCATCCACCGAGCCCAGCGTGTTCACCGGCAACTTCGGCGACAGTCTGGCAGCTACCTTCCAGACCGTGGCCAAGCGCTTTACCTACGGCGGCGACACCGGCAAGGATCAGCGGGTGTACTACA
>OKRS01001136.1_pt1 | contig 18171 bp, 16 predicted proteins | sample 1601191 | NCBI WGS metagenome assembly OKRS01 (sample SAMEA3541509, study PRJEB24748) | human gut metagenome | biome: human gut; feature: human-associated habitat; material: faeces | place: China | collected 2012
CTGTCAATTCAACATAGACACAGCCTGCGTGGAATTGGTTTTTGATGATGGAAGCCAGATTTCCATTGACTGCACCGCCGTTGAAAACGAAGTTGCCGATAACCGCTTCCAGCGGTCAGAGCTGGATTATCTGATCTACAATGACCCGCTTGCTTATCATTTCCAAGCAAAGAACATAATGTTTGCCAGAATTGTTCTCGTTCATTGTGATTCGATGCAGGGCTTTGCATCTTAAACAATTTCGTTTAGAAGATATTGCGCCTGCTGTTCTGGTTATTTTGATTGCCCATATTATTATAGCTGTACTACGGATGCTTATCAAAATCTTATCAGCGGTGATAAACTGCGGATGGGAGTTGGGGTCAATTGTTACGGGTGGTTGCCCTCTTGAAACAACATTATTATAGCATATTTGCGGGAATACTCCAAACAAAATCTTAATTTTTCGACATTGTTTATTGAAAGCTTGTTTGTTATTTTGACTGCTTCCTCAAAGCTTCTATGGCACCATCAATATCCACAGAAGTAGAATTCTTAGACCACTCATCCCAAAAATCAATAGTTGCACTTCGAGGCTTCATGCTAGGCGGCGTGACCCGGATTCTGCTTGGTAGCAAACTCGCATCTCCAACAACAAGTGCTTCCCCAATATCTAAGATTGGTAGCATTTCAGCATAGTCACCTAAGCTGTCCGGCAAAAGGCGCTTAACGACTGATTGATCATCAACATTGGTGAGGCGCATAGCAATAAAATTGTTGCTCTGACTCAGTACAGTGCGATTTACTTCGGAGGGTCTCTGCGAAATTACAACTAAACCAATACCGTATTTTCTGCCTTCCTTAGAAATTCGTTCAAAAGTCACCAAGCTGGCATCATCAATGCTCTTTTCGGTATTGGCAGGAATATATAAATGTGCCTCATCGCAAAAAACAGCAATAGGATGTCGATGCTCAACTGTCGTCCACTGCTGAACAGAAAATATTACACGAGCAATAAGAGACACTATCAGTGGGAGAATATCTGATGGCACCTCGGAAAAATCAATGATCTTTACGCCTTTTTTACCCGCCACGGAAGGTAACATTAACTTGCCGCAAAGTACACTCATGTAATCGTAACTTAGCAAATCAGCCTCTGATGCAAACATAAAATTTAATCGTTTATCTTTTTGCTTGGTTTCCAAACGCTGAATAAAACGAGTAAGTTTTCCGAAGTATGGACCTTGTTTTTCAGTATTTGCTTTAGCCCCTGGTACCATTTCCTCATCTTTTGATTTCAGGAAAGAAAGTAGTGCAGCAAGATTATAAGGAATTGGGCTATCCAAAGTAATATTTGCTTCCATCTCGGCTTTGTCTGCATCTATCAGGAATTGCTTTTTCCCCTCAATAACGGCACTGCTGAACATCATAGCTTGGTTAGGAGCATTGTTGTCGCTCCGATCAAGCATGAGCGATAGCATTTCTTCATAAGTGAGCAACCAATAAGGGAGGAAAAGCAGTCCTTCTCCTAATGTATCATTGGGGCCTGCAACTTTAAAATGTGAAAAACTATCACCTTGTAAAGTAGAGTATTCACCATGAATATCAAACAGTATTGCATCTGCTGATTTGAGAGCTGCGACCTGCTCAAGTATTTTTGCCACACACCATGATTTTCCTGAACCCGTACTGCCAACAATTACTGCATGACGCTGAAATAGCTTGTTTCCATTGAGCCATGCAGTAGCATCTTCGTCAATTGAGTAATTCCCGATTTGCAAGCTAACTGCATCTTCTCCTTCTGGAATAGAAGATATTGCTTGCATAAAACGTTTTAATCTGTCTCCGTGAATAAGATGGCATTCTGCATTTATGGTTGGTATGGTAGCTAAGGAACGGCGGAATACGTTATCCTTTCCGGCATCTCTATCAAAGTGTGTTCCGATCAGAATTACTTTAATAATATTGAAACCCAGCTCAGGGGATATATCTGCAACTGGATCACTATACGCTGATTTGCGTATTATTTTTGACACCAAGCCTATTAAGTGTTGTCCAATCTTCGAACTTTGAATGGAGATCAGATGGTTTACTTGTAATCCACGCAGCTTGTCATCATTCTCAACTTTTACTATTACAGTAGATGTATCTACGCTTTCAACAGTACCAAGTAGTTCTTCGGGCGTATATTCAAATATACTCATGCTACCTCTCCTCACCATATGTTCATAAAGTTATCCAAGAGCCAATATTGCCCCTCATATGTTTCCTCCCACCCATTTCCATATACTTTTGTATGGGTGGAATCTGAAAACTCAAAAATAAGGTACTTGTTTATTCCTGCCTCAACAATATGCTTTTTGCAAGCTGGAGTCATGGTTTTGGCAAGGATAACAATAGGTTTTCCTTTAGAAATCTGTGCTAAAAGCTTTGGTTGTATGTGTTCATCGTTAAATCCATAACCTACACATAAGTATGCACCCGCCTGCACAAAGGCATTATCTGCCTCCGCAATAATGGTTCGATATGGCTCATCATGAGTGCTACTGTATTTCTCTTTACCAGGAGGAACAATCAATGGTTGAAAATCATTAGGGATTGTTCGAGTGAGTGGGAATGCCACAACTTTTCCATCAGGGGCGACAAACCAGTCCAGCGAACCGTGAACTTTCCAAATATCAACAACTCTTTCACGAGCTCGTGTCCGCTTTGTTTTTAACGAAGTTGAAGGAAGCTCTAATTTTTTAATCAAAGAGCCTTCAAACCCAGTAACTGTGGTTGCGCCAACTCCATCGGCAGCATATTCCGCCAATCTATCATAATTGGTAGTTACGATAGCTACTTTATTGGGAGTAGGGGCAAGTACCTTTCTAATAAGCTCAACCAATGCTTTTGGTGGGTCTATGAGGTGTTGATCAAAATAGAGAAGATCCTTTTCGTTGACAGTTTCCCACACAACTCTACGAATTTCTTTTAGTGTTTCAGGAAGAAGATTCACGGTATCTATTGCCCCCTCCAGCCCTGAATTGTTTACTGCCGTACAAAAGGCACTATAATTAGGATCGGAGATTACAGTATCGGATTTTCTTATTTCTTCCGCAAGCCCATCCATAGAAGGAAGCTCATATGGCGCGGATGCACCTGAGCCTAAAACTATCAAAGGACTATTCTCCAAATATCCTTGGAGTAAACTCATACAGCCGCTCCATTCCATAGATTTTCCTCCCTTCGTTCTGATTTAAGGCAGAATTATCACTTTATCCTCGCCCTAATCTTCGCTTCTGCATCTTTTTCCAAATCAGTCTGAAATGCTTACAAATATCCGGTTCGATCTTTAGCAGATTAACCAGAACCTCTTGGTCTACAAGGTCAAGTGCTTTTTCGATGTTCTCATCACTTCGAATAATTCTATCAACTTCTTCAAGAATACTGTTGCGTAGGTTGGAATCAATATGTTCTATTTTGGGCAAAAGGATATTGCCCATCTCCCCAGGAAGAATTTCGAGAACTCCGCCACCATAGCTTCTTCCGCATATTTCGGTGAATGCGAAAGAGATGCTGTTATAATAAGCAAGCAGCACGTTTTCTGGCTTTACATTTGAATTGAACTTCATGCGATGCATGGTGTCGGTTGATACCGCGCCGCAACAGTTGAGAACAAATTTGGGGTATAGATTATTTCTTCTTAAGAAGAATGCATCCGGGACCCACACAGAAGGAACAATGTACCATCTATCTCGGATCGAACATTTATATCCTTCGTGCTCTCCATTTGCTTCACCGAGCGAAATATACTCTTTGTGTTTGGCGGGATATTCATCGTATGGAATCTCAGGGAAGTTGATTAGGCGGGCACGCTTTCCAGCAATTTTGTTTTTCTCCCAATCTTGTTCCGTGAAATATATTCCATGTGCATGAGAACTTCTGCCAATCAAAGGAAGGGTTACTTCGCTTAACTGGTATTGCTCAGATGTTTCTTCCGTAATGGAGAAGTAGCCATTATTACCCGTGGTTATTCCAACATTGATTATTCCGTATTCTGAAAACTTAGCAAAGCGTTTATCTGCACGAAGCTCCTGAATAAGAGCCATTTCTGCTGCGTTTACAAAATACTTTGTCCATTTTTCCTTGACATGCTGTAACTTTTGGAATCCATTTTGAGATAGATCCAACTGGGCAAAACCGCTAAGGTCATTCATTTCAATGATGCGAATGCCTTTTTCTTCCTCGCCTTTCTCGCCAATAAACACAATGACTTCTTGCTCAATGTCAGGGAACACAAGCTGCTCAAATGTAATTAGAGTGATTTTTGCGAGATTATTGGCCAAATACAGGCGCAGATCCTCTGCGTATGCAACTTGAAGTATTTCAGCCGGAATAACAAACGCTATCTTACCTTTTTCGGACAATAACTGTACGCAGGCCACAATAAAGGCAACCCACGCATTGATCAGCTTATTTGCTTTCATACCATGGGAAGTCAGAATTTGAGATTGCATTTCTCGCTGACTTTCTTTCAGATATTGATAGCGAATATAAGGAGGATTGCCCAAAATCAAATCATACTGTTCTTTGCCAAGAACACGATTATAGAAGTCAAAAAAGTCCTCGGTGCATACTTCGATTTGCTCAAATTCAGAATACCTGTCTCGGACTTTTTCGGCTTCATCGGGTTCAATTTCAACAGCTGTTAGTTTATCCACCTTATTCAGAAGGTTAAGGTTTTGTAGCGCATCAAGAAATACTCCATCACCGCAGCTTGGTTCCAAGACAGTAGAGATATTTTGAGACGCAAAAAGCTCCACCATAGCATCTGCAAGCTGCAATGGTGTATAATACGCTCCTCTTAATTTCTGCTCTGAACTATCCTTTTTGAGTCTCATTGTTAATACCTCGCTTAAAAATCGAGTCTATATACCCGATCAATCAATCCCTGAATCTCAAAGATAAGTGCCTCTTTCTGTCTCTGTAACAGATTTGCAATTCGCTTTGCGGGACGGCCAGACAGTGAATCATTGATTTCGTAAATTTCTCGGCTTGCTGCTACCACTCTGTCGTGAATGGCTTTTTGTTCATCTATGGCAAAATCCAGTTCAACAAATGGAAGCGTAGAAAGAACAAATGTACCACGAGCGGTAAATCCACCTTCAAAATCACTGCCTACGATCTCCAAGATTCGCTCTGTAATAGGGCTTGACAGCCATGCCTGGATGTATTCAAGTGCATACGGACTGCCATCTTTTTTGCTAACCGCACAGTATCCAGCAGTACCGCCCGACGCAATCAAAATATCGTCTGTATCCATTGCATACATAGGTTCTTTGCTCAACACGCCAACAATCAATTTGGGCGTGTTAATAAATGCAGTCAAGGCTTGTGTTCTACCATACTGATACCACGTATCTGCGGTAGCATTTGGAACATCACGAGTCCCATCAGGGGAAACAGATTTAGGAACCAAACGATCATAATGAGCTAAGAGATACGCATATGTTCCCGGATAACTGCTTTGCATCTCATCTATGCAGATAAGATGTCCGCTGTTATTGTAGGGGAAAATAATCTGTTTATCAGTTGCAAGAATACTATACGAATTCAGGCCCTTCTCTGCTTTTTTAGTTGGCTTAAAATAAGGGCGCAGTAAGGTTTTCTCAATAGTGTAATTGTTGCCATTCCTGCTGATTTCGATAGTATCAGCATATTCAGCGACAACTTCATCCGAGGAAAACCAATATATTGGAGTCGGCCTTTCTGCACTTGTCTGAATTCCATTAAAGATCTCTGCATGTTTTGTGATTGGAACAGAGACTTCATCCAATCTCTGGAGCATTGTCAAAAACTCAAAGTCAGTTGTCAATCTCCATGGTAACTTATTCAAAACAGAAGAACTAAGCTCAATGGAGCTCACTTCTTCACCCGCCCACAGTTTGTTAGCAGAATCAACACTACTATAAACAAAGGTTGTCTGTTTTTCTTTAGAGAGCAAAATGATGGAGCTATAAATGGTTTTATCCTCAAACAACTGTGCATCTCCAAAGTCATCCAGACTGACGAGCATTCGTTCTTTTGCAATCAAGCTACGCAATTTCTCGCCGGCACCGATCTTGAAAAATTTGTTGGGTACAATATAGCAGACCAAACCATTTTCCTTGATCTTGTTGATTGCTTGCTCTATGAAAATAAAGTATTTGTCAAATTGCTTGTGCGATGTCTTGTACTTCTTCTTATAGACTTCTACTTCCGCACTCGGCAACAGCGTGTGCATTCCTTCGGTATTCACATACGGAGGATTGCCGATTATTACATCAAAGCCACATCCGTTGTTAATTGCATTCCAATCAAAAGGAGCAATTTCCATCATCTGATGGTTAGCGCCGCTAATTCCGTTCAATTCAGTTTGGCTGACAAGGGAGTTCCCAAATTGAATATTGTCGCCAAGATCAGGAAGAATCGGAACAACTTCTGCCACAGAAGGTGCTGTTTCACCTTCAATCAGCTTGATTAACAAAGAAAACTTTGCGACTTCGACTGCATGGATGTCAATGTCTATGCCATAAATACAGGAGCAAAGAATGTCTTTTTTCTCTTGAAGGGGCAGTTTGTATAAATCAATACCCGTCTCAATTAAATGATCTGTCTGCCCGTTGCTGATGTACCATTGTACGCAGTAGTCTTGCAAATAGGCAAATGCTTCTTCCAAGAAAATACCAGAACCGCAAGCAATATCAGCAACACTAACGTTCAAAATCTCAGAAGGAGTTTTTCCTTCACACACTTTGGAAAGCGTTTTATCGACCATATATTTGACGATTTCTGTGGGTGTCGTAACAACAGATCTGTTCTGGTAATCTTTCTTCTTGCCAAGGCCAATGGTATTATTTTCGAGCAGCACTAATTGTTCGGTTAAGAATATCTCGTAAATCTTGCCAAGCAAGTTCGGCTCGATAATATTAAACAAATAAGGGCTCTGGGGATAATACAAGTCCTCGATCATATCCTTAATAACTTCGCAGGAAAGATCGAAAATAATGTCTTCGCCAGAAAACATTCCAGAATTGTAGCGCCGATCAGCAGAACGGAACAATTCCTCCAGTTTAGATTGCAGTTGATCGGTATCTGTAATGGTGTCTTTCAACTTGTGATACAGCGGCAGATTCTTATCTTCACAAATTCTCAGGAAAACGATTTGGTTAATAAACTCCTGGACAACATCGTTTAACACTTCCAACGACACATAGCGGTCACCCTGAGCATACAGTCCGTTGCTGAGAGCCACACGCCATTCGTTGATTTGCGAAAGAAACAGTGTATCAACCTGCTGAGTTTGTCCTCCGGTTGCGGGGAAGTTTGCATCCAAATAAGCATCAAAATCACCGGAGTAAACAGTGTCTCTTGCAATCAATCCAACAATTTCTTCAATCTTTTCTACATACTCGGTATAATGGTACAGTCGGTATCTTGCCACAGCACATCCATCATCTTCAAGGGCAATGTGGCAGGTGTCGTAGATTGCAAGATATTCAAAATTAGTGAGAACGGCAAGACGATGCTTTGCGTTCCAACCGTACTTTCTAGTCTGGATTGCCGGATCTGCCTCTCTGGTAATATCCACCGCAGGCTTCTTTGCTTCTACAAAGAATTTTGGTACACCCCTGAGCGTAATGGTATAGTCAGGGCGATCCGTTCGGGTAGAATAATTCTCCGCAATAACTTCTCGATACTGGGGTGCCAATCCTTTATCGTTTGCAACATCCCAACCCAAGAGTTTCAACAAAGGATCAATGTATTCAATTCGGCAAGAATGCTCATTATAGGCATTTCTTGCATCCTTATAGAATTCGATATTAGCATGAAAACGATCTACAAGGTTCTGCAGTTCAGTCAGGTTAGTCATTGCTGTACGCTGCCTTTCTTTTATCGTTTGTCGGCTTTTCTGCATTTTCTGGAATAATCCAAATTCTACTCATGCGAGTAGCACCGTCAATACGATTCGACTTGCACAGAATTTGAACTTGTCTGGGGGTGATTCCCCACTTTACAGCAGCTTCCTGGACTGTAATATATCCATTCATAACAATCACCTCGCAAATCACGATACAAAAACCACTATAATTATATTCGCTTAAACGAAACAAATCAAGTGGTTCTGAAAAATAAAATACCGCACGCAGGATTTTCTCCCACGGGCGGCGAGTGATTAGCTGTCCAAAGGCTTGTATTCGGTTACGGTTTTCAGATAGGTTTCGGGATCGCCGTTCAGTATCAGCTCGGCGTATGCTACCGGGTCGTTGTAGATCAGATAGTCCAATTCTGACTGCTGATACATATTGTCGGCAATCTCGTTCTCCACGGCGGTGCAGTCAATGGAGATCATTGTACCGTCTGCAATTCTCAGTTCCACGCAGGCAGTATCCATATTGAACGCACAGGACAGAATTTTCATTGCTCTTGTCTCCTCAATCTTTAGTGTTTTTCTTCGCCAGTTCGCTTGCCGCCCTGCGGCGTTCCTCGCTGTATGGGGTGGTCAGTGAATAAACTTCCCCCGCATATGGCGGGGTTTTCTGGATACAAAAAGCGCAACCGATTTTCGTCGATTGCGCTTTGCTGGGTGGGAATTGTTCTATGAACTTTTTTGCAAAATCACTCCTGCTGGAAATGCTGCAAGAAAACCTCATTCGCCGCTTGCAGGGATTTGTGATACTCGCGGTAAGCGGGGCTAAGCCTCTGCATTGCGGGAATGAATACATCGTTATAGCCGCTCTCCCTTTGGAATTGCTTTAGATATTCTTGCAGTCGGTAGGCGGGAGATGCCTTATACTCCTCCGATTCCACAACCGCTCGATATTGTTCGAGCATTTCCTTGTTGTCGTGAATATACTTTTCCGGGTCTGCCATAGCTGCCGCAAGTGCGGCAGATGCGCTTTGCGTCACAGCAGCATCAGCATTTTCTCTAACCTCATCAAGATACTGCTGCACATCGCTGGGAACGGATATTGAAATGCCGTCCAAGTATCGGATGATCGTTTCAAACGCTTCCCTCTGCTCATTCGTTGTGATTGCTTCGCTCAAAAACGGAGCGAAGTGCAAGCATACGAATTTTCCATAGAAGCCCGGAAACTTATCAAGGATACGGTTCAATATGGATTGCTTGTTTTGAAGCGCCTCCACTTGTCCTTCAATATGCTCCCAATCGCCGCTTTCCACAAGTTGTTTTATCAATGCCTGCTTTGTTTGCAGCTCGACGATTTCAAGCTCTTTCCTGTTGAGGACATCGTAAATTGCTGTACGGCTATCATTCTCAAGAATTGTGCGAATCTCTGGAACGGAAAAGCCCAGTCCGCGCAAAACTGCAATCCGCTTGAGCTTCAAAGCATCTGTCTCGGAGAACTGCCGATACCCGTTTTCTGTTATCCTTGGCTGGATCAGTCCCTGTTCTGTGTAATACTCAACTGCTTTTTTGGTCAGGTTACATTCTTTGCATACTTCATTTATGAGCATTGTACTCACCTCCACATACAGGATAAGCTATTCCCCAAGGTGCCAGTCAATAGGTTTTTTAAAAAATTATAGCAGATTTTTGTGAACGCTTCTACCCGTGCCGCATACGCCGCTCTTTTTCGCCGCCACGCTTGCTGCCCTGCGGCGTTCCTCGCTGTATGGGGCAGGCAACGAAAAAGCGCAACCGATTTTTGTCGATTGCGCTTTGGCGTTTTTGATTATCAGACCGTTCGGGGCTGTACTGCTACTGTGTGTACGGTAAAAACTCGGTTAAAATCACAGAGCCGTCCTTACCGCTCATATTGATGGAATAGCTTATCGTTTCGCCGCTACTGTTCACATAGGATACCCCGTAATACGGCAGCAGGCCATAGAATGTCATATTCAGCAGCAGCGGACGATCTGGTGTCAACTCGTCCAGAGCATACAGTTCTTCTGTGGAAAACGATAGGCTGCTGCTCATGGGAGAAGCCTCAATTCCCAGCACCTTGAAGTCCTTTACGGCATACTCGCAGGAAAGCAACACCCTGGCCGTCGGCTCTGCCGTGCTGACGGAGAACTCATGGTAATCGGAAATGTCGTCCAGTTCATCCTCCGCCCAATGTGCCTGAACCGCCGGTTCAAACGCCTGCCGGATACGCTGCAAAGCGTGCTCTTTTCCCGCTTCTTCGGTTTCTCCGTTATACAAATCCCAGAACAGGAAACGGTAGGCCGGTAAGTTTCCGGATTCACCTTTTGCCACAAAATAGGTGTACTGCTCATAGGCGCAGACTCTGCCGTCGGCATCGAGGTACATCCCTCCCACCCACGGAACAGCGTCGGTAGAATCCGCCAGAAACGCAGGTTCCCAACAATAGACCGTGTAGCTGCCGCTTTCATCCGTAAGGACTTCTTTTTGATAAAACTGCACAACCTCATAGCCGGTGAGGATATCCGTTCGGGATGGAGAGACGCAATGCGAAACCAATCGCTGCGCCCGCCGGTCAAGAATGTCCTGATAGTGTTCATAGGCGGCTTTGTCTATCTGTTCTTCGGTGCGGTAGCCGTTGCGGATCAGCCAGTAGAGCGTTTCGTCCTCAAAGCTCATGATAGAGCTGTCGCCTTTTCCGTTAAAGTAGATGCCGTTTATATGATTCTCGTCCAGTCCGGCAAAGAAAGCGAAGTGTTCGTCAAATGAACTGTATGCGTCAGGCCCGCCGGAGAGGTATATCTCCATCGTATAATGGTCCAAGCCCTGACCGGGCTGCTCGCTATGGTGTTCCGCTGCGGCATTGAGGACGGAGGCCATGTCTTCGGCGCTTACATGCTCACGAGAAAAGAATGATGAGATATATTTGATTTCCTTTGCTTTCACCGTTGCCATCCGCTCGACGATCCCCGCTTTTGCAGAGTCCCCGTCGGCTGGCTCGTTTGGCTTTGCGCCGCAGCCCGCTATCAGCAGGCAGAGCGCAAACGTCAGCACAATAATTGGCAGTCGTTTCATAAAAGTGTTCCTCCTTTCGGGCATATCCTCATCTTTCGTTTTGTGCGGATAAACTTATCCAATATGATTGTACCATGCAAAGCGCGAACTTTTCAATTTCTAATCTGCTACAATAGCTTTCAGCATAGCGACAAAGCCCGATTCATCGGCGGTAAAGGATTCAACATACAGCTCACAGCCGTTCAGTTCAAAAACAGCGTAGTAGCAGGTTTCGGACGTGTCCTTGTAGCGGCAGAGATACATCTCCGTTCCACCAATTTTGGATTTTGATGCGCCGCTCTGATACCAACTGTTCAGGTATTCTCCGGCGCGGGTATTCTTGCCGATGCAAATAAGAACCTCCTGCGTTCCGTCCTCCGACGCATAGGCAAACCAGTTCAAATCGAATGTACCGTCAAAGTAAAAACCGTGCGGGTGCAACTCTCCCTGCTCCGCAAATGTTCCGATGGCGGTCAAACGGTCGGCAAGGTCGATTCCGTAGTATTCAAACATTTCCTCGCTGCTTTTCCTGATGAGCGTATCTTCGCTCAAATTGGGAAGCAGCATCTGCGGCAGCTCTGCAACCTCATTCACATTGATAACATTCGCAGTCTTGTCAACAACGGAACTGCCCGGATTGGTCGGGTCATCAACAACGGTGCCGTTCGGATTGTTGGGGATTGTGATGCCATGCTGACCCAGAAAGTTTGGCAAAACATAGATTGCAACGGCAAGCATGACAACAAGGCAGGCAGCCATATAGCCGCCTTTCAACCAACTGTGCGATTTTCGCTTGCTCGCATAGTTTGCGGCTTCCTCATAATATTTGTCAGAGACCTCGTTCATCGCTTCAAAAAATCGTCTTGTGTTCATACGAATACCTTCCTTTCCATCAAGTGTTTCTTCATCTTCCGGCGGATACGGACAAGTCGGACAGATACGTTTTTTTCGGATAAACCTACACGGTTTGCTATCTCTGCATAGGTATCAAAATAAGCATAGCGGCGCATGAAAATGATGCGATTCTCCACACTTAGCGTATCAAGAAAAGCGTCGATGATGGCGGCTAACTCCTTTGCTTCAATTTCCGATTCCACCGTGTTTTGGGCGGGCAGATAGGCTTCCATCTCCTGCATGGCAACTTCACAGACGCTTTTCCGCTTTGCAGCCTCGTTTCGGTAAAGGAGCTTCAATGAAATGTTCCGAACGATTTTGCAGATATACGCCTGCAAGGATTGCGGCTTTGTCGGTGGTATTGTGTTCCATGCGCCTAAATAAGCGTCGTTGACGCATTCCTCCGCATCATATCTGTTATTTACGATGTTGTATGAGAGCTTGTGACATATCTTGCCATATTTCGTATCCAGCTCTCGGATTGCCTGCTGGTCACGCTCAAAAAACAACTCAATGATTCTTGTATCTTCCATCATCCGCACTTCCTCCTTTCCGGCTTCACTATATAAGTACGGTTTTAGAGCGAAAAACTACAGGTTGCGCGTGTTTTTTCAAAAATTATAGCAGATTTTTGTGAACGCTTCTACCCATGCCGTTTACGCTGTTTTTCTTCGCCGCTTCACTTGCTACCCTCCGGCGTTCCTCGCTGTATGGGGCGGTCAGCCGAAAGGAGAAGCGCCCCTTGCGGACTTCAAACTCCATGCAGCCCGTGTCCGGGTCTGCGTCGGTCTGGCGGCACTCGCCGGGGTAAGCTGCGGCGTAGGCGGTCAGCCTGTTCTTGAGGGCGGTGTTGTGGGTGCGGATAAAGGGCTGTAATTTTGCTATATCTTATCGCCACAGAAAGCGGTGTATATTTCAAATCTTTCTACTTGTTGCAAGAGAGTACCACATGGTATAATAAAAACAGCTATAACTGGGAGTTCAAACTATGTTGATTTATTTACAGATGCTGGAATCTCCAGAGGAGAAGTCAATATTGGAGCAGATATATCTGGAGTACCGTGGTCTCATGTATCATGTGGCCTACGAAATTTTACATAACGAGCAAGATGCCGAGGACGCTGTCCATCACGCTTTTGTAAAGATAGCAGAGAATATTAAAAAAATTACTGATCCGGTGTGTCCAAAAACGCATAGCTATGTCGTTACAATAGTTGAACACCAAGCAATAGATCAGTATAGGCGGTTACAAAAACACCCTTCTGTCGAACTGATCGAGGAAATTCAAGGCACAAATGCTCATTATGAAGGGGATAACGATTTGACAAAATGTATTTTGAAATTGCCTGCAAGGTATCGAGAAATGATTTTGTTGCGTTATCATCATGGGTACACTGTTAGAGAAATCGCAAAGGTGCTGGGGCTGTCGTTGCCGACCGCAATTAAATTGGATCAACGGGCCAAAAGCAGATTGAAAAAAATGTGTGAAGAGGAGGGAATCCTGTGATAAGCGAGGAAATGATAAAAAATGCAGCAGCTGAAGCAGATCAGGCAATCAGGGATTCTCTTCCTGCTCCGGCAGAATGTGAGCATGAGTTTTCTCCATTGTTTCAAAGAAAAATGTGCCAAGCCTTCCGTATGGTAAAACATCCTGTGATTTATAAACTGCCCCGATATGCAGCTTGTTTCGTTCTTGCGGCAACTCTTGCCAGCGGTACATGGCTGACTGCGAATGCTGAAGCAAGAACTGCTTTTTTTGCATGGATGCGAGAGCAGTACGAGGCTTTTGTTGAGTACAGATTTGCTGGTGAGGCATCTCAAGAAAATGAAGCTGTAGATTATGAATTGACATGGTTGCCTGAAGGGTTCTCTCTACAAAAAGAGCAGAACCTTGATGGCGGCACATATCTAACCTATACCGATGATTCAGGACAGCGCATTATATTTTCCTATTTGAAGGGTGATGATGCAGCAAGCCTGTTTGTTACATCCGACTATACAGAGGCTCAGTCGACTCAAGTTGGAGATATCTGTGCAGATTTCTATCAAGCCGACGGAGAAGCATCCTCCAATATGCTGGTCTGGTCATCAGCAGAAAGTGATCTCGTTTTTTATCTCATGGCAGACATTCCCGAGTCTACTATGATAAAAATGGCAGAAGGTGTCCAAAAAAAATAATTCTAAAAAAACCGAATCCAACTGTCCAAAATGACCTCCTTTATTCGTTTACAGGGTATAAGCGAATAAAGGAGGTCATCCCTTTGAAAAAACATTTCTTCCCCATCATGTGTGCATTCCTCGTGCTACTCTCATCTACTGCCCATGCAGCAACGAGAGCAGCAGCGGTTGTTCCCCGTATCTCTTTTAATGGAACAACTGCCTCCTGTACGGTGTTTGTTGCTGCGGACCGACCGACTGATGACATTGAAGCTGTAATAAAGTTATGGCAAGGAAGTAAGTGTATCGAAACTTGGGAAGCATCTTCTGTTGGAGATCTTGCCTTTAGTGGCACAGCAACGGTGTCGAGGGGAAAAACCTATCAATTAACAGTCGATGTTACCCTTGAAGGCAAGGCACAGCCAAGATTTTCTGTCGAAGGAACTTGTCCATAATACGGTGTATCACTGTAATTGAACAAATATGTGGAGACATCTTTTTTACCGGAAAGGAGTTGATACCGATGTTTTCTTTTTTGATGACAGGATTTAGATGATTTGTCGCCTTAATAGAAAGGAAGGTTTGATATGAAAAAACTGTTTTCTTTGTTGTTGGTCTGCGCTTTGGCCTTTACCATGAGCGTTTCCGCATTCGCAGCCGAGGCCGCACCCTCTACGGAAAAAGAACCCCCGGCACAAACTGAAGTGGATGCAACTACACGTGCAGAAGATATCCCCACCGAGTCCGCTGCGTTGCCCTATTACGCAACGGTGGTTAATCTATGTGAAGGTTGCGGTACATACACCAGGTACTACTTTAATACCACCTCTGGCAAGTTGACGATTGGCGGAACGCTGAACAGCAGCGGCGACGAAAACAATAAATCTCGAAACGCCAAGATTGAACTGTATGAGGTCAACAAAAGCGGTGCCATTGACTCCTATACTGTATCGCAGTTCACCGAATCGACATCTTTGAGCCATACATTCAGAAACCTGAGCGCGAACAAGAACTACTATATCCGTATTGTTAATACAACTGGTTGGGGCGGCCCCTTCACAGACCTGTGGTTGGGCGGAACTGTGAGTATCAGCCAATAAAATATATAACCGGTTGGGGGTGTCCTAAACAGGGCATCCCCTACCGGGGGATTATGGGGGATGGGACATGACAAGTTTGATACAATATGTGAGCAGAATATTAATTATTTCACTTCCGGCAGTAGTTGTCTTTCTGTGCTTTATGCCATACCGCATGAGGGCACTGAAGGCCATGAATCTGCACTCTGGATGGCAACGCGAGATTGGCTTAATTCTATTTGTTGTATCTATTTTCGGTATCTTGGCTCTGACATTGTGGCCTACATATATTTGGGAAGATTCTCCTGGTATTTGGGGAGATATCCGCATTCTAATTGACCGCCCTGCTTGGAACTCCAGTTTAAGCGTAGTTCCATTCTCTGTATTCAAAGATTATTATGAGGATTTATTGAAAAGTCCCGTGTTCTTTTTTGTGACGCTCATTAACTTCTTTGGCAATTTGGCTATGTTTATCCCAATTGGATTTTTTTCCGCCCTTTTATTCCGAAATGCCACATTGAAACGATCTGCAATCATCGGTTTTGGAATGTCAACTTTTATAGAGTCTGCACAGTATTTCATTATGCGCAACACCGCTGTTGACGATATTATTTTGAACACACTTGGGGCAATATGCGGTTATTGGGTGTACCGTTTACTACGAAAGATGTTTCCAAGTTTCTCCCGCAAATTTATATGCAATATCACACAAGCAGCCGGGAATTGATGATCATGCCGATGAAAAGGGCCTTTTGACCTCAACGTCATAATGTGATACCAACCACTTCACCCGAACAAAGGGAAAGACTGTATCGCTCCGCCAAGGGGTAACTATACCTGTTTGCTGAACCGAGGAGGGGTTCAATATGACCCCACCGGAACAGCCCACTCTATCGGAGAATTAGGACAGAGAAAGAACAAGCTACTTCTACCACAAGCGAAAACCGGACATTTATCTTCTCTGATCGCATTATGTCGATTATCCCCCAGACGAGCTTCGACGGCGGTGGGCTTGCGCCCGAAATTCCTTCGCAGATGCTCCTGTATATTTCTTGAACACATGGCTGAAATAGGTGGTGTCTTCAAATCCAACCTGGTATGCCACCTCAAATATTTTCAGATGCCCTTCTTCAAGCAACTGGCAGGCATACTCGATTTTTTTACCTGTGATCGTGTCCATGACGGTCTTTCCTGTTTTCTGACGGAAAAACCGGCTGAGATAGCCAGGGCTTACATGCACAGCAGCTGCTACCATGCCCAATGTCAATGGCTCACAGAAGTGCAAATCGATGAAGTTTTGGACATCCAACAAGAGATTCCCGCCTTCTGCAGAGATCTCTGCGATATATCGGCAGACAGCCTGCACAAGCTGGCGCTGATGCTGGATACACTCCTGATGGAAATGCATCCGCTGAAGGTGGGTCTTCCATTCAGACCTGTCCAGTTCAACTACCTCCAGATCTGCGCCAAATTCCTCAAGGGCACTACGGCAGGTATGCAAAACCATAAGGGCCGTATCCTTGACCTGAGCTTCCGGAGGACGTTGATGCCTCTGAACATCAAATATGCCTTCCAGAGCGATTTCAGCCTGCGGCAAGTCGGCGCTTCGAAGGGCCTTGGTGAGTGATGTGAAGTGATTGGTATGAGTCGGAGTTCTTTTGCTTTGTGTGCGGCGGAAAAAATGCAGTTCCTGCTGATCGTAAAAACGGTCCTGCAGTGCAAGTCTCGCCTGAACCAGTGCATCGGACAGCTTCTGCAAAGCGGTATCATTTTCACTGACACCAAGATAGAGAGTGATATCAAGCAGATTTTTTGCGGTAGAGATGCAGCCGAAGCAAAAATTGCGGAGCTGGATGTCAGAGCACTTTACAAAAATAAGATGCAGTTCATGCTTTCCTTGGGGAGAGATAAACAGGCAATCCTTTGGCAGTAAGCTATAAAACAGCTTTTCAAGCCCTGTGCGCACGGCGGCAGGATTCGCTTTTTCTTCAACATCAGTCAGATCAACAATTGCAACGGCATAGCCAGCAGTAGCAAGCCCCAGCAGGTCGGCCTGTTTCTGTATTTCGCCTTCCCGATGCAGGCTTCCGGTCATAATGGCATTAAGCACAGATGTGATCCGGCTTTCCATATCAAGATTGAAGGCTCTTTGCCGATTCAATTTCTCTTTACAGCGCTCAACGGCATCAACGATCTCATCCATGTTCCCGGTTTTAGTAATATAATCGCTAACGCCATACTGAATAGCTTGCTGGGCATAAGAAAAATCCGCAAAGGCTGTCAACAGAATGATTTGAACCTGCAGCTGTGAGGTATGTATCCACTGTGCAAGCTCCAACCCGTCAAGAATCGGCATTTTGATGTCGGCTATCAGAATATCCGGCTGCAAGTCAATCACGGCCTGCTTTGCCTGCAAGCCATTCTCGGCAGTTCCGACAATTTGACAGTCGAGCTTCTGCCAATCAATCAATGTGCAAAGGCCCTTTCGCATCAAGATCTCGTCGTCCGCTATCAGAATTCTGTACATCGCGGCTGTCCTCCTTTGGAAGCAGAATGGTGACCGTCGTCCCGACATTCTCAAAACTGGATATGTGAATTCCGGATTTAGAGCCATACAGGTGGTGCAGCATTTTGTACACTGTATTTAGCGCGATACGATTGTGCCGATTTCCAGCGGCAGGTAGGTCGAGGGGTAGAGGTATTTCTCCATTCTTCCCTTCAAATCCAACGCCATCGTCTGCAATCACAATTTTCAAGGTTTCGGGGGCTGCACAGCTAATAGATACCTGTACTGTTCCGATACCTTCCTTTGGCTCTATTCCATGTCCGACCGCATTCTCTACCAGCATCTCGATTGTGAGTTTTGGGATGAGGCAATAGAGCAGTGAATCATCCGAAACAGTAACATGGTAGGATATCTTTTCACCAAAGCGCATCTGCTGCAGTTCAATGTAGAATTTCGCATATTGCAGTTCCTGTGCTATTGTCACTTTGAGATCCCCACCGTTAGAGAGCCGCGCCTGAGTGAGCCCTGCAAAATTGGTGGCCATTTTTTGCGTGGTTGCGTTTCCCTCCATCTGTGCGGCAAGCGCGATGCTGCAC